>Ga0209504_1003127_pt1 | contig 10563 bp, 11 predicted proteins | sample COGITO_mtgs_1005_FD_184791 | JGI IMG/M metagenome (GOLD analysis project Ga0209504, IMG submission 184791) | Pelagic marine microbial communities from North Sea - COGITO_mtgs_100511 (SPAdes) (version 2) | ecosystem: Environmental > Aquatic > Marine > Epipelagic ...
CGACTCTCATCATGGCGCGGGGCTTGCCCCAAACAGACGCCGGATAGATTTAAGCAAGCCAAACACCCATCACTGATCAGTATTGCAAAAGTGGGGGTGACCATAGATTTTTATGCCAGCCATCCATGGCTGACACCCTTCGGGCAATCTCTAACGACGTTTAAAATAACGCCCGGTGATTTTTTATGCCTGCTGCGCGCATCTTGGCGCCTCAGGCTTTATCATTCCGGCAAATTGGCTTGCCAGGTTTGCTATGAAGTTCGCCATCGCCTTGTTCTCCCCTCCTCATGCGCCCTCCTCACGTCGAGCGCTGCGCTTTGCTCAGGCGGTATTGGCGGGCGGACATGAAATTGTGCGGCTGTTCTTCTATCAGGACGGCGTTCACAGCGCGTCGAGCAATGTGGTCTGCGCGCAGGATGAAGTGGACTTACCTCGTGAATGGCGTGAGTTCGTGCAAACACAGCAACTGGATTCTGTGGTGTGCATCGCCGCCGCTCTACGTCGTGGCGTATTGAATGACGGCGAGGCGCAGCGTTACTCGCGCACCGCTGCCAACCTGGATGCGCCCTGGGAACTTTCCGGGCTGGGGCAGCTGCACGAAGCGGCGCAGTTGGCGGATCGATTGGTATGTTTCGGAGGGCCTTGAGATGAGTAAGTCGCTGTTGATCATCAGCCGTCAAGCGCCTTGGTCCGGCCCCGGAGCGCGCGAAGCGCTGGATATTGCCCTAGCCGGCGGAGCCTTCGATTTGCCGATTGGCATGCTGTTTCTCGATGACGGGGTATTCCAGCTGAGCGGTGCACAGCAACCCGCCAGCTTGCAGCAGAAAGACCTCGGCGCCAATTTGCAGGCCTTGCCGATGTTCGGTGTCGAAGCACTCTATGTTGCCCAGCGCAGCTTGGAAGAACGCGGCCTGCAGGACCATCCCGAGACCCTCGCGGTCGAACGCTTGGATGATGCCGGGCTAAGCGCTCTGATTGACCGTTACGACCAGGTGATTACGCTCTGATGGCTACTTTGCACGTACTCTCGCACTCGCCTTTTACCGATAGCCGTCTGAGCAGCTGCCTGCGCCTACTCGGCAGCCAGGATGCCCTGCTGGTGTGTGGTGATGCCGTCTATGCCTTGCAGGCCGGCAGCGCACAGCTCCAGGCGCTGGAACTGATGCCAGAAGCCATCGCACTGTACGCCCTGGATGAAGATGTCCAGGCCCGTGGCCTTGAGCTCCCTGCCCGCCTCACACTGGTCGATTACCCCGCTTTCGTTGCGCTGAGCTGCCAATACAGCAAGGTAAACACCTGGCTATGACGGCATTGAATGTTGAAGGTTGTAGTCTTGCGCTCGACAAGGACGGCTATTTGCTCGACCTGGCCGACTGGTCCGAGGCCGCTGCGCACGCCCTGGCAGAACGTGAAGGCATCAACCTGAGCGCCGATCATTGGGAAATTCTCTGGCTGGTGCGCAGCTTTTACGACGAATTTCAATTGTCGCCGGCCAATCGTCCTCTGATTAAATTTATTGCCGTCAAACTCGGCCCCGAGAAAGGCAATAGCCTGAACCTCAACCGCCTGTTCAATGGCACTCCTGCCAAACTCGCCGCCAAGCTGGCGGGCCTGCCCAAACCGACCAATTGCCTATGAACCTTGTGACTCCGCCGGAACATCCCTTCGCTCAATTTGTGCGCATTCTCGGCAAGGGTAAGCGCGGTGCGCGCAACCTGACCCGTGAGGAAGCCCGCGACGCCATGGGCATGCTCCTCGATGGTCAGGCAGAGGAAAGCCAGTTGGGTGCATTCCTGATGTTGCTGCGGCACAAGGAAGAGAGCGCCGAAGAAATGGCCGGTTTTGCCGAAGCCGTGCGTGCGCGTTTGCAGGCGCCTGCAATCCAGGTCGACCTTGATTGGCCGAGCTACGCCGGGAAAAAACGTCACTTGCCTTGGTTTTTGTTGGCTGCCAAAGCCCTGGCAGGCAGCGGTATTCGCATCCTGCTGCACGGCGGCGGCCCGCATACTGCCGGGCGCATGTACAGCGAACAGCTACTCGAAGCCCTGCATATTCCGCTGTGCCGCAACTGGAGCAGTGTCGAGCAGGCCTTGGCACAACAGCAGCTGGCGTTTATTCCACTGGGCGACTGGATGCCGCAGCTACAACGGATGATTGACCTGCGCAATATCCTCGGCCTGCGCTCACCGATTCATTCTCTGGCACGCATCCTCAACCCACTGGGCGCGCGTTGCGGCCTGCAGAGCATCTTTCATCCGGGTTATCAGGCGGTGCACCGCGAAGCCAGCCAGTTGCTCGGTGATAGCGCGGTGGTGATCAAGGGTGAAGGCGGTGAAATCGAGATCAATCCGGACGCCACCAGCCACCTGTATGGCACGGCCAACGGCGCGAACTGGGATGAGGAATGGCCGGCGCTTTCCGCATTACGTCACGTCAAACCCAGCTCATTGCAACCGACCCACCTGAGCGCATTCTGGCGCGGTGAAGTGGCCGATGATTACGGCCAGCTTGCCGTAATCAGCACCATGGCACTGGCCTTGCGCGCCCTCGGCGAACCGCGTGAACAAGCCCTGGAGCGCGCGACCCAGCTATGGGCTGCGCGCAATCAGACACTGGCCTGAGCCCCTTCGAACCAAGCCAGTTTCTCCCGTAGTTGCACCACTTCGCCGACGATTACCAGGGTCGGCGCATGCACTTCATGCTCCGCAACCAATTCGGCCAAGTTGGCCAGAGTACCGGTAAACACCCGCTGGTTCTGCGTAGTGCCCTGCTGGATCAATGCCGCCGGAGTTGTAGCGGCCCGGCCGTGAGCAATCAGTTGCTGGCAGATCATTGGCAACCCCACTAAACCCATATAAAACACCAAGGTCTGGCTGCTTGCGGTGAGCTCGCTCCAGGGCAGATCGCTGCTGCCATCTTTCAGGTGGCCGGTGACAAAACGCACGGACTGCGCATGGTCACGGTGGGTCAGTGGAATCCCGGCATAAGCCGCGCAGCCTGAAGCAGCCGTAATCCCAGGCACCACCTGGAAGGGAATACCGTGAGCGGCCAACTCTTCAATTTCTTCGCCACCACGACCGAAAATAAACGGGTCACCGCCTTTTAGGCGCAGCACGCGTTTGCCTTCTTTGGCTAGGCTGACCAAACGCTGATTGATCTGTTCCTGCGGCACGGCATGCTCGGCGCGCTGCTTACCCACATAGATACGCTCGGCATCGCGGCGGCACAGCTCGATGATTGCCGGCGCCACCAGGCGGTCATACAGCACCACGTCAGCTTGCTGCATCAAGCGCAGGGCGCGGAAGGTCAATAGATCAGGATCACCCGGCCCAGCCCCAACCAGATACACCTCACCCAAGGTGCGCGGAGCAATCCCGGCAATCTTCTCTTCCAGCAGACGCTGACCTTCTTGCAGTTTTCCGGCGAAGACACTTTCGGCAATCTGGCCCTGGAACACATCCTCCCAGAACACCCGGCGCTGCTGGACATCGGGAAACAGCCCTTTGACCTGGGCACGAAAGCGCTTGGCCAAACCGGCCAATTGGCCATAAGTGGCCGGAATCCAGGTTTCGATCTTGGCGCGAATCAGCCGGGCCAGCACCGGTGCATCGCCGCCACTGGTAATTGCCACAATCAGCGGTGAACGGTCGACGATAGCGGGGAAAATCACGCTGCACAGCTTCGGTGCATCCACCACATTAACCGGGATACCCAGGGCCTGAGCCTGGGCCGATATCTGCGCGTTCAATGGCTCATCATCGGTAGCGGCAATGATCAACGCTACGCCCTGCAGATCAGTCGGCTGGTAATCTCGCAGCAGCACCTCACCATTTCGAGCGGCGGCCATTTCGCGCAACTCCTCACGGATATCCGGCGCTACGACCCGCAGCGTTGCCCCTGCATCACTGAGCAAGCGTGCCTTGCGCACGGCAACTTCGCCGCCACCGACCACCAGTACCAGGCGATCCTGCAGTTTGTGGAACAGGGGCAGAAAATCCATGACGCATGCTCTCTATCGGGTAAACAAAACGGGGCGGCACTGGCCGCCCCGTTGCGCGCAACTGAAGCCGGCTTAGCCGATCATCTCGATGCCGCCCATGTAAGGCTTCAGTACATCCGGCACGCGTATGCTGCCGTCGGCCTGCTGGTAGTTTTCCAGCACAGCCACTAGGGTGCGCCCCACCGCCAGGCCTGAGCCATTCAGGGTGTGTAGCAGTTCTGGTTTGCCAGTTTCCGGGTTGCGGTAGCGCGCTTGCATGCGGCGCGCCTGGAAGTCACCGCAGTTGGAACAGGATGAAATCTCGCGGTATTTATCCTGGCTCGGCACCCAGACCTCTAGGTCGTAGGTCTTCACTGCGCTGAAGCCCATGTCGCCGGTGCACAGCGCCAACTTTCGATACGGCAACTCAAGCAGCTGCAGCACACGCTCAGCATTGCCGGTCAGGCTTTCCAACGCTTCCAAGGACTGGCTCGGCTCGACGATCTGCACCATTTCGACCTTATCGAACTGATGCTGGCGGATCATGCCACGGGTATCACGACCGGATGCCCCCGCTTCGCTGCGAAAACACGGCGTGTGCGCAACGAGCTTCAGCGGCAGTTGCTTAAGGTCAAGAATTTCACCTGCAACGATATTGGTCAGCGACACTTCGGCCGTTGGGATCAGGTACAGATCGGCTTCGCCTTCGCGGCTGATCTTGAACAGGTCTTCTTCGAACTTCGGCAGCTGACCGGTCCCTTGCAACGCCGGAGCTTGCACCAGATAAGGCGTGTAGGCCTCTTCGTAGCCATGCTCGCCGGTGTGCAGGTTGATCATAAATTGTGCAAGCGCGCGGTGCATGCGCGCAATCGGGCCACGCAGTACGGCAAAGCGTGCACCCGACAGCTTGGCGGCGGTTTCAAAATCCAACCAGCCATGCTGCTCGCCCAAGGCGACGTGGTCCTGAATTGGAAAGTCGAAGCTGCGCGGAGTACCCCAGCGCGAAACCTCAACGTTGCCCTCTTCGTCGGCGCCGACCGGTACCGACTCATGCGGCAGGTTGGGAATACTCAGCAGCAGATTGTCGAGCTCAGCTTGAATGCCATCGAGTTCACGCTTGCCCTGCTCCAGGTCGCTGCCCATCTGATCCACTTCGGCCAGCAACGGCGTAATGTCTTCACCACGCTGTTTGGCCTGGCCAATGGATTTGGAGCGACTGTTACGTTCGGCTTGCAGCTGCTCGGTGCGGGTCTGCAGCGTCTTGCGCTGGGCTTCAAGCGCTTCAAAACGGGCTACATCAAGGACAAAGCCACGGGCAGCCAGGCGCTCGGCCACTTCATGGAGCTGGGTACGGACGAGTTTGGAATCAAGCATGTTCGGGTCTCAACACATCACAAGGGTTTGCATGGCCGTGGCCATGGCGCGCAATGCCGCGCAGTTTAAGGCTTTAACCAGGCTGGAGCCACACCGCGAGCGAGCCGGCGTGGCCGCAGCTAGAAGCGCGCCAGGGCAAAACCGGCCCATACCGCAAGTACACCGCCGATTACGCTACACAGTAGATAGGCGAAGGCCTCATTGTGGCGGCCACTTTCAAACAGCTTGAGCAACTCCAAGCTGAATGAGGAAAAGGTAGTAAAGCCGCCAAGCAGCCCAATAATCAGGCCGCTGCGCAACTCGATGGGCAGGTCGCTGCGCAGTAAAAACAAGCCGGAGAGCAGGCCGATCAGTAAGCAACCCAGGATATTGACAGTGAAGGTGCTCAGGTAGAAATGCCTAGGCCACTGCGCTGCAACCCAGCTGGACGTAAGAAAACGCAGCACGGAACCTACCGCTCCACCGAGCGCAACGGCCAACGCCACACGAATCATGGCGTTCTCCGTTGACGAGAGCTGTTGCGATCTTGGTTTTTCAAATGCTGCAATTTATCGCGAATTTTTAGCTCAAGACCGCGCGGCACCGGCTGGTAATACTCGCGCGGCTCGAAAGTTTCGGGAAAGTAATCCTCCCCCGCCGCATAAGCATCCGGCTCATCGTGGGCGTAGCGGTATTCGTCGCCGTAGCCCAACTCTTTCATCAGCTTGGTAGGCGCATTACGCAGGTGCAGCGGTACTTCCTGCGAGCCATGCTCAGCGGCATCGCGCATGGCCGCTTTGAAAGCGTTGTACACCGCATTACTCTTCGGCGCGCAGGCCAGGTAAACAATCGCCTGCGCCACGGCCAGCTCACCTTCTGGGCTGCCGAGGCGCTCCTGCACATCCCAGGCATTCAAACATAGAGTCAGTGCGCGTGGATCGGCATTGCCGATGTCCTCACTGGCCATACGCACCACACGGCGGGCGATATACAACGGGTCACAGCCGCCATCGAGCATGCGAGCAAACCAATACAGTGCGCCGTCCGGGCTGGAGCCGCGCACCGATTTGTGCAGCGCCGATATCTGGTCGTAAAAGGCTTCGCCGCCCTTGTCGAAACGACGGCGAGTGTCACCTAGCAGGTTGAGCAGCAGCTCACTACCAATCTCGCTGCCGTCTTCGGCCAGGTCAGCGGCGTTTTCCAAGAAATTGAGTAACCGCCGGCCATCGCCGTCGGCCGCAGCCTGAAGAATTTTGAAACTCTCCTCGGGCAAGCTCAACTGGCGCTCACCCAGACCTTTGGGGTCACTCAAGGCGCGCTCAACCAGCTTGCGCAGCGCACTTTCATCCAGGCTTTTCAGCACATAGACACGGGCCCGTGAGAGCAAAGCGTTGTTCAGCTCGAACGAGGGATTTTCCGTGGTAGCACCGATAAAAATCAGGGTGCCGTCTTCCACGTAGGGCAGGAAGGCATCCTGCTGCGACTTGTTGAAACGGTGGACTTCATCGACAAACAGAATGGTCTGGCGGCCATATTGCGCGGCGTGCTGCTGTGCCACTTCGACGGCCTGGCGAATTTCCTTGACCCCGGAGAGCACGGCGGAAATCGTCTCGAAGTGTGCGTCGGAAACCTGAGCCAAGAGCCGCGCGAGGGTAGTTTTGCCGACGCCCGGAGGCCCCCAGAAAATCATCGAATGCAGCGCGCCCTGCTCCAGCGCTTCACGCAGAGGTTTGCCGCGTGCCAGCAAGTGCTCCTGGCCGACGTACTCATCCAGGCTGGCTGCACGCAGTCGGGCAGCCAGGGGTTGAGCGATGGGAGCTTTGCGAAACAGGTCCATGACTGCGCTTTAACGCCTCTGCTTTTGAGCTTTCTACTCTTGAATTACGTCCGCGCCGGCCGGGACCTCAAAGGTGAACTGTGCATCGTCCTGGGGTTCATTCATCTTCACGTTGAGAAAAAGAATGTTGGTGCGCTGACCGATGCTATCGATCAACTGCATATCGTTGAGCACCTTGTTGCGAAACGACAACCGCAGGCTGTCAAACAGGGTGTCCTTGGATTTCGGCTTAAGGATGAAATCGACCACATCGCCACTTTCTTTGTGGCTGATTTCGAAGTTCTCGCGGATTTTCGACACATCACCCGAAAGCAACAATGCTGGGGTGTGAGTCAGGCGCTGGTCGAGAGTCTGGATGGTGACTTGCTGGAGATCTGGATCATACAGCCAGACCTTCTCACCGTTGGAGACCAGTAATTGCTCCATCGGGGCATCAGTATGCCAGCGAAATAAACCCGGCCGTTTGAGCGAGAGCTGGCCGGCGGTTTCCTGCAGCTGGGTGCCGCTGCCGTCCAGCGTCAGCTGGGAAAAACGCGCAGTAATGGTTTGGGCTTGGTTGAGCAGCACGGTCAAGCGCTGCACCGCGACTTCATCGTCGGCCATGGCGGCAACACTGGTAATACTCAAAATGGTCAGCAACAGCATGCGAATCAGGCGCATGGGACTCCTTATCAATTAGGGCGAGGTATTAATCGCGAACAGGGCTTGGTGCTATGACCTCGCGAGAGCCATTGGTGTTCATTGAGGTGACCACACCGGCCATTTCCATGGCTTCGATCATCCGAGCAGCTCGGTTGTAGCCAATTTTTAATTTACGCTGGACAGCGGAAATAGAGGCGCGGCGACTTTCTAAGACAAAATTGACCGCCTCATCGTAGAGCGCGTCCGTCTCGCTGTCGTCACCACCCTCGCCGCTGCCACCGTCAAAACCGCTACCGGCCTCTTCAGCTCCATTAAGGATTTCTTCGATGTAGTCAGGCGTGCCGCGCTGCTTCCAGGCTTCAACTACGCGATGAACCTCTTCATCAGAAACAAAGGCACCGTGCACACGGATCGGTAGACTGGTGCCCGGCGGCATATAGAGCATGTCACCATGCCCCAGCAACTGCTCAGCCCCACCCTGGTCAATGATGGTGCGCGAATCGATCTTGCTCGACACCTGAAAAGCCATGCGTGTCGGAATGTTGGCTTTAATCAGGCCGGTGATTACATCCACCGACGGCCGCTGGGTTGCAAGAATCAGGTGGATCCCGGCGGCACGCGCCTTCTGTGCGATGCGCGCAATGAGCTCTTCGACCTTCTTGCCAACAATCATCATCATGTCGGCAAACTCGTCGACCACCACCACGATGGTTGGCAGGGTTTTCAGCAACGGCGCCTCGTCGTGCATGCTTTCGCGCTTATACAGCGGGTCAGACAGGGGCTCACCTGCCTCAATGGCATCTTTGACCTTGCGGTTGAAACCGGCCAGGTTACGCACGCCCATCTTCGACATCAGCTTGTAGCGGCGTTCCATTTCAGCCACCGACCAACGCAAGGCGTTGGCGGCTTCTTTCATGTCGGTCACCACCGGGCACAACAGGTGCGGAATACCTTCATAAATCGACAGTTCGAGCATTTTCGGGTCGATCATGATCAAGCGCGCCTCTTCCGGCGTGGACTTGAACAAAATCGACAGGATCATCGCGTTGACCCCAACCGACTTACCGGAACCCGTGGTGCCCGCCACCAGCAAGTGTGGCATCCGCGCCAAGTCGGTAATAATTGGTTTGCCGGCAATGTCGTGGCCCAGTGCCAAGGTCACGGGGGATTTGGCATCGTCATACTCAGGGGATGACAGCACCTCGGAAAAACGTACGATCTGACGATCTTCGTTGGGTATCTCGATACCGACCGTGGTTTTACCTGGAATCACTTCAACCACACGCACACTGGTCACAGCGAGCGAGCGAGCCAGGTCTTTGGCCAAATTGGAAATACGGCTGACCTTGACCCCCGCCGCCGGTTGAATCTCGTAACGGGTAATAACCGGGCCAGGATGGATCGAGTCAACCGACACCTCGACACCAAACTCTTTGAGTTTTATTTCCAGCAGGTGGCCAACCGCAGCCAACGACTCTGGGGAATAGGCGACTTTCTTGACCTCTGCCGGATCAAGGATAGAGATAGGCGGCAGTGTGCCTTCGATGGCACTGTCAACGAATAGCGGCACCTGCTTTTCTTTCTGCACGCGCTTGCTAGATTCCGCCGCTTTCGGCGCAGCCGGTGGCGTGATGACAGGTGCCGGGCGATTAACTCGCTCCGTCATATGTTTGCTCAGCGCATCTTCACGCTCGATCAGTCGTTCCTTGACCTTGGCCTGCTCGCGGCGATTAAGCACGATCGGCGCGGATACCTCGCTGACTCGCTCATCGACCTCACGCAGTTGCGCCACCAGCTGCTTGCGCTCCGCACGCGCGCTCCACCAACGGTTAGCCAACCCCTGGATCAGTTCAAACAGATCCAGCGTGATCTTGCCAGTCAGGTCCATCACCTTGAACCAGGAAAGGTCGGTAAACACTGTCAAACCAAACAGGAACAACGCAATCAGTAACAGCGTGCTGCCTTGCACATTCAGTGCGTTGATCGCCAGTTGGCCGAGGCTTTCCCCCAGCGCACCGCCCGCAGAGGCCGGCATGCTGGCGCTCGCATGAAAATGGATGTAAGCCAACGCCGCGCCCGACAGCACTAAAAACACCAGACCGATCAGCCGCCAGGAGAATAACCAACCACTCCATTGCCAAGGCTGATGCCGGGCACGGAAAACTTGTAAGGTTTTAACCGCCAGCAGTAACGGGAATAGATAGGCGAAATAGCCCAACGCCATAAACAGAATGTCGGCAAACCAGGCACCGGCGCGGCCGGCGGCGTTCTGTACCTGCTCGACATTGCTGGTGTGAGTCCAGCCTGGATCGGCCGCATCGTAAGTGAGCAGAGCCATCCATAAGTAAAGGCAAAGTGCACCCAGGCCAATCAAAGCGCCTTCTTTCAGTCGATAAGGCAGCTGCTGGCGCCAGAGAGGTGCTTGTGCGGTTGGGCTAGATTTCTTCAAAACGCATCTGTTCCTGCGCCACAGGCGCCGAATAATTGGTTAACGGCAAAAGATGCAGCGATTGTACGGGTTTGGCCAAACGATACCAGGCCGAACTGTATGAATAAACAGCCTTATGCTTGACTCCCGCTCTTTACCCGCTTCGGTGTAGCATATCCGCCAACATCTTCCGTGCTGCTCAATTGGAGCATGCATTCTCTTTTGTGACAAAGGCTTATGAGGTGTTTTTATGAGCGAAGTCAAGCATTCACGCTTGATCATCCTGGGCTCCGGCCCTGCCGGTTATAGCGCTGCCGTTTACGC
>Ga0209504_1003132_pt1 | contig 10558 bp, 10 predicted proteins | sample COGITO_mtgs_1005_FD_184791 | JGI IMG/M metagenome (GOLD analysis project Ga0209504, IMG submission 184791) | Pelagic marine microbial communities from North Sea - COGITO_mtgs_100511 (SPAdes) (version 2) | ecosystem: Environmental > Aquatic > Marine > Epipelagic ...
GTCTCGGCAGACCGAGCCACCTCCCCTTGGCAGCATATCCTTCTACATATCTTTGTTTGTTCTAATTTGCGTTGGCCAGATCCATTAAAGACATTTTTTATGCTCTTCTCCAATCCAGAGGAGCGGGCGCCTCTAGCCCTGTGCCGGAAACCGCACAGACCCAGCAGAGCTGGGGACCGCTTATTTACGCTTATGTAACGCTTATTCGAAGACCAGATCAAACCAGAGTATCGTCCTATGGATTATGTTATTGATTCACTGCGCCGCAAAAGCATTAAATTGCGCATGGAGCGACATGCTGAATATATGGGAACAGAGGGATATGACTTGATCGGGGCAGCGTTTGAAGTGCACCGCGAGCTTGGTGGCGGATTAAGCGAGGACGAAGCGCGATAGCGCGGAGAGGGTAAATCGGAACGATTTGTCCGAAACGAAGTGAAGGACGACTGAGGCGGGTGCCCTTTGGGCGGTTAAAGGAGCAGATTTACCAGGAAAGTCTGGAGATTGAACTTGGCCTGCGTTCCATCAATTATTCCTCTAAGGACGAGCTTCGACTTTATTACAAAGGCCATCTGTTAAAGAAAACCTACATCCCAGACCTACTTGTGTGCGATGGGATCGTTGTCGAATTAAAGGCAGTTAAGGCCTTAAACGCTGAGCATGAGCGGCAACTGCTCAACTACATGTATATCACTCGAAAAGCCATCGGCTATTTGATTAACTTCGGCCCGATGGACAAGTTGGAGTGGAAGCGTTTTATTCTGAAAGAATTCATCCCATAGCAGTGAACGCAGATTCTCATTATAAGCGTAACGGAGTGCGATCAGCACGGAGATGGTAAACCAAAGGTTTGCCCTGAGTCAGCGAAGGGTGACGAGAGCGGGTGCCCTTTGGGCGAGCGAGGAACAAATAAGCGAACATAAGCGGTCTCCAGCTATGCTGGAAATGCAGAGCATGAGCACTTGGACGCGTCAATCGCGATGCGTCTGAAATGAGTGAACCAACAAATACGACCCTCCGACTTATGTAGAAGGATATGCTTGGCAGCCGTCTTCGCTCTAACCGAGCTACGCCGAGCCAAGGGGGAGGAGCTTTAAATTGTGCATTTATACTGGTGCGCATGAAGATTTGTAAAAATACAGGTTCTAAAAATGGGAGCAGGATGCTCCCTCTACTCTCGATGATAAGCGATTCGCAAGGTAGTGGGAGCATCCTGCTCCCATTTTTTTCAGAATCACAATACTTGATGCGCGGCAGTATATAGAAAAACGGCAGCTAAAGCAGCCGGTCCCAGTTAGTCTTGACTGTCGTCAAAACGGCTTAGGTCCGTGCCATTCCGACATGCCCAATTTCTCACGCTTTTTTGTGCTCACTTCGGCTCGTAGCCCATCGCGACTGAGAGTTCCGCGGCAGCGGCTTGCACGCGTTCAGCCATGAACTCGATCTTACTACGGGTAAACGTCATAATGCTGGCGGTGATGCCAATCGCGGCCACGACATCACCCAGCGCACTATAGACTGGTGCCGCCAAGCAACGCACACCGACGACGTATTCGACATCGTCCAGTCCGTAGCCGCGCTCACGCGTTTGCTCAATCTCCGCTTCGAATGCCTCCATGTTAGTAATGGTGTGTTCTGTCCTCTGCGCCATCGGCAACTCTCTAAAAAACGCCGCTAGGTTCTCCACCGTATAAGCAAGCATCACCTTGCCCGTCGCCGAGCAATGGAGATCTGCCAAGGTGCCCGCCTGAGAAGCCGCCCGCACCGTGTTTGGACTGTCACTCACTTCGAGAATCAGCATTTTCTGCCCAGCCATTTTGGCAATGTGAGCGGTCTCGCGGGTCTCCACTGCCAGTTTATCCAAGACCGGCCCGGCCAGCACCCGCAAATGACTCTGCTTGAGCGCCATCAATCCCGCTCGCAGCAACATCGCACCCGCCACGTAGCAACGACCTTCAGCCTCGACCATACCTTCTGCTTCTAGAGTTTTTATAATACGAAGCATCGACGTGCGCGGCACCTCCAGCCGCTTCGATAATTCCGCGATACTCATGGGCTTGGCCTCTTCCGACAGCAGAGTAATCACTCGGCAGGCATGCTTCAAATTGGGGATCACATAACGATTCATAGCAATAGACAGTGCGTTCATATATGAACAGTTTTTAAGGTTTTCAGATTAACGGATTGAGCGAGCCATGCCGAATCAACTATTTATCTGGCAACTTATGTAACTTCTGGCAACTTACAAGCCATTCCACCCCCGCGTTTCAATTATATGCGACATCTCACCTCCCTTCTCCTGATCGGAATTCAAACCCTCGCTGGCGCTGTATTTGCCAGCGAATGCGCAGCCACAGAGCCGCTCGCACCCGCGACTCATGCACGTTTCGTTCCAGAGCGGATCGATGATTTTGCCTGGGAAAACGATAAGATCGCCTTCCGTGCCTACGGTCCCAAAGCGCGCAAGGGCGCGGAGAACAGCGGCATCGACTGCTGGCTCAAGCGCGTGGAGTATCCGATCATCGACAAGTGGTACGGACAGATGAATACCAAGTCCTATCACACGGACTGGGGCGAGGGGCACGATCCGTATCACGTCGGCTCTTCCGCCGGATGCGGCGGAACGGGTATCTGGCTCAACGGCAAGCGCGAGCCGCTCGAAACCTACACCAAACAGGAAGTGATCGAATGCACCCCGCAACGCGCGCAGTTCAAGTTGACCTATGAGCGCGAAATCGACGGCGATGTCTACGGCGAAGAAAAAAGCATTACCATCGAACTCGGCAAGCGCCTCTTTGATGTCCACTCCGTCTTTACGAAAAACGGCAAAGTCGCATCCAAGCTGCCGGTCTGCATCGGGCTGACCACCCACGACGGTAAAGCCGAAACCTTTTCAAACGAAAAGCAGGGCTGGATCGCCTGTTGGGAAAGTATGGCCGGTAGTGAAGTCGGCACGGCCGCCATGGCCGACCCGAAACGGATTGATGAAATCAAAGAAGTGAAGTCGGACAAAAAGGATGAAAGCCACCTCTTTATCATCATGAAGACGGATCGCAATGGCAACATTGACTACCAAGCCGGCTACGGCTGGAAAAAGGCCGGCGAAATAACAACTTCCAATGATTGGAAAAACTATTTAAACGAGAAATAAGGAGTGAACCACGGAATACCTAGCGCGGCCCTGCCGCAACCAAAATTTAAACCGCGAATATTTTGCCACCTGAAAGCGTAGCGATAAATAATTTGCGAAGCAAATAGTGAGCACTGCGAACGGTTCAAAAGGCACAAAAAAAGAGGCGGCTTATAGGCCGTCCCGACCAGAATCTGTTTTGTGTTTCTTGTGGCAAATACTGCTCCTGAGTAGTTGCTGTGGTTAATATTTTACGAATTACGAATTACTAGTTACGCATTACGGAGAATGAAATGAATATCAGATATACAATTGGAAAAAATGAATACAAACGGATGACGACCGGTGAACTGCGCGACGCGTTTCTGGTCGATCTGTTTGAAGATGGAAAATTGAACCTGCTCTACTGCGAAGTGGAACGCGCCATTACCGGTGCGGCGGTTCCAAGCCTTGGAAAACCGCTGGTGCTTGAAGCGGGCAAAGAGCTGGCTTCCGACTATTTCTGCCAGCGCCGTGAAGTGGGTGTGCTCAACATCGGCGGAGCCGGAACCGTCACGGTCGACGGCACCGAATACACAATGGAAAACCTCGACGGGCTCTACATCGGACGGGGAGCCAAAGAAGTGGTTTTCCAAACACTGGAAGCCAAAATGGGTGGAGGCTCAGCCTCCCGCTTTTATCTGATTTCCTATCCGGCGCACACGGACTATCCGACCGCACAGGCCAAAAAGGCTGACGCCAACGCGATTCAGATGGGAACGGTTGAGGATGCCAATAAGCGGACGATCTATCAGTACATCCACGAAAAGGGCATCAAGAGTTGTCAGTTAGTCATGGGCTTTACTGCGCTGGAGCCGGGCAGCGTCTGGAACACCATGCCGTGCCATACCCATGAACGTCGCACCGAGGTCTATCTGTATTTTGGACTCGATGAAGATTCGCGCGTGTTCCACATGATGGGGCCGAGCAATGAAACGCGCCACCTTGTGGTCGGCAACGAGCAGGCGGTCATTTCGCCGATGTGGTCGATCCATTCCGGTTGCGGCACCAAAGCCTACACCTTCTGCTGGGGCATGGGCGGCGAAAACCAGCGCTTCGACGATATGGACCATATTCAGGTCGGCGATTTGAAGTAAAGAGAGTGTGAGCCACAAAAAACACAAAAACCATTCTGGAAAGATCCGCTTTATAAAGCGGACAGCAGAGAACCTGCTTTGTGATTTTTGTGGCTAAATAATAATTTATTCAAAAGGAGAATATGATGATTACAGAACTGTTTAATTTAAAAGATAAAGTGGTATTGGTGACCGGCGGAACGCATGGCATCGGTATGGCCGTTGGAACGGTGCTCGGTAAGGCCGGTGCAAAAATCTGCGTGAACGACCTTAGCGAGGAAAAACTCGCTGAGGCAAAAAAGGAGTACGCGGCCAACGGGATCGATGCATACACCGTCGTTTTCAACGTGACGGACGAAGCCGCAGTGGATGCTGGAATTTCGAAGATCGAGCAGGATGTCGGCCCGATCGATATTCTGGTCAACAACGCGGGCATTATTAAGCGCATGCCGATTCTCGACATGCCGGTCGATGACTATAAGCAGGTGATCGATGTCGATCTGGTCGCGCCGTTCATTGTCGGCAAGCGCGTCGCGCCGAACATGATCAAAAACGGCGGCGGCAAAATCATTAACATGTGTTCGATGATGAGCGTCTACGGTCGCAATTCGGTCTCCGCGTACGCTTCCGCGAAAGGTGGCTTGAAGCTGCTGACGGCCAACATGTGCTGCGAATGGGCGAAGCACAATATTCAGGTGAACGGCATCGGCCCCGGCTACATTGCCACGTCGCAGACCGCGCCGATCCGCGAGGGCGGTCACCCGTTCAATGATCTGGTGATGATGCGTACACCCGCCAACCGCTGGGGCGAGCCGGAAGATATCGGTAATGCTGCGCTGTTCTTAGCGTCCAAGGCCAGCCAGTTTGTCAATGGACACATCCTCTACGTCGACGGCGGCATTCTCGCCAACTTCGGTTATGTTAAAGGTGAAAACGACATCTAACAGGAGCAGACAGCAATGAGTAATGTTTTGACCGTACGTCCGGCGAAAGAATGTCGATATGACATTCTTTCATTGGGCGAAGTGATGCTTCGTCTCGACCCCGGCGAAGGCCGCATCCGCACCGCCCGCCGTTTTCAGGCGTGGGAAGGCGGCGGCGAATACAACGTGGCGCGCGGACTGCGCCGCTGCTTCGGCCAGCGCGCCGCAGTGGTGACCGCCTTTGCCAAAAATGAAGTCGGCCTGCTGATGGAAGATTTCATTTTGCAAGGTGGCGTGGACACCTCGCTCATCAAATGGATGGAAACTGACGGCATCGGTCGCACGGTGCGTAACGGCATAAATTTTACCGAACGCGGCTTCGGCATTCGCGGCGCGGTCGGCTGCTCCGACCGCGGCAACACCGCCGTGTCGCAACTCAAGGTGGGCGACATCGATTGGAACCACATCTTCGGCACGCTCGGTGTGCGCTGGTTTCACACCGGCGGCATCTTCGCAGCACTCAGCGAAACCACCGGAGAAGTGGTGGTTGAAGCGGCCAAGACCGCCAAGAAATATGGCACGATTGTTTCTTACGACCTCAACTACCGTCCCTCGCTCTGGAAGGGGTTCGGCGGGATCGAAAAATGTCAGGAGATCAACCGCGAGATCGCTCAATACGTCGACGTCATGATCGGCAACGAAGAGGACTTCACCGCCTGTCTCGGCTTTGAAATCGAAGGTGCGGATGAAAACCTCACCGATCTCGAAGTGGACTCCTTCAAGACAATGATCGCGGCGGCGGTCAAAGAGTTTCCGAACTTCAAAGCGACCGCAACCACGATGCGCGGCGTGAAAACCGCCACCGTTAACGACTGGGGTGCCATGAGCTGGTGCAACGGCGAATTTTACACTGCCACCCACCGTCCGGAGCTCGAAATTATGGACCGCGTCGGCGGCGGCGACAGTTTCGCCTCCGGCTTCATTTACGGAATGATGATCCTGCAGGATCCGGCTAAAGCCATCGAATATGGCGCGGCACACGGCGCGCTCGCCATGACCACCCCGGGCGATACCACCATGGCATCGCTCTCTGAAGTTGAAAAAGTTGTCGCCGGTGCCGGCGCGCGAGTGGACAGGTAGGGCGAACTCTCCGAGTGAGCCGTCCAATAACGAATAATTGTGAGTGAAATGAACATGTTGAACGAATTGTTAAAACGTCCGGTGATTCCGGTGATTGTGATCGATGACGCCCGCGATGCCGAGCCGTTGGCGGAAGCCCTGCTCAAGGGCGGCGTGGATGTAATCGAAGTGACCTGCCGCACCGTCGCCGCGCCGGAAGCGCTGGCTCGCATTAAAAAAGCGTTCCCTGAAATGATGGTCGGCGCGGGCACGGTGGTGACGCCCGATCAGGCGAAAATGTGCATCGATACCGGCGTCAGCTTTGGTCTCGCGCCGGGGCTCAATCCCGACATCGTCAAATTCTTCCAAGCTTCGGAAACTTTATTTATTCCCGGCATCATGACGCCGACGGAAATCGAACAGGGGCTTTCGCTGGGTTGCAACATGCTCAAGTTTTTTCCGGCCGGCGCGGCGGGCGGCCCCGCTATGCTTAAAAATATGGCCGCCCCTTACGCATCATTCGGGGTGAAGTTCTGCCCGACGGGCGGCGTGAGCCTCGACAACATGAAGGACTGGCTCGCCCTGCCGATGGTCAGTGCCATCGGCGGCTCGTGGCTTGCCACGCAGAAACAGATTGCCGCAAAGCAATGGGACCTCATCACCGCTCAGGTGAAGGCCGCATTGTCTGAAGCAAAGAAAATCGTAGAGATAGGAGCCGACACCCATGGGTAAATCAACATCATGTTTTATAGGCGGAATTTTAATCGGAGCCTTGCTGGCATCCGTCGGATTTTCCCTTTTTCTGCGTGGGCAGAAGGCCGCGCCGGGCGCGTCTACCCAGATGGTGCTGAAGCTTGGGCACGGTCTCGATACGGGGCATCCGGTGCACAAGGCGATGGAGTTCATGAAACAGCGGCTGGAAGAGTTTTCCGGCGGTGTGGTCACAATCGATATCTATCCCAGCTCGGTTTTGGGGTCCGAAACACAGTGTATCGAACAGCTTCAGAATGGATCATTGGCGATGACGAAAACCTCGGCCGCTGCAATGGAGAATTTCATTCCGGCCATGGCAGTCTTCGGCCTGCCCTATATCTTCCGCGATGCCGATCACTATTGGGCTGTGTTGAACGGCGACGTCGGACAACGATTGCTCCGGCAGGGCGAAGCGAAGTTTCTGCGCGGCCTCTGCTACTACGATGCCGGCAGTCGCAATTTTTACACCAAGGACAAGCCCATCCAAACGCCGGACGACCTGAAAGGTCTCAAGATTCGGGTCATGAACTCCAAAACTGCCATCGATATGGTCAAGGCTATGGGCGGCGCGCCGACCCCGATTGCCTGGGGCGAGCTCTATTCCGCCCTCGCGCAAGGCACCGTCGATGGAGCGGAAAACAATCCGCCCAGTTTTACCTCCAACAAGCACTATGAGGTGTGCAAGCACTTCACGCTCGATGGGCACACGCGCATTCCCGATATGCTGCTCATCAGTTCCAAGGTTTGGAAAAAACTCTCGCCGCAGGTTCAGGGGTGGATTCTGCAAGCTGCCGACGAATCCTCGGCTTTCCAGCGCGAACTCTGGAGAAAAGAAACGCTGGCCGCTCTTGAGAAAGCGAAGGAGGAGGGGGTCACCGTGTACGACGTCGATACGGCGGTCTTTGCCGCTAAGGTTGCGCCGATGCTCGAAAACGTGGAGAACCCCGAGGTGCGCGAGCTACTCAAACAGATTGCAGCAGTCGAATAATATTTAACCACAGAATACCTAGCGCGGCCGCAATAAAGATATGACCCACGAATGTTTTGCCACAAAAAGGCACAAAAAAAGAGGCGGCTTATAGGCCGCCCCAACCAGACTCTGTTTTGTGTTTTTTGTGGCAAATCCTGTTCCTGATTAGTTGCTGATTATTCGGGGGGTGCGAAAGAAACCTTGCAGGGAAAACGAGAAGGCAACGAATGTTAGAACATTTAAAGAAACTGAAGAACGGAATGACCGCCGTGCTCAACTGGATGTTGATTGCTGCGGTGGCACTGTTGGTGTTTGATGTGGTCTGGGGCGTGTTCTCCCGCTATGTGATCGGGGAGCAGACCAAATGGACGGAAGAGCTTGCGCGGTTTCTTCTGATTTGGGTTTCCCTGCTCGGTAGCGCAGTCGCTTTTGGAACCAAAGGGCATCTGGGCGTCGACTTCTTTGTCGGTAAGTTTCATCCAGATGCGCGCAAGCTGATGGCCCTGTTTTCACATGGGGTCGTCCTGTTTTTTGCCGTGTCCGTTTTTCTCTATGGCGGCGGACGCGTCGTGGCGGATGCGTTGGCAATGGAGCAGATGACCCCGGCGCTAGGATGGAAGATGGGTTATGTTTATCTCGCACTCCCCATCGCCGGCATCTTCATGGTGCTCTACGCCATCGAGAATCTCATTGAAACCGTTGTGGCTTCGGCAGCAGGAGGTGAACAATGATTTTTCCAAACCTTGGAAAAACAAATGGGTGCAGGCTCAGCCTGCTTTCAATGTTTGGAAGTTTCACTTCCCACATCCTACTTTCCACGTCTCACAATCCCCCGGAGGTTCGCTAATGGGAACCGTTGCCCTCATCCTTATTGTCGTATTCATTCTGCTGCTCGTCATGAACGTGCCGATCGCGGTGTCCATTGCGCTCGCCACGTTTGTTGCCATTTTGGTGGAGGGGTCTGATCCATCGATCGTGGTTGCCGCGAAGATGGCCAACGGGGTCAACAGCTTTGCTTTGCTAGCCATTCCGTTTTTCATTCTCTCCGGGCACCTGATGGGACGGGGCGGGATGGCGCGGCGGCTGATCGATTTTGCCGGCACGCTGGTCGGGTTCCTGCCCGGCGGGCTGGCCTATGTCAATACACTCACCTGCATGTTGTTTGGTTCCATTTCCGGCTCGGCCGCGGCGGCGGTTTCCTCCGTCGGCGGATTCATGATTCCGGAAATGAACCGCAAAGGCTACAACCGCGAATTCAATGTGGCGGTTACGACAACAGCGGCCACAACGGGCCTGCTGATTCCGCCGAGCAACGTGATGATCGTCTACTCGGTCGCCGCCGGATCGGTTTCGATTGCGGCCATGTTCATGGCGGGGATTTTGCCGGGCATCGTGACCGGCCTGTTCATTATGCTGGTCTGCTGCGGATTCGCCTTCAAAAAGAAATATGGTTGCGGAGAGCGCTCGAGCATCAAAGAAATCCTGATCAGTTTTAAACGCGCCTTTCTGAGTCTCTTTCTGATTGTCGTGGTGATCGGCGGTATTCTGGAGGGCATCTTTACGGCGACCGAAGCCGCCGCGATTGCCGTGGTCTATGCCTTCTTTCTCACCGTTGTGATCTACCGCGAGATTCCGCTGAAAGAGATTTCCGGACTGCTGCTGCAAACCGGCATCACCACCGCCGTGGTCATGCTGCTCATTGGAGCCAGCTCCGGCATGAGCTGGATCATGACGATGGCCAACATTCCGCAGACCGTCAGCGCCGCGCTGCTCGGCCTTTCGGAAAATCCGATTGTGATTCTGCTGACCATCAACGTGCTGCTTTTGTGCGTTGGAACCTTCATGGATATGACACCGGCCATTTTGATCTTTACGCCGATCTTCCTTCCGGTCGTCACCGCGCTCGGCATGCATCCGGTTCACTTCGGCATCATCATGATCGCCAACCTCTGTATCGGCCTCTGCACGCCTCCGGTCGGCACCTGCCTCTTTATCGGGTGCGGGGTGGGGAAGACCACCATTGCGAAAGTGACACCGACCATGCTGCCGTTCTTCGGCTCCATGATCGCTGCCCTCATGGTCATCACCTACATCCCCGCGGTCTCGCTCTGGATCCCGGTCAAAACCGGACAACTTAAAGCGGAAGATATAGAAGCCGCTCAATATAACTACGAAACAACAACAACAAATAATCTTCAAACCATAAACTCAGGAGTTCTGAATGAATAAAACACGTCAATTTAAAAACAGCGTGCGGGGGCATGCCGCATGGATAAACGATTTCAGCTTCAGAAAAATCAGACAGCATCTGTGCATCAGTCTATCTGTGCCTTTTCTGCTGTTGGCCCTTCAACCGGCAAGCGCTGCTTGCAATTCGCAGGTGCTGCCTGAGCCGTTTGCAACTCAGTTTACTCCCGAAAAAATTCGCACCACACTCAAAACCGTTTCTGCGAAGTATAAATCTTCAGCCGACCAATCAGCGCTTCTCGCAGAAGGCTTAGCCGCAGCCGAGGCCGTTTTTTCTTCATCTCCGGCGCCGGTCTTCAGC
>Ga0209504_1003144_pt1 | contig 10517 bp, 5 predicted proteins | sample COGITO_mtgs_1005_FD_184791 | JGI IMG/M metagenome (GOLD analysis project Ga0209504, IMG submission 184791) | Pelagic marine microbial communities from North Sea - COGITO_mtgs_100511 (SPAdes) (version 2) | ecosystem: Environmental > Aquatic > Marine > Epipelagic ...
GGTGATATAGTAGACTTCTTCTTGCTACGACTAATGCCTAGCTTTCTTCTTCTGTTAATGTTTGCGTATAATCCTTTTTTCATCGTTTAATTAATATCTCCATCATTCTATCTAGTTTACCGTTAATTTCTTTAACAGTGACTTCTAATCCACTCATACGGTTTTCAACAGCAGTATCTCGTTCTCGTTGCGTAGCTAACTCTACTTCAATCTTTGTTAATCGTTTCTCGTCTGTATCCAGTCGATCTGATAGTTTCTTTATAACCCATCCGATAGCACCTAGAATAACAGCTAGAGCAGTGTCGAGAAAGTGTGAGATTGATTCAGTCATTAGATTTTACTTTTTAAATCTTCCACTTGTGCAGAGAGTTCTTGAACAGCTTTAATTAAAGGCATGACAAGAGCACCGTAACCTAGTCTTTGTACTCCGTTAGGTTCTTCATTCCAACCATCCCATTCGCTTATATTTAATTTATCTAACACACCTTTAACTTCTTGTGCAATTAAACCTGTATAAGTAGTGGGGTTATTTTTAGGTCTTATATAGTCTTCACTCTCTTTATTTTTATACTGCTCTTCTAAGATGTCTCCCTCCCAATCAGCAGGGTTTTTCTTGTTAAAAGTTTTTGTTTTAAGTTCATTGATGAACTCTAAACCTAAATTACTATCTTTAATATTCTCTTTTGTTCTTTCATCAGAGAGTGAAGTAATAGTCTGAACGTTACATTTTAAAGCGGTAATACTAGAGTCACCTAATACTACTTGATTATCACCAGTAGCTACTGCCTCGTTTCCAATTTGAGAACAGTTGTTATATGGGTTTAAAGCAGTTTGACTGACTCTCCCTGCTCCAAACCCTATGCCGATACTTCGGATTCCTGTGTAACCGCACATAGAATTAGTTCCTATAGCAACCGCTCCACCGCCTCCATTATCTGCTGGTATTGTATGAAAAATATCATCCAAAGCCCTTTCACCAATGGCAATGTTTCCTCCAATCTGTGCTGTACCTGTTGAAGTCAGTGATCGTCCTGCCGTTTTTCCTATTATGATATTCCCATAAGGATTTAAAGCTGCGTCTATTTCACCTTTTAATATATTACCTGTCGATGTTTGAGTAACTAAAAGATTTGATCCTGAACTGGTTCCAGCCGAGGCATACCATATATCGTCACTAGGGAAAGTAGCTTCTGCTATAGCAGAAGATAAATCAGATATAGTAGCAGCAAGTTGAGTACCTGTGTGATTAGCTCTGTTCTTTAAGTTAGAGTCTGTATCATTAGCTGTTGCACCTGCTGCAATACCTGCAAGCTTAGTTTGTTCAGCATCATCATACTCATTAGTATTTGCGTTGCTCTCGTAAAGAGTTTTAACATCAGCAGCAGAAGGAGAAGCACTACCGTTAGCAGCAGCTGTAATCCTTCCTTGTGCATCTACTGTTAGATTAGTAGCAGTGTAAGAACCTGGAGTTACAGCAGTGTTAGCAAGCTTGTCGGCAGTGATAGCGTCATCATTGATCTTGTTTGTAGTGATAGCACCATCGTTAATCTTCTCGGTAGTAATAGAAGAGTTATTAATCTTCTCGGTAGTAATAGAAGAGTTATTAATCTTCTCGGTAGTAATCGCAGAATCAGTAATAGTATTTGTTCCTATCTGATTAGCTGGAGGAGGAGTTCCTGTCGCAAATGATGTGGTAATAGTATCATCTACATATTTCTTAGTAGCAGCTTCTTGAGCGTTTAAAGGATCAAGAACATTTGCTATTTTATTAGTACCCATATCAAGCGTACCACTCATCGTATCTCCGCTCTTGTTTACCTTTAAAACATCAACACTATCAACATAAGTCTTGTTAGTTAAGTCATTACCAACACTAGGAACAGCAGTAGAAGTTACTTTATTAACTCCCATCTGCAAGTTACCTGACATTGAATCTCCTGCCTTGGTAACTTGAAGAAGGTCTTGTTGGTCTACATAGCCTTTACGAGCAGAGTGGTCACTACTAATAGGAGCACCTAAACCACTGACCATGTTACCACCCATAGCCAAGTCACCTGTCATATTGTCACCTGCTTTGGTAACTTGTAGTGCGTCTTGACCGTCTACATAAGTCTTATTAGTAAGATCGTTACCAGCACCAGGAACAGCAGAGGAAGTAACTTTATTAGAACCCATGTCCAAGTTACCAGTCATCGTATCCCCAGCTACATCAACAAAAGTAGTATCTGCGTAGTTCTTAGTTACTGCATCTTGTGGGTTTGTAGGATCAGCTAGGTTTTTAATCTTGGCTAAATCGGCATCGTAGTGTCCATCAACAGGGTCTTTGGTCATTACATTCTTACCACTACCCTCTTCAATCTCTTCACTAAGATAAAGGTTGTGAAGGTAAGCACGGTCTAGTTCTACCTCAGTAAGTACACTTCCATTCTCAAAGTCTACAAGAGCTATATCAGAAGCACTATCTCTTTTGATCCTTATCCTGTCTCCAGTTGCTGGAGCAGTAACAAATATTATAGCAGCAGAAGGAGAAGTTTGGATTGTGTAGTGAGTAGTAACTGTTTGATCTACAAATTTACCACCAGCTAAAGCCACTGTATCAAGTTGTACTACAACGTGTGTGTCATCGAGATAAGGAAAAGGAAAAGCAAAGGAGGTAGTAGTATTATCCCCAGTGTAGTCTACGTATGTATTAGGCATGGTAATCTATTATTAATTTGTTTGTTGTAAAAGTTCAAGCACTTTAAAAGCCTACTAAATCCGTTAAAGCTTTTAGTTTCACTGATTTTAAAGTCTCATTACTGAGTCTTGTTGTCCAAAGTTCATCTTCTGAATTTAAGTAATTAGACCTAAAATTGTTATCTTCTTCGATGGATTTCCAAACTTCACCTCTAAATTTACTAACTAAGTTAGCAACAAGTTCACCTTTAGGTGTATCGTCCTGTTCTATTTTGATGTCGGGAGCTTCAATGTATTCAGTAGTGCTCATAAAGTTTTTTAGTTGCTGTCTTAAAGTAAGACCATCAAAATCCCTGTGTTTCACCATCTTATCCATCCAAGCATCATATAAAGATTGTCCTGTTTTCTTGTGGTAGTATTTCCTAGTATCTATTCCTTTTCTTTTGTATACTTGAGTTTGACCCACCTTACCTCTTAGACCAGCAATCTCTTTCATTAAAGGATCAGATTTAGCATCGCTCCAAGTAACAGGACTAATGATTCCCCAAAAACCGTCCATACCCCAAACTCTGTCTACTTTCTCTCCTAAGAGGTTTCTTCTATACTGACCTGGATGTAAACCTAGTATTCTTTCTTTGGATCGTGCTCTCCATCCTACAGCTTCTCTTTGAAACTGTTCGTTTATCTTAGCTAAGTCACGAGAAAAAGAAGGAGTCAAAGTGGCAGGTAGATCGAGTAATAAATCTAAAGTGTTTTTATCCTTATCCAAAGCTACTTCCAAAACCTCGTACAAACCTCTAATAAATAATTTATTTGTCATGTTCTCTACTACGGAAGCGGAAAACGCATTTATAAATGTTTTATCTGTATCACTAAGCTGGTCAAAATGTTGACCTGTCATTCCCATGTAGTGAACAATATCAGCAGATGAAGACAAGAAGGTAGCCCAAGGTTCTAACCTAGAATAACTAACCCTTTTATCTCCTATTTTAATAGTGTTAGGTCTCCAACCTGCGTCCATCAATCTTCTTTTTTGCTCATCTGTCAAGTAAGCACCTGTACCTGTTATAGCACCTGTACCTGCTGCGTATGCCATCCCACCTGTAAGAACTGAACCTAACATAAAGTTAGTCATAGCATCAGCTTCTTGTTCTTTTAGTTTTAAAGTTATGTCTTCTTGTTCTTTTAGTAAGTCATCTATAGTGTTTTGAGCCTCTTTCTTTATAGATTCCTCAGCAGTATCAGCACTTAACATCAATGAATTAGTCTCTATATCTTTAGACACTGATTTTAATTTGGAGTGTAGTGGAGACCTTTTAAGTATTGTTTTCCAAAGTATTCCTGCAAAAGCTGTAGGGGGAAAATGATCTAAAGCAAACTGAGCAATAGCTGTAGGAGTTTTTATAAAAGGTACTTGTAATCTAGCTATTATTTTTAAAGGATCAGAGTGAGATGTATCACCACCTCTTGACCAATTAGCAAAACTGCGGGCAAGTTGAGAAAAGTATTTATCAGCGTAATCAGCTTGGTATGTAATAGATAAAGCGAGTTGTTCCACATCAGCAAACTCTTCGTTATTAGCCCACTGCGGTAAACCTCCTTCATCTTTCAAAGCTTCTTTCATTCTCTTCTCAACATATTTATTCAAAGCTTTCTCATCTAAATTTTTACTTATACCCTCTTTTAGGGCTTGAGATTTCAACCCTCTCATTAGACCCATAGCTTTAAAAGCTTCATCAAAGACTCCCATAGCTCTAAAACTTGTAGAAAACAAAGGGTCTAAAGCTTTACCTATTTGACTTGTGGGTTCACCTTCTACCATTTCTAATAAAAATTTCCTAAAACCTTTTTCGTTAGTCTCATTCTTTACTCCATATTTCTTAACCAACTCAGCTAGTTTTCTTCTGTTTTTAAAAGGTATTTTAAGAGGTTCTGTCTCTACGCTTTTACCTCCTACATCAATTAAATCTTCTTCATGTCTTCTATAGGAACGAGGTAGTATAGCTGATTGTCCGTTATTCTTGTATGTTTCTTTTATTAAATCCCAAAACATATTGAAGTTAGAAAAATATTCACTTGTAGCGATTACATCTGCTTTCGCTAATTCCCAAGCTTTTGCTGTGGAAATCTCTTCAAAAGGATTTGTTTTAGCTTTAATAAATGTTTTTAAACCTTGCTGCACAGGTTGATATGCAATATTAAAAGCAGCTGAAGGAACTCCCACCAACCAAGTTCGAGGACTAAATAACATCATACTAAGCCTCAACTTTTCAAAAGCTCTTAACATCAACTCAAAAGTACCAGCTGCTGCTGGGTCAAACTCCTGCATACCTGAAAGTTCTTTTAAAATTCTTTTAGTAACTTCGTTCTCAGCTTCTATGTCAGCTTGTCTCACTTTATCTTCTAATACTTTTTTAGACTTCCTAGCTTCTTCTTGTAACGCTTTTATGTCTCCTGGTGTTTGGTTTTCTTTTACTTTAGAAGTCAAGTATTCTCTTATTTCTTTTATACTTTTCTCAGACATCTCATCTAACTCTCGTATGTTTGCACGAAGGTTAAACTTTTGGAATAATTCTTTTGATCTAAACTTTCTAATAACATCATCACGCATCTCTGCTAAAGTGTTACTTAACTGTGCCTTGACATGATCCAACAGCACTTCCTTCTCTGAACCACTTAATTCAGTTTTGTCTGCTATTCTTTGTGTTACTTTTTGTAACAAGTCTTTCTCAGTTCCTTCTTGTATAGCTTCTTTTAGTGATGTTTCTATTTCTTTTAATTCTTCTTTAATTACTTTAGAAACTAACTTAACCCTATTGGGTAATACATCGAATAGTCTTTTACCTGTTTCTCCCTTCAAGATGTCACCTAACACTTTCAAAGCTTCTGCTTTATCTGATGCTTTTATATTATCAGCATCGGTAACATCTTTTATTATTTTCTCTATAGATTCTTTATACTTCTCTGGGTTAGCTATTATGTCTTCTATGTCAGCGAGAGAGGAAGAAACTTTTTTACTTAAAGCCTTATTGTTAGCTAGTGAATCTTTTAATGTTTTAGTTATCCTGTTAGAAAATACTTCTAAGGCAGCTTTGCTTTTAGGTGTTGTTTTTTCTAGTGTTTTTAATACACCATCAGAAATAGATTTTTTGTATTTACTCCAAATACCGTTTAAAGATTCTTCTGTGGTCTTACCGAAACTATCACTTAACACATCAGCTAGAGATTTACCTTGGATAACACCATCTACATCACCTAATTCTTTTTTTAAATTTTTTAATACTATATCATCTTTGAGTTTACCTTGCTTAACATCTCCCATCAGTTTTAACAAACTGTCTACTTGGTTCATTCTTCTGAGAACTTCGGTCTTATAAACCATAGGTCTACCGAAGAAGTCCATAGGATTACCTGCAAACGCTCTCAAAGCTTTACCTGTTATATTCCCTGACTTTGCCCTCAACTCTATCAACTTCCTGTATCTTCTTATGTCTGTTTCTAAATTAGAAACTATAGTTCTTACATTGTTAATATCTCCTTTCTCCAAAGACTGCATCAATTCTGCTATCTTCGGGTCCAATCTTGAAGCGACTTTTTCATTTAATCTGACCATCCTATTTATTTGGTCAGGTAAACTTTGTGCTCTATTGATATACTCCTCAATGTCTAACTCAGGACTTTTAGATTCTTCAATAACAGCAGGTTCTTCTGCTTTAGGTTTCTCTTCAGTAGGTTTATCTTTTACTTCTTCTTTAGGTTTCGGCTTGTCAAATACTTCGTCTAGTTCTTTGTCAGGTGTACTTGTAACTTCGTCTGTTTCTTTTAACTCAGAGAGAACATCGTCTTTTATTTTGTTCTCATCTTCTATTACTTTTTTCAATTCTTTTAAAGCTGCACCTGGATCACCTTTACCTTCTGCTGCTTGCCTTACTTTCTTCAGTGCTCTTAACTTTCTCCATACAATACCAGCGTGCCTACCTATACCAAACATTGTAAGATTAGCACCTGCACCTATAACAGCTCCTTCTACAGTAGCTCCTAATCGTTTTTGTATCGCAGCTTCGTTATCTAAGTCTTCGACATCTGTTGTAATGTAATCAGCAATAGCACCTCTCAACGCACCTTCAGCTGCTATTTTACTGATCCGTACAACTTTTTTTCCTTTAGATGTTTTAGATATAAGGTTAGTAAGTTTTGTTGTCTTAGCTGTTAAACCTGTGAGTTTACTTGTGGCAGTTGCGGTTTTAGCTACAGCACCTCCAGGTAACCAAAAAGTACCTAACCAAGAGCCTATCTCAGCTGTTATATCTTCCGCAGCACTTTGAGGTTCTTCAAATATTTTATCTTCCCACCTAGCTCTAGTACCAAACTCAAACACTTCGTTTAAAGCATTGTAAACATCTTCACTAGCTCGTACTGGTATTCTTCCTACTGTTCTAGTTACAGAACCTTGTCTCTGTGTCCATGAAGTAAAACTATTCCAATAATCATCGTCTTGTATTTCCGCTTGAGTAGGTTCTACTATAGGGTAGTTCTGTTTAGGTGCAGTAGAGTCCCACCAAGAATCCCCAGTAGGAGCTAAAACTTGTTGAGGATTTTCAGTAACAACAGGGGCAGTAGAGTTCCACCAATCATCTTCTTCGGTAACAGGCATAATTAAAATTTACAGTTTAAACAAACTTCTTTGAGCACCAGTGAACAAATCTAAGTTATCAGTTTTAAGTTTTTTAGTTTGAGGGTCTCTCTGAGGTGAGTCAAAAATACCAAACTTATCTCTCATTTTTCTTAAAGTAGAGAACTGTTGGTCTTCTATGTTTTGTTCTTGAAGTGGTAAAGAATAATATTTCTCTAATTCATTTCGGTAGTTTATACCTAATTCTTTAAGCTGTTCTTCCTTAGCTACTACAGGAGTAACTCTCCAGTCAACAATATCTGTACCTTTAAAATCAGGCACTTGATCTATGTCCCTATAACCAAACCTTTGTCTTATTAACTTAGTCGTTGTTTTGTAGGCTTCAGGGGCATTCGCATCATCTAAATCTTCTATCATTTTAGCTTCATCTTGAAGAACTTTTTCAAACTTATCAGCAGCTTCTAAAGCTTTGCTTCTTAATGGAGATACAGCACCTGTACTTTTTCTAAATTGATAATCTTTTTCTGCTAAAGTAACATCGGGATCATCTTCAGGTGTTGTGATACCTGCTGTAAGTCCTACCTTAAATATAGCTTCTCCCAACATATCAGCGAAAAAAGGTTGTAAATCCCTTATATCTCTTTCTGCTTCTTCTAGTTGTTCGTTAAAATCAGGAGAAGTAGGATCAAAAGGTGTGGCAGATAATCTCTTACGAGCTTCGTTAGTTACTTTAATTGTTTCCTGTAATCTCTGAAATCTACCTAATAACCTGTCGCTTATTTCTTTTTCTTTGACTAACATCTTACTTCTCTTCTCAGGATCATCAGGATCGATTGAATCAGCTGCTTCTTTTATTAAATCATCGTATGTAGTTTTAAAAGCAACTTCGTGAGGTTCTACTAACTGGTCAATAAAAGAACGGTCTACTCCTTGTAACTTTCCGTTCTGAGTATATACACCTTCGACTGTAGTTTTTAGCCTAGAATTAAAAACAGAATCCGCTGTCTTCTTTTCTTCCGAAGCATCCCACCATTTTTTCTTTTCAAATTTTAATTCTTCTTCTGCTATTAATGCTTTAGCTTTTTTATCTGTAATAGGTCCACCTTTAAGACCTGCTCCTCCTGAACTAAGAAATTCGTAACTTGTCATTCCAGGTGCTGTTTTCTTCATCTCCTTAAACCTATCAATCAACTCAGGTAGTTCTCTATTTGTTAAGTACATACTAGCTAACTGTCCTTGCTGTAACCTTGTAGGAGTAAATGATCTGGATGCTTTTCCGAATGCCTCTCTGGTTACATCGCTATCTAAAAATTTAGAAAGATATTTAGTGTAACTAGCAACATCACCATTAGAATATACTTGCCCTGCTATTTCAACTGCTTCCTCTTCGGTATAACCTGCGTGTTGAAGTTGCCTACTTATCTCTCTTAAATCTCTATTGTCTGTTTCTTCTACTCCAGTTGGTCCTGTTAAAATGGCATTAGATGCTATAGTGTATTCGTTTACTATTCGATCAGAAACATCATCTTCGTCAGCTTCTATTTTATCTCTAGCTGCTTCTATTTGGTTTCTTATTATAGCTGTGCTTGAGCGTATAGCTGCTCCGTCTCTGTTTATATTACCTAGTTTCCCTCCTTTACCTGTTAAATCTATCTCTAAAACAGAATCCAAAAACTTCTCCGCTTTGTCTGGTTGTGGGTCATCTCCTGATAACAACTGTTTTATGTTAGGACTAGCAAATCCTCCCCAAAATAACTCAATAACACGAGAGCGAGGAATTTTACCTTCACTTGTAATCCTATCCATCTCTGCTTTCATGTCTTTTTGTAACGCATCGACATCATCAATAGAAGCAGATAAAACTCTTTCCCCAAAAGCTTCGTTAAAACCTTCTTGGACCATCCCCTCATTAAAATCCTGAACAGCTCTGTCTCTCTTCTTAGTAGCGTTCGCAAAGAAACTATTATCAATAGAGTCAGAATACTTAGCAAAACCTTGTAAAGCCAAAGGAGAACCGCCTAACTTCTGTAAAGATTTCTCTCTTTCTTCTGCTATGATAGTACTTACAATGTCATCATCACCCTCTAAGTTCTGAGTTACTTCGTTAATCCTATCGTTTAAATTTTTAAAGTAAGAAGACTTGGCTTCTCGTTGTCCTATCCTCTCTCTAAAAGCTCGTTGATAACCTACTAGTTGTGATCTAGGTAAAAGACCTTGTTCTACTAACTTCTCTCCTGTCTTATCCAACTCAGTAACAGAAGCTTCTAAGTCAGCAGTCGCTGCTTCCATTGCTCCTCTCTGTGCTCCTTCTTGGAATTGAAACTCTTGGACTTGACCGTAAGCTTGTAAAGCTGGATTAATCTGCTTTAAACTATCAGCAAGGTCCATAGCTTTATTCCTACCAGCTCTAGGCTGACCTATTCCATATTGAAACCCAGGAAGATCAACAGGTTGAACTGTAGGTGCTTCACCTAACCCTTGTACTTGTACTCGTTCTGCCATTATCTTCCTCCAAATAAAGAGTAACCACCAGGAGCCATAGTACCTCCTGATCCTCCTCTATATGTGCCTGCTGTGGTTTGGGTTATCCCTGTTGTTGACGCATCTGCCATCCTACTACTAATATCTTGACCTGCTGCGTATCCACTAAGTCCACCACTAACAGCTTGTAATCCTGACAATAATAAACTAGGTCTGTTAATAGGTTGACTAAGTCCTAGTATCTCTTGCTGAGAAGCTAATCCAATTTGTTGTAGGCTCATGCCAGTTTGTAGACCATAAAGTTTCTCTTGAGTAGTAACAGCTGCTTGTAACCCTGCTTGTTGTCTAACATAGTCATCCATTAAAGCTTGCACTGAAAGACCTGACACCCCTGCTTCACCTGCTGATACAGTAGCACTAGCAAGTGTTTCTCTTGCCTTCTTTGTTATCTTCGCAGACTCCTGAGCTAGAGCTAATTTCTTCTGTTGAGATTCTAATATCTGAGATGTCCTTTGAAAACCTGCTTTCTTTTGAGCTGCTGCTATAGACTGAGCTTGATACGCTGCTTGTGCTTTAGCTTGTTGCCTTTGCCCAGCATACCCTGCACCTGCTGATGCTACTCCTACTATCGCTCCTATTGTTGCTGGATCACACATATTACTTCCTCTCTATCTTAAATGACTTATAACCAGGGATATTGCAATCCTCAAAACTAGCACCCAACCAT
>Ga0209504_1003145_pt1 | contig 10516 bp, 17 predicted proteins | sample COGITO_mtgs_1005_FD_184791 | JGI IMG/M metagenome (GOLD analysis project Ga0209504, IMG submission 184791) | Pelagic marine microbial communities from North Sea - COGITO_mtgs_100511 (SPAdes) (version 2) | ecosystem: Environmental > Aquatic > Marine > Epipelagic ...
ATGCTATATTACCTAATACTCTAGTAGTTGATGATATATGCGATTCAGGAGTTACTCTAGAAAAATCCCCAGGGGTTTATACCGCTGTATTACATTATAAACCTCATACATCTTGTTTTAAACCAACTCTTTGGTCTAAGATACATGAAGGGGATGAATGGCTTATTTACCCTTGGGAGACTAAAAATTCAGATCCCATACAAGATTATTTAAAAGAAGATAAGATATGGTATGATGGTAATTATATTGCGGGTATGACGAATGACAAAGAAGGGTCATTTATGAAATTTCAAAATAAAATAAAAACTAAAAATAAATAAATTATGAATTATTGGCAAGTAGACGTAAAGTTAACAATGGAACATGAAAGTGGCAAAATCCAAAAAGTAACAGAAAAATACCTAGTAGAAGCAGTATCACCAACAGATGCAGAAGCTAAAGTATACAAAGATTTTGAAGGTGAAAGTAATTTTACAGTAGACAAAATCGTAAAAACAAAAATTATTAAAATTATATCTTAATGAGTAATCAATTAAGTTTATTTAGCGAAGCAGATGTGCCTTTTGTTAATGAAGTAGAAATATTTAACGGCACATTCGGTAAACCAAATAATTATGAACCAAACATACCAGAAAAAAAAGAATGGCAATTCGTTTACGACTTCGTACTCGAAGAACTTGAAGAATATAAAGAAGCTTGCGAAAAAGGAAACATCGTGGAAGTTTTGGACGCTTTGTGCGATATTGCTTATGTTTCCCTTGGGAACGGTACTATGTTACACGGTCTTAAAGATAAGATATGGCCAGCTTATCAAGAAGTACAAGCAAGTAATATGTCAAAAGCTTGCGTATCTGAGAAAGAAGCCTTGGATACCGTCAGCTTACGAAGTAAGGAACAAGGTGAGGCCTGCCATTTTACGAAACTTGAGGAAGGACGGTATATTGTCTATAGATCTAGAGACAAAAAAGTAATGAAAAATGTTAATTACTTTAGACCTGACTTATCGCAATTCTTTACAACTGAGGAATTGGCTAAAAATTATTTAGCAGAAACGATTATATAAAACTTAGGCTCCCGTAGGGAGCCTTCGTATATTTACATCAAATAAAAGTTATATAAATGTATAAGAAAGCATATACTGGTAATAAATTAAAACATTTAGGTCCTAATTGGGTTGAAATCCACCTTTGGGAAGAGGATAAAGGACATCAAATAGTACCTTACAACAACATAGCATACCAGGAATGTACTGAAGAAGAACAAACACATACTGGGTTAAATGGTGAGCCTCTTAAACCAATATCTAAATGGTTTTTTTCTAAAAACCCTGATTACAGTTCTAAGAATACCCCAAATTTACATTTCCACGATATGAAACCCCATCAAAAGTTTCTAGTTGAAAAATATGGTGTAAACGATGTTCCTTCTAAAGGGCATAGAGAAGTGTTTTTTGATATTGAGTGTGAAATAGGGGGTGCTTTAACTGAAGAATATATTGAAGATGCACCAATGCCTATTACCTCTATTGCTTGGTGGGATAAACAAAAAGATTATTGGTCTATTCTTATTTTAGATAAAAAAAGTCAACTAAAACATACAAAAACGGGAGAAAACAAGAATAAAGAAATTATACCTTGTGCTACTGAAAATGAATTGTTAGCTAAATTTGTTGAAGCAATAAGAGAAATGGATCCTGATATTTTAGTAGGATACAATTCAGATTATTTTGATATTCCTTATTTGTACTACAGAATGTGTAGAACAATAGGTAAAGATTGGGCTGATCATTTATCTCCTATTGGTAAAGTTAATTCAAAAAAGGGTAACAAATATTTCTTTAAACAAAATCAATATGTAGATATTGTAGGTATTGAATCATTAGATTATATTCGTTTACATAAAAAATATAGTTGGAAGGATGAACCAAGTTGGAAGTTAGATGCTATTGGAGCCAAATATGTTGGTATGAATAAGGTTGAATATGAAGGAAACCTAGATCAATTATTCGAAACAGATATCCATAAATTTATTCAGTATAACTTTGTTGATGTAGAAATACTTCAAAAATTAGATGAAAAATTACAATATTTAGCTTTAACTAAAAATATAGCACACAAAGGAAAACACAATTACAGTGAAGTGTATGCTAATAGTATTTCACAAGATGGAGCAATTTCAGCTTATTTATTATCCCAAGATATAATTCCTCCCCCAAAAGAACCTAATCCACAAAAGAAAGAATCGTATGCAGGAGGATACCTTTTTTGTCCCAAAGCAGGATTGTATAAATATATGTTTGATGAGGATTTAACATCGCTGTATCCGTCTATAATAATGTCTATAAACATAGGTAAGGAAACATTCGTGGGTCGTATTGTAGATGCTAATGAACGTAATAATAGACTGGGACTTAACGATTTAAAGGAACGTGATCCTGAAGAATTATTATTAGTTGAAAACGGCAAACGTAGACAAACTAATGTTAAAGTAAGTGACTTAATTAATATAATTGAATCCCAAAAGTTAGCTGTAGCAGCTAATGGCTCAATGTTTAGAACAGACAAAGAAGCAGTATTATCTACTATTCTTAAAAAATGGTTTGAAGAACGAGTTATTTATAAAACCCGTATGAAAAAAGCATATAAAGCCGGTGATAAAGAATTAGGTGAATATAATCATTTAATGCAGTACACCATGAAAATTTTGCTGAATTCACTCTATGGTGCGACAGCTTTACCAAGCTTTAGGTATGGAATGAATTTCCAAACATTAAGTGAAGCAATCACATTATCAGGACACAGAATTATTCAAGAATCAGCTTTATGTGCTAATAGACACATGAATAAAGTTATGAAGGGTCTAATTCAATTAGATATATAATGGAAATAGAAAGTAGACCTTGGGGAATGTATGAAGTATTATTAGATGCCCCTGAATGTAAGGTAAAAAGAATAACAGTAGCACCTGGTCAAAGGTTATCATATCAATACCACTACAAAAGAAAAGAAATTTGGACTGTAGTTAAAGGTAATTTAACAATTATTTTAGATGGTGAAAAAGTATTTAGAGGACCTGGACAATCAATAAAAATTGGTTTAGGAGATAAACATAGAGCTTGGAATGAAACAGGTGGAGTAGTTCAATTTATTGAAGTACAAACAGGAACGTACTTTGGTGAAGATGATATTGTAAGATTAGAAGACGATTATAAAAGATTATAATACCCCGCGCAAACCAAGAGGTAGTGCGTTAAACGCGCGTAAAATGCGCATAAATTACATAATAATATGGCACTTAAAAAACAATCAATTAGGAGTAACCAATTAATTACAGAAAATGGAGAACCTATTTCTAAAGAAGAATTAATTGCAAGAAGTGAAGAATGGAGTGAAATCCAAGAAAATTTCTTTAGAAAAATGATTAAACAGGGAGGTACTTTTAAAGTAGCGGGTATAAAATATAATGTATCCCTAGTTGAAAGAAATGACCTAGATTCAAATGGAAACAAACCAGTAAAAGTACAACCATTACCTGGAGAAAGAACCTTTTAAATATAAAAATATGTTAGTAGAAGTATCAAACGGAGAGTTATTAGACAAAATTTCAATTTTAGAGTTAAAAATGCTTAAAATTGAGGATAAAGAAAAATTAGTTAATGTTCATAAAGAATTTGACACCTTAAACCCTTTAGTTATAGAATTATTTGAAAGATATGATGGGCAACTTCAAAACCACTATCTTGAATTAGCTAAAATTAATGGTGAACTTTGGGATATAGAAGATTGGATTAGAGATTGCGAACGTGAAAAGAGATTTGACAAAGAATTTGTAGAACTAGCTCGTTCTGTGTATATTACCAATGATAAGAGATGTGAAGTTAAAAAATTAATTAATATTTTAACATCATCAGGTTTAGTAGAAGAAAAATCATATAAAGAATATTAATGGTAAAAGGGGTTATAGCAGGTAATTTTGATGTAATGCATCCGGGTTATATAGCAATGTTTAAAGAAGCATCAGCTAATTGTGATTGCTTAGTAGTAATGTTACATACAGACCCTTCTAAAGAACGACCTGAGAAACTTAAACCTATATTAAGTGTAGAGGAGCGTAAAGCAATGTTACTCTCTCTTATTTATGTTGAGGATGTAGTAAGGTATACTTACGAAGGTCAACTATTAGATTTGTTAAAATACGGTGAATTTGACGTTAGGTTTTTAGGTGACGATTATATTAATAAACCCTTTACAGGTGATAATCTACCGATTAATGTGCATTATCTTAATAGAGACCATGGTTGGTCAACAACAAAATTTAAAAAATTAATATTACAGTCAATATGAAACATTTAGAAGAAACACCTTGGTGGATTTGTGATGCAGATGATGAGAATTATTGTGCTTATGTAGACACGGATTCTAATTATTTTAATGCTGAACCGTTGCTTCTTAAACTATACCCTAATTTTGAAGAGCTTACTGATAAAGAAAAAGATGATATTCTGGAAAAAATAGCATTGAAATATCAAGATATTATCAATGAAGATTATGATAGATTAGCACGTGAAGCATTTAATGTTACTGAACATAGACTTGAAATGAAAACCGAATGTGTTATCCGTTCAGCCTATTTTAGAGCAACAAGACGTTATGCACAATGGATTACAAAGCAAGAAGGTATTGAAAACGAAACACTAGACATTAAAGGTTTAGAGTTTATGAAAGCAAATTTCCCACCTATTTTAGGATCATTTTTTAATGATATATTACAACAAGTATTAAAGGGTGAAGAAAAAGCTAGTATATTAGATCAAATAAAAGTATTTAAAAAGTCTATACTAGATGGTTCAATCCCACTTGCTAAGTTAGGTAATCCATCAGCAATTAAAAAATTAGAAAAATACTCAGGTAAGAGTACTAGAGCCGGAGAAATGTTTACTGAAATCCTTAAAGGTGCCCCCGCACCGGTAAGAGCAACAGTTCGTTATAATGATTTATTGAGACTATGGCAGTTAGATAAAAAACATAATTTAATTACACAAGCGGATAAAGTTAAATTTATATACTTAAAAGATAACCCATATAAAATTGAGGCATTAGCCTTCCAAGACTATGATATCCCTGAAAAGGTAAATGATTTTCTAGAAAGATATGCCGATAGACAGAAAGTATTTGATTCAATATTATTAAATAAATTAGAAGGGTTTTTTTCGGACTTGCAATGGTCTTTAGATTTAAATCCTTACACAAATGCATTAGCATCCTTTGAGATATAAAATAAATTTCGTATATTACAATAAATAAAAAAATAATGGTTAATAAGAGTACACTCACTAGCGTCATTTCAAAATATTATTTAAACGGACTAAATAATCAAGTAAAATGGAGAATTAAAGATAATCAACTTACAGTATACGCAGGTAGTAATGGTCGGGTATGTAAAGTACAACACAATAACTTTAATTTAGAAGATGCAGAATTAGGAATATTTGATACCCATAAGTTAAGTAAATTACTTTCTATTACTAGTGGTGAATTAAATATATCACTTGAAAAAATCAAAGCAGTTTATACTAAAATGCATGTTGCTGATTTAAATTTTGATTTAACATATTCATTAGCAGATATCTTAATTCTAGGTAAAAATACTTATTATGAAGACCCTGAAGAATTTGAAATACAAATAGATTTAACACGAGAAGATATTGACCATTTAATTAAAGCAAAAGGTGCTTTAGCTGATGTAAACAATATGTTAATTACTACTACTCAAGATTTTGATGGAGTAAACGTATGTGAAATAGTATTTGGTGATAATACTGGTTTTTCAAATAAGATTACTTACCAACTTAGAGGAAATATTACTAAAGGAGATATTCAAATCCCATTTGATTCAGATATATTTAAAGATATATTAAGTGCCAACAAAGATATGGAGAAAGGTACATTAAAAATATCAGAAGTAGGTATGTTAAAAGCAAATTTCTCAACAGAAGAAACAGAAAGTGAATACTTTATCGCGAGAAACGAATAGGTCACATACGTATAAAGGAATTTAATATTGCAGGGCTAGGGCATGCTGTTATATTCACAAATAATAAACCGAGAGCTTCGGCCTCACAAAAACTAAATGATATGAGTACATTATTCAATGAACGGACACCGTTCGACTTACTATTCCGTAATCTTTTTAAGACAGACGGAGTTTTCCAACCAACAACGTTTGAAAACAAACAACCACACCCACTAGATATTTTTTATGACGATGAAGGACTTCATTTTGAAGTTGCTTGTACTGGTCTAACTAAAAAAGACATTCAACTAGAAATTGATGGAGATCTTTTGAAGATTATCTATAATAAACCTAATGACGAAGAGTTTGATTATAGTGGCTACATTTATAAAGGATTAGCCTCCAGATCTTTTAACTTAGGTTATAAAGTAGCATCTAAATTCGAACTAGAGAAATTAGAAGCTGAAATGAAAGATGGTTTGCTTCATCTATTTATTCCAATCGCGGAATCTAAAAAAGCAAAAACAATCAAAATAAAATAAAAGTTTTACCAAAAAAGCGTGTCCTAGCGCAATATTATTCGTATATTCACGTCTAATTAAAATCAGTTATATGTCAGAAACAAAACGAAGAAAATCAATTCAATCCATTACCGACCCTCTATTAGAACCATTTTTTATTACAAAAGATGAATACAGTTATACTGTAAAACAAAATGTAACATCAGATGCTTCACATTTTAGATCTAAAGGTAATGCTAAAACCTATGAAAAATCATTGTATTATTTTACAAGTTTAGGGCAGGCATTAACTAAAATAGCAAGTTTACAAGCTGATTTAGAGGATGTAACATCACTACAAGAATATATTGAAAATTACGAACAAATAAGTACTAACATTAAAAATTATACAGATGGCATTAGAAGCATTGTTTGATGCAGTTATCGTTAAACCGATAGAAGCAGAAGAAACCACATATGGTGGTATTATTGTCCCAGATATTGGGAAAGAAAAAAATGAAACAGGTGAGGTTATAGCAATCGGCCCTGGTAAACCAACGATTACAGGAGAATTTATAGCTACCCAACTACAGATTGGAGACAAAGTTATACTACCTACAATGGGATTCACAAAATTACCTTATGACGGTGATGAATACTATGTAGGGCCTGAAAATCAAATCTTAGCAAAAATTATAGAAAATGAGTAAACAAGTTACATTAGGAGCAGAAGCTCGGAAAAATTTAGTAAAGGGTATTGATATATTAGCAGATGCTGTAGTATCAACCTTAGGACCAAATGGTAGAAACGTAGTTATTGCAAATGATCAAGGAGCACCACAATCAACTAAAGATGGTGTTACAGTAGCAAAATCTATTTCTCTTAGCAACCCAGAACAAGAATTAGGGGTACAGTTAGTAAAACAAGCTGCTATTAAAACAGCCGAAAAAGCAGGAGATGGTACAACAACTTCCACTTTGTTAGCACGTGAAATGATTAAAGCAGGATTAAATGCCTTAAATAATGATGAAAATGCTGTTCAAATTAAACGTGATATAGATAAGGCGGTTACTGAAGTAGTTGCAAATCTTAAAAAGAATGTCTCTGAAGATATTTCAAGTGAAGAACAATTAGAACAAGTAGCTAGTATTTCTGCTAATAACGACCCTGAAGTAGGTAAGTTAATTGCAACAGCCATTGAGAAAGTTGGAATGGAAGGAGTTGTTCATATTGAGGAATCTCGTACTGGAGAAACTTATTTAGAGACAGTTGAAGGTATGCAGTTTGATAGGGGTTATAAATCTCCTTACTTTGTTACTAATAACAATACAATGTCAGCTACATTAGAAGCTCCTTTAATTTTACTATCAGAAAATAAGATCACTCAGGTAAAAGAATTATTACCCATTTTAGAAGCAGTTTCTTCTCAAGGAAAATCACTTTTGATTATTGCCGAAGATATTGATCAAGAAGCATTAGCTACTCTGATTGTAAATAAGATGAGAGGTACAATGAAAGTATGTGCTGTTAAAGCCCCAGAGTTTGGTGATAGACGTAAATTAATCTTAGAAGATATTGCTACAACAACAGGTGGTCAAGTGTTTTCTAGAGATAAAGGTATGAAATTAGACAAATTCTCTTGGGAATGGTTTGGTGAAGCTAGAACAGTAACTGTTGAGAAAGAACAAACAACTATTGTTGATGGTAAAGGTACAGAAGAAGATATCAATCAAAGAGTTGAAGAATTACAAAAACAACTAGAAAAATCTCAAACACCTTTCGAAACCGAAAAGTTACAAGAACGTTTAGCTAAGTTTGTTGGGGGAGTTGCTATTATTCATGTAGGTGGAAACACTGAAACGGAAATGAAAGAAAAGAAAGATAGAGTTGATGATGCTCTACATGCTACAAAAGCAGCAATTGAAGAAGGTATTATCCCTGGTGGTGGAATGGCATTATTATATGCTTCTCAAGACATAAAATCAGATTCAACTGGAGCTAGTATTGTAAAAAAAGCATGTAGAAAACCATTTAACCAAATCTTAGTTAATGCCGGTTATGATAATACCCAAGCAGAAATTTTAGCATCAAAGTTAATTGATTCTAATAACACTTGGGATGGTTATAACATCAAAACCGAAGAAGTAGTTAATATGAAAGAAGCAGGGATTATTGATCCTACTAAAGTAGCTAGAACAGCATTACAAAATGCAGCTTCAGTAGCAGGTACTGTTTTATTAACTGAGTGTACAGTAGTGAATGAACCGAGTGAAGACTCACAAGCAATAGATCCATCAATGATGATGGGGATGTAAATTAATAATTAATAAATAAATAAAAAAAGAATGACAAAACAAGAAATTTTTGAGGTAATTGAAGAAAACTTTAATATCTTAGCAGCAGAACACGTAGGAACTACAAAAGCAAGTCAAGGACGAGCTAGAAAAGCAGCACAAGCTATTAAGAGAGTAATTACAGATTACAAGAAAGCATCTGTAGCAGAATCTAAATAAAGTAATTGGGGGAACTTTTGATTCCCCCATTTATTTTTCGTATATTATATACATGGAAAAACAAAGAACAGAATTAGAAGAAACTAATGTGTTAATAGCTATAAGACAACCTCCGGGTGATCGCTGGCAATTAGCAGATGAACCTCAAGGGAAAATATACACTAACCTAACAGATGTTTTAGAAGCATATATGCAAAAATCCGGATTTAGAGGTGACTATCGGTTAGCACCCTTAAAAGGTAATTTATATGCTGTTAGTGTTGAAGAGGTACAAATTACAATAGAACCAATTAAAACATATTCGATCTATGGAGAACTTTCAGAAACAAACTAATAGTTTACTTGTTGAGAAATTTAGACCTACTACTTTAGAAAATTATGTTGGTAATGAAAATATCAAGAAATCAATTTCTAAATACTTAGAACAAAATGATATTCAAAATTTAATATTTTATGGACCCGCTGGTACAGGAAAAACAACTTTGGCAAAACTTTGTGTTCAAAATCTTAATTGCGATCACCTTTATATTAATGCCTCAGATGAACGGGGTATTGAAACGATTCGTGATAAAGTACAAGGATTTGCGAGCGTGGCTTCTTTTAAACCACTTAAGGTGGTCATTTTGGATGAAGCTGATTTTCTTACTATACAAGCGCAGGCTTCTCTCCGTAATATCATTGAAACTTTCTCGCGTACGACGAGGTTTATTATGACTTGTAATTTTGTAGAGCGTATCATTGATCCTCTACAATCTAGATGTCAAGTATTAAAAATTGTACCACCAACTAAAAAAGATGTAGCTAAACATTTAGCTTGGATTTTAGGTGAAGAATCTATTTCTTTTGAAGTAAGTGATTTAGTACCTTTAGTTAACCAATACTACCCTGATTTACGTAAGTGTATTAATACTATACAGTTATCAACTGTGGGTGGTGGGGCAAATGATTTATATCTTAATTTAGACCAATCAATATTAGTATCATCTAATTATATAGATAAAGTTATTACAGCATTATCAAATAAATCTAAATTTAATGATATACGTCAAATTATAGCAGATGCTAATGTAGATGACTTTGATGAGTTATTTAGAGCACTATATGAAAGAGCATCTGAATATTTACCTGGTAAAGAAGGTACAGTAGCTATTTTAATAAACGAACACCAATATAAAGCAAATTTCCGAATCGACAAGGAAATAAATACAATGTCGTTAATTCAAAACTTAATAAATAATAAATAATTATGCAACAGCAACAACAACCTCAAATTGATTTAAAAAACACTACTGAAGTTAAAAATTTTAATGGTGGGTCTATCTTCCAACAAGGAGTAATTTTACGTAAAGTATCTCGTTTTGTAGCAGGAACAGATGAAGATGCTTTACTTCCAATCCCTGTATTTTATGACCCTGAAACTAATAAAATCTTAACAGATTCAGTTCCTAAAGACCTAAGAGAAGAAATGGCCGATGAATTGTGCTAATATA
>Ga0209504_1003155_pt1 | contig 10492 bp, 8 predicted proteins | sample COGITO_mtgs_1005_FD_184791 | JGI IMG/M metagenome (GOLD analysis project Ga0209504, IMG submission 184791) | Pelagic marine microbial communities from North Sea - COGITO_mtgs_100511 (SPAdes) (version 2) | ecosystem: Environmental > Aquatic > Marine > Epipelagic ...
TCTAGTAATACAGGATGCCGCTGTGGTTGAGAGTCTTGCTGGAGCGATCAAGGACGACATGGGAATGTTGTGGATGCTATTATCTGGTATCTTAGTATTCTTTATGCAAGCAGGTTTTACTTTAGTAGAATCTGGAATGACACGATCCAAAAATGCAGTGAATATCGCAATGAAAAACTTGCTTGATATTGCTGTAGGATCTCTTACCTACTGGTTTGTAGGGTACTCTTTAATGTATGGTGATACCACAAACGGATGGTTTTTCTGGAGTGGCATCATGCAAGGCGAAGGGGCTGATTTATTCTTCCAAACAATGTTTGCTGCGACTGCTGCAACAATTGTTTCTGGCGCAATTGCTGGAAGAACAAAGTACTCAACGTACATTATCTTTTCAATCGTAATGACGGCTATTATCTACCCAATTGCAGGGGGATGGCAATGGCAAGGATCGGGTTGGTTAACTGAGCTCGGTTTTATTGACTTTGCTGGTTCTTCAATCGTTCATGCTGTCGGTGGTTTTGCTGCTTTAGTTGCTGCTTATATGGTAGGTCCTAGAATTGGAAAATACATTGACGGAAAAGTAATGCCTATTCCAGGTCACAACCAAATATTAGCAACCTTAGGGGTGTTTATCCTTTGGTTAGGATGGTTTGGTTTTAACGGTGGATCTCAACTTGCTTGGGGTGGAGACGATTCAGTTGCTGCTTCTACAGTGGTTTTAATCACGAATCTTTCTGCTGCTGCGGGTGCCTTAGGGGCGCTTATTACAACATGGATCTGGTACGGTAAGCCAAACTTAGCGCAATCATTAAATGGTGCTTTAGCTGGTTTAGTAAGTATTACTGCAGGGTGTGGAAACATGACGGCTGGTGGTGCTGTATTAGCGGGTTTAATTGGTGGTATCATCGTTGTATTCTCTATTGAAATTATCGAAAAGAAACTTAAAATTGACGATGCTATTGGTGCGGCATCTGTTCACGGTGTTGTTGGATTCTGGGGAACGATTGTTATCGGACTTTGGGGTGTAGACGGCGATGCTGGACTTGGGATCTTTAACGGAGGTGGTTCTGCTCAACTTGTAGCACAATTGACTGGAGGGTTGGCATATGCTGTATGGGCTGTCGTTCTTTCCTTTGTAGTCTTTGGAGTCCTTAAGTACACTGTTGGATTGCGAGTTACTGAAGAAGAAGAAGTTGCTGGATTAGACATCTCAGAACACGGATCTATTGCATATCCTGGTAAAAGAGAAAGAGGTCAAGACTAACTTCAAAAAAATATGGAGTATTCATTTACTCTAAAAAAATTAAAAATTAGTTTGTGATTTTTAGTTTGTGTTAAAAACCTTAGGGGCTCGCGCTTCTAGGGTTTTTATGTTTAATGCTATTTAGCAACAAGCCCTTCAAAATAAACAGGGTATTATTGTCATATTCATAAAAATATATACTATACCCCTAAATTTTTAGGGGTATTTATATTTTTAATTATTTTTGAATTCAAACTAAACTTAAAACCAATGAAAAAAGTAGAAGCAATCATTAGAAAATCTAAATTTTCTAGTGTCAAAAAAGCCCTGCACGAAGTCGGTGTGAATTTTTTTTCGTACTGGGACGTTACAGGCCTTGGGAACGAAAAAGAAGGCCATGTATACAGAGGTGTTTCTTACAGCACGAGTGACATCCAAAGGCGCTATTTATCTATTGTTGTAAATGATGATTTTGAAGAAGTGACCATCAAGGCGATCCTCTCAGCAGGCTCTACAGGCGATGTTGGTGATGGAAAAATCTTTGTATCACAGGTCGATGAAGTATATAGAATTAGAACCGGCGAAAAAGGCGGAAATACATTAAAATAACAACCATGGAATTACTAACTATCAATAACGTATGGATGATGATCTGTACGGCACTCGTTTTCTTTATGCATACTGGATTTGCATTTCTAGAAATTGGGCTCACACGTCAAAAAAACACAATTAATATTTTATTTAAAAACATCTTTATTATAACCGTTGGGCTTCTCCTTTACTATATGGTAGGCTTTAACTTAATGTACCCTGGAGATTTTAATGGGTTTATAGGATCTATTGTTCCTGGGATAAGCCCACCAGAAAACGGCATGACTGCCGAGTATGCCGATGGTGGCTATACGTGGTGGACCGACTTTTTATTCCAAGGCATGTTTGCCGCAACCGCAGCAACAATTGTTTCTGGAGCCGTTGCGGAACGTATGAAAATCGGAGCCTTTATGATTTTTACGGTTGTATATGTCGGGTTTATCTATCCAATTGCTGGATCTTGGCAATGGGGTGGCGGATTTTTATCGTCGCTAACCATAGGAGATGCGGAAGGTTTTTATGATTTTGCTGGATCTACCCTCGTCCACTCTGTAGGGGGATGGGCTGCTTTAGTCGCTGTTTACCTTTTAGGAGCTCGGATTGGGAAGTTTAATAATGGAACGTCTCAGGCCATTCCAGGACACAACATCCCATTAGCAACGGCTGGAGTTCTTATTCTTTGGTTGGGCTGGTTTGGATTTAACGGCGGTTCTGTATTATCAGCAAACCCCGAAGCAACGTCCTTAACTTTGGTAACCACCTGTTTGGCCGCTGCCGCTGGTGGTGTCGTCGCAATGATTACCTCAACGATCTTATATAAAAATTTAGATTTAACAATGTTCCTAAATGGTATTTTAGGTGGACTTGTAGGGATTACTGCCGGTGCAGACCAGATGAGCCCAGAAGATGCCATTTTAATTGGAGCGATTGCTGGCGCACTCATAGTATTTGCAGTGAGCTTAGTTGATAAAATTAAATTAGATGACCCCGTAGGGGCCATTGCTGTACACCTTATTTGTGGTGTATGGGGAACCTTAGCTGTTGGACTTTTTGGCGCCAAAGCAGGGGTTGATCAGTTTCTCGTTCAACTCATTGGAGTTTTGTGTTATGCTGTGTTTTGTATCGCGACTTCTTTCCTTATCATCTTCGCATTAAAGAAGACCATGGGTATTAGAGTCTCGGAACGAGAAGAACTAGAAGGTCTTGATGCCCACGAACACCAAATGGATGCTTACCCCGATTTTAGGTTAAATGAACATTAACCACCTTGTTTAATTAGTCAACAAAAAACCTCAAAAGATATCTTTTGAGGTTTTTTAATTTAAAGTGTTTTGATTTATGCTGAGTTTCGACTCGCATTAATATTTCCAAATAGAGAGCGCATTACAATCTTTTCATAAGTTTTAATTTGATCCTCGTCTCTTGGAGTTTCTTTTTCTAGCTCCTGAATTTTTTTCAACGCATATTGCTGTATTGTTAACAGAGGCAATACGATAGACTCTCGCACCGAGATAGAAGCCTTTCCAGCAAGCTCTTCTTGCATCAACTCGTCATAACCTGTTAGTTTTAATAACAATCGCTTAGTGGTTACATACTCGCTATAAATCACGTTCCAAAATTCGCCATACTCTGGATCTTCAGACATATATTTTGTCAAATCAAAGAACGATTTAGATAACGACATCATACTGTTTTCAATCAACGTTTTGAAAAAATCAGAGGTTTTAAATAAATGTTGTGCTTTTTCAAACTCTCCAATATCCTCATAATGCTTTAATGCGGTTCCTACTCCAAAAAATCCAGGCACATTTTGTTTCAATTGACTCCATGAGCCTACAAAAGGAATGGCACGCAAATCTTCGAACACGAGTCCTTCTGCTTTGCCTCGCTTAGATGGGCGGCTACCAATATTGGTTTTCGCATAATACTTAAGCGTGCTCATGTTTTCTAGGTAAGGAATGAACTTTGGATGCGCTTTAAAGTTCACATATGCTTCATAACTTAGTTTAGACAACTGCGCCATCACCACTCTGTTTTGAGGGGTCATTCTTAGGTCTTTATCACTCAAGCTATTATGAATCCCCGAGCTAATCAATTGTTCAAGGTTATATTGTGAGGACTCTAACGTTCCAAAATTAGAACTTATGGTCTGCCCTTGAATCGTAAGCTGAACTTCCTTGTCTTCAATTGTTGGCCCTAGTGACGCATAGAAATTATGTGTTTTTCCACCACCTCTTGCAGGTGGTCCACCACGACCATCAAAGAAAATAACCGTAACATCATACTTTCTAGACATCGCCGTTAACAACTCTTTTGCTTGATAAATCGCCCAATTGGCCATTAAATAACCGCCGTCTTTGGTGCCGTCACTAAACCCGAGCATGATGGTTTGTCTGTTTCCTCGCGCTTTTAAGTGCGCAGCATATTCGGGATTAGAATAAAGGTCTTCCATGACGGAAGGTGCATTTTGTAAATCTGTAATGGTTTCAAAAAGCGGTGCTAAATCCACTGTTAGTTCCTCTTCAAATGCAACGAGCTTAAGCATTGCATACAGCTGCATGACATGGAGCGTGCTTTGATTATTACTAATGATGTAACGATTGGCTGCCTTTTCGCCATTGGTCTGCTGAATGGTTTTAATCGCCTCCATCGTTTTTAAGGCTTTTAATGTGTCTTTATCCGTAATTAAATCAAAATCAACACGTCCTTTAATATTTGACAACACCTGAATTTGATCTGTTTCCGGCAAATCATGGTAATTTCCAGGGAAACTAGAGCTTCCGCTTTCAATCATCACGTTGACCATATCGTTAAATACCGCAGCATGCGCACGACTGTCTTGACGGATATCTAAAGTAGAAAAGTGGAATCCAAATAAATGAATTTTATTTAAAAGGCTGTTCAATTCAGAAGCATAAAGCGATTGGTGCTCCTGAACAACTACGGCTTTAATTTCTTTTAACTCTGACGTTAAATACTCTAATGTTAAGGTAGATTTTTTGTTGGTTATAATCTTATAAAGCTCCACTTCTAAGGCCACAACTCGATCTTCAACCCCCGCAAAAGATAGTTTTCTTTTAAGACCTCTTAAGTCCCGGTAATAGTTTTTTATAATCGTTTCACGCAGCCTTGCCGCAACTTTCAAAGTGATTTCTGGGGTTACAAATGGGTTCCCATCTCTGTCGCCTCCTGGCCAAAAACCAATATTAATAATGTCGTTATCAATGTGTTTGCCGTCAAAAATATTTTGCTGAATATAGTCATAAACACTCCCAAACGATTTATAAAACACATGTTCTAAATACCAAATAAGACTCACTGCTTCATCGTAAGGTGTTGGCTTGGTTTGTTTAAAGAAAGGTGTTTTTCCTAATTGTGCTAACAATTCGTTGATGCGAAACAGGTCGTTTTCACGGATGGCTTCGGTTAAATCGGTGATGATTCCTAATACAGATCCTGGGTAAAATTGCGTTGGATGCGCTGTTAACACAATACGCACTTTGAATTCCTCTAAGTATTTTTGAAGTATTTCTACCTTATTCTCAGAGCTTACTTTTTCTTTTAGACTTCTCAAAGTTCCAATTCCGTCCATATTGTTAACAACAGGGAAGGCGGCGTCTTCGATGGCATCAAATAAAACCACTTGACGCTCAATATATTGTATAAAACGAAACAACAAATCGATTTGACTTTTAGGAGATCGTCTTGCTTGATATTTTCTAAAGAACGTATCTACAATCGCAGTAGGATCTTCATTATTTGCAAATCCTTTTTTACAAGTTTCAAAAAAAAGCGGCAAAAGCGCACCGGTTTTTGTAATCGAATTAAAAGGAAGGGTCATAAATATACTGTTGTATATTTGATATTTGGACAAAACGTTTTGTTTAAATCTGGTGATTTTTGGCTGAGTGGACATTACTTTAATACATTTAGTTGCTTCCAAAATTACTAAAGCAACTCCGAAATCACTCTATGAAAGTAGGATTTTTGCGAATATTCGCATATTGGTTGTGTTATCCCAACGAAATCTTAGCAAACCAAAGAATTCATTCCATATTTTTTAGCAATTACTCCAGATAAGTATCCTTGAAAGCGTTTAAAAAAGTTGTTTTCTATTTCGTATTGGTAAATCGGTTGACTTACTGTAAATTTAGAGCATCTAATCACTAGCTTATTTTTTATGATTGAAATTGAACGTAAATTTTTGGTACTCTCTGACAGGTATCGTGTAGAAGCTTCAAAAAAATCGACGATAGCTCAAGGGTATTTAAACAGTCATCCCGAGCGCTCAGTTCGGATTCGTCTTAATGACCAAAAAGGCTCTATGACGGTTAAGGGAAAAAGCAACCAAAGTGGACTAAGTCGGTTTGAATGGGAAAAGGAAATTTCTAAAACAGACGCCGAGACACTTTTAGGCTTGTGTGAAAAAACGATCATCCGTAAAATAAGGCATGAAGTTTCAGTCGGCAATCACCTGTTTGAAGTTGATGAATTTGAAGGCTTAAATGCTGGATTGGTAATTGCTGAGGTTGAATTAAGCGCTGAAAACGACGTTTTTTCTAAACCTAGCTGGCTAGGACAAGAAGTCACTGGCGATGTAAGATATTATAATTCTAATCTCAGTAAGTATCCTTTTTGCGACTGGGAATGATTATGTAATTATCATTAAAGTGGCTATAAAATTATTATATTCGCAACTCAAACCGATTTATAAAATTATAAAAAATGAACACAAACTTTAATACTTTTAAAATTCAAGATGCATTGGATGCTCTTGGAGTTAAAGATATAAACTTAGGGACTTCAACAGGTGCTAATAGCTTTGGAAATGGCCCTACCCTGGATAGTTTTTCGCCAGTTGATGGTCAAAAAATTGGAAGCGTGGTTTGCACCTCTCAAGCAGACTATGAAGCAGTGATGACGGCTGCAACGGCGGCGTTCCCAGAGTGGCGAACAATGCCAGCACCACAACGTGGCGAAATTGTCCGTCAGTTTGGAAATAAGCTAAGAGATTTAAAAGAACCGCTCGGAAAATTAGTGTCTTATGAAATGGGAAAATCCTTACAAGAAGGGTATGGCGAAGTTCAAGAAATGATTGATATCTGTGATTTTGCGGTTGGATTGTCTCGACAATTAAACGGGCAAACCATTCCTTCTGAGCGTCCTGGTCATGTGATGCGAGAACAATGGCATCCTATTGGAGTAGTAGGTATTATCTCTGCGTTTAATTTTCCTGTCGCTGTGTGGGCTTGGAATACTGCTTTGGCATGGATTTGTGGGGATGTATGTGTGTGGAAAGGTTCTGAAAAAGCCCCGCTTTGCTCTATTGCCTGCCAGAATATTATTGCCGAGATTTTAAAAGAAAATAAGTTGCCTGAAGGAATTTCTTCGATCATTAATGGTGATTATACCGTTGGAGAAATGATGACAACCGATACGCGAGTGCCTTTAGTATCTGCTACGGGTTCTACAAGAATGGGACGAATTGTTGGTGCAACGGTTGCCCAACGTTTTGGAAAATCTTTACTAGAGTTGGGAGGCAATAATGCCATTATTATCACACCAACTGCCGATTTAAAAGTGGTGGTCCCTGGAGCAATTTTTGGTGCTGTAGGAACTTGCGGACAACGTTGTACGTCGACACGACGTCTCATTATTCACGAATCTGTATATGATAAAGTAAGAGATGCGATTGTTGGTGCCTATGGGCAATTAACCATTGGAAATCCTTTAGATGAAAAAAACCATATTGGACCCTTAATCGATCATGATTCTGTAAACACCTATTTAGCGGCTATTGAAAAAGCAAAAGCTGAAGGAGGCAACGTATTGGTTGATGGCGGAGTTTTAGAGGGAGAAGGCTATGAAAGTGGTTGTTATGTAAAGCCCGCGATTATTGAAGCCGAAAACCATTTTGAAATTGTGCAGCATGAAACATTTGCCCCTATTTTATATTTAATGAAATACACGGGTGCGGTAGAAAATGCCATCCAAAAACAAAATGGAGTGGCCCAAGGTTTGTCGTCTGCGATAATGACTAATGAGCTAAAAGAAGCAGAAAAATTCTTGTCATATTCGGGTTCTGACTGTGGTATTGCCAATGTAAATATTGGAACTTCTGGCGCCGAAATTGGAGGGGCTTTTGGAGGTGAAAAAGAAACGGGCGGTGGACGTGAGTCTGGTTCTGATGCATGGAAAGTGTATATGCGACGTCAAACAAACACCATTAATTACTCCGATGAATTACCTTTAGCGCAAGGAATTAAATTCGATTTATAAATTAATTTACATTCTTATTTTAAAAGTCACATCCACTAGATGTGACTTTTTTTTGTTTGTGTGTCTTATGAGTACACGATAATTAGATTTGTTGTGTTTACAACGTAAAAACCAAATCACATGAGCAAGAAAACCACCTATTTGTTGGGGATAGTATTCTCCATTATTATTGGATGTATCCTTTACTGGTACTTCTGTTGTAATTGCTGTCAGAATGCGACGAACAACATCAAAACAAACATTTCTAATAACGCCGCTACTGTTTCTAAAAACTTGAATCCTTTTTCGATTTCGGGTGCTGACTTTGATATTGGGACCAATGAAAATTTCAATTTCAATACATCTGGCCACGCTGTTTTAACGCCTGTTCCTGAATCTTTGAATGACCCAATTGAAAAGCTAAAAAACCATCTATCTCAAAACCCATCAAAAGTTTTAAAAGTAATGGGGTATTTTAAAGGTGAGGAATCTAACACCTCTACTTTTGGAGATTTGGGGATGGCACGAGCCGAAGCAATTAAAAAACAACTGACTTCCAGAGGGATTTCAGCTGATAAAATTCTCCCTTCTGGCGTCATGAATGAAGGTCTTCAACCGGACGGTTCTGGTGTTTTACACGGTCCTTACGCGCTTTTACTCACTGAGGATTCATCCAAGCAGGATCTCCTAAAAAACAACCTATTAAAATCGCCTACTTTAATGAATTTTGGGTCTGGAAAACACGCAACATCTAACCTGACTTTGAAAAATACTAATCTTGGAGCACTGGCAGATTACCTCAACTCGTATGAAGATCGTTCTTGCACCATTGTTGGGCATTGTGATAGCGACGGGTCAGACAAATTTAATATGGAACTTGGACAGCGTCGTGCCGATTTCACTAGACGACAGTTATTGAAATTGAATGTGGACGGTGACAAAGTCAAAACGACCTCAAAAGGAGAATCTGCTCCAATTGCAACCAACAGGACTGCTGCTGGAAAAGCTAAAAACAGAAGAACAGAACTAATTATTAATTAACTAAAAAATAAAACATTATGAACTGGTGTATGCTAATCCCCTTAATCGTTGGACTATTATCTGCGTTATTCGGCTACCTTCTAGGCCGCTTATTTAACAAACAGAACGACTGTAAAAATTGTGATGACTATAAATTACAAATTAAACGCCTTGAAGCAGAACTAAAAGCTTGCAAGAATAAAAAAACAAGTACAGACGCCTCTTTCAAAAGAGTGGATTCTACTAAATCATTATTTAATGCAGCCTTGGCTAAAAGTGTGTTTGGAAGACCCATTAAAGAAAATGACCTGACGGTTATTGAGGGAATTGGGCCAAAAATCCAACAACTATTTCACAACAATGGCGTGAGAAGCTGGAAAGCTTTGGCGGAGTGTAACATTGAAAGGTGTCAAACAATCTTAGACAGTGGTGGAGACGCCTTTAAAATGCATGTCCCTGGAACATGGCCAAAACAAGCCCGCTTAGCATACGACGGTAAGTGGGAAAAATTGTTGGAATGGCAAGATGAACTGGACGGCGGGAAATAATAAACGAGAACAAAAGCTCCTATTATCCGGAGATATATACCTATAAACAGGGCGTTTGTTCTCCATATAACAAGTTGCCCACAAGTTGAGAAAACAGAAATGAGAAGAATATTTTTAGGAATTATAATAAGTATAGCTTGTTTGAATTTAAGTTTCGGACAAGAATTACAAGATGGACAAAAAAGATGGAGTTCAAGTTCAAAACTGACCATTAATGATTTTAAAATCAAAATCAGTGACGAAAATAATGATGCTGTTTATAGCCAGTTTATGATTTCTCACTCAATTAGTGGATTTGATTTTATGAAACGGAATCTGAATCAAAAAATTGGAAATCTGTTTTTAGGAAATGCTTCTTGGATAGATACTACAAAAGTTGAGAGTATTGAAAAACAAATTGAATTTCAGCAAATGCAATTTGACCTTGCTGAAATTCAAGCACGGAAATTCAGAAAAAGAATATTAAAAGACAAACGAAAAATTTCAAAAGGTTTTGACATCGTGAATAAAATCAATAACGAAATAATGGCGGAATTTTCTGAAATACGACTGGAATTAATGAGAGAAACTGAAAGTGGTCGAAATGAAAAAAAGGTTGTTGAATGGAAAGAAAAGATCGTGTCTGAATTAAAGGAATTGAATGAATTTAGGTTCGAGAATAAAAAGAAAATAAAGTTGAATAAATAAAAACCAGTGGGCAACACCGTATAAAATTAATTGCTGGTAAAAGCCTACTTACGAAAGTCCTCGCGGACTTTCTATCAGTGATTTATTTGCTAACTTTAGTGCTTAAACCACGCAACTAATCTTATACAACAACGTTGTGTGTAAT
>Ga0209504_1003160_pt1 | contig 10472 bp, 7 predicted proteins | sample COGITO_mtgs_1005_FD_184791 | JGI IMG/M metagenome (GOLD analysis project Ga0209504, IMG submission 184791) | Pelagic marine microbial communities from North Sea - COGITO_mtgs_100511 (SPAdes) (version 2) | ecosystem: Environmental > Aquatic > Marine > Epipelagic ...
GTGAAAACACGATCGTTATTTTTACAGCAGATAATGGCTGCGCCTACTACATCGGCGTCAAGCAATTCGAACAGCAAGGCCATTTCCCCAGCGGGATCTACCGAGGGTACAAAGGCGGAACCTTTGACGGGGGACATCGTGTGCCGTTCTTAGTGCGTTGGCCTGCGACCGTCCAACCCAAAACAAAGAATCACCAGACGATTTGCCTGACAGATCTATTAGCGACCTGTGCCGATATCGTAAATGAGCCGTTGCCAAAAAACGCCGCTGAAGACAGTCTCAGCTTTCTGCCTGCACTGCGCGGGCAAGCCATCGACACTTCCAAGCGTCAAGGCGTGGTGCATCACGACTTCGATGGCCAGTTTGCGATACGTAAGGGAAAATGGAAGCTCCTCGCCAAAGCGACAGAGGGCTTGGGGACTCGAAGAAATTTCGGTAATCTTCCACATCTATATGACCTTCAGCGTGACCCCGGTGAAACCAAGAATGTGGCGAATCAGCACCCTGAGGTGGTCAAAGAGCTCACCGCGCTTTTGGAGAAATACAAGCGAGAGGGTCGCAGTGTCCAACGATAGCGGAATCATGAAACCAATCATAGGAATATCAGTGCCATACCCAATGCCATGATTCTGTTCAACCCGGTTGTCGATACGACCAAGAAGGGCTACGGGATGAACAAAGTGGGCAAGGAACGAAAGACCAAAATCTCGCCATGTCACAACGTCGGCGCAACCTACGCGCGTTGTGTGCGTGGGAGACAGCATCACGGCTGGCCCCTATCCTGAAATGTTGGAGAACGAACCGTTAATATCAAGTGCGATAGACTGAGTTAAGGTGCGCGGATTATTGATTAGCAGGTAATGGTATTATAAGGATGATTTCAGTTCCGAAGTCTAAGCTTGATTGAATGTCCAGTTCCGCAGAAAGCCATTCAGCACGTTGTTTCAACGTGCGCAGATTGCGAGGATGGTTCAAGGTGGTGGTTTCCATCCCTTTTCCATCGTCCTTAATGCTCAGCTTCATCCTACGGGCTTCCAATTGAAGCGTAATATCGATATGACTACAGTCAGAGTGGCGTTTCGCGTTGTAGAGTGCCTCCTTATAGAAGAGCAGGAGGTCCTTCCGGATGCTCGGTTCGAGCAGCATTCCTCTGATTTCAGGGTCAGCCTTGAAACTGTAGCTGGTCTTGCCAATGAGAAGACCGGTCAGTTCTTGCATGTGGGCCACAATGTCTTGAGTTCGGCCGAATTCGGGTGCGGCGGCATTGAGCACTTCACGCAAACCAAAGCTACTTTCCCGGGCCAGACGGTGAATGGTTGCGAGTCGTCCTTGTTCCTGGGGCGTCGAGATTTTTTTCTTCAATTGCTCAATTTGGAGAATGATCGCACCCAAACTACTCCCAACGTTGTCGTGGAGATCGCTTGCGATCTGATTGCGGACGCCTAGGATCTCCCTTCGATTGCGGATACGGTTGCGAACGATGAAAAATGTGGCGCTTCCGACTACTAGAAAGATCAGGGACAAGCTGCCGTATATTAATATTTGCGACATTTCGTAGAGCGTGCTGTTCTGGGCGCTATGCAGCTTCAACTGCTCGTCCATCAGGTCCCGACGGCGCACCAGGCCCTCAATCCATTGCCGAAGCGGGAGGACTCGTCCAGCTTGCGTCAACCCGTCACTGACTGCAGCGAGCATCTGCTTCTGGGCATTGTCCAGCGGTTCACCCCGCACAAAGAGGGACTTCTGCCCCATGAAATTTTCTTCGATCTTCTCTGCCGGAGGTAAGTGGCGTCCCTTGTGCAGGCTTGTGATTTCGCTCAGTGCGATGGCTCGTAATGCTTTAGGGTGTGGTTTGACCGCTTCCAGAACGATAAGGCGAAGCGCGTGCGCCTCAGTTTCAGGAAAATATGCGAAATACGGGTTCAAGCCGGGCGTTCGCAGTGGGGCACTTTGATGCGTATTATCAGATACCAGCACCTTCCCTTCTGCATCGAGTAGTTCGATTCTGAAACGCAAAGGAAAGCTCTGGCCGTAGGCATGCTGGATGGACGGATCCAAGCGGACTGAATCGATCTGCATCGGCTTGCTGTAGCTACATTCTAGGGTGTAAGGTTCTGGCAATGGTTGGCGACCCCAGTGTTTTTTCACAAAGCCATAGGCTTCAGAGCGGCTAACGAGTTCAGGTATTCCCAGCGGCGTTTGCCCGTCCACCAGGAATTCACTGGCAAGAACGTGATATCCCTGTCGGCTGTTGTCTTTCAGTTTGGCACGCGGGGCCAGGTTCTCAGGGCCGGAAAAGAGTGCGATTTCTGCAAAACCCGCAGCGTGCCATTGCTTAAATGGATGCTGCGGCAGGTCTGAGCAACGGATGATGACTGTGCGGGTGTCCACAGGGGCAAATTCGATCAGCTCCGGTAGCGACTGTCGCACCAACGCTTCTGCCAATTGATATTCGCCGATGATAACCGGCTCGCCGCCGACTTCGGCTTCTATGGTAATCGATCCCGGCCAGAAAAGATATTCATCGTAAACCTCTTGGCTATATAACCTGAGAGGAAAGAGCGCCACTGCATCGATACGCACCGGTTCCTCCCAGTGAAAGGTAAAAGGGAACTCGCTCTTAGCGGATTCAAGTGGAAAAGAAAGGGCGCCACCTGTGCCGGTCGGTTCACGCAGGTAGGGAAGCGGCAGTGTCTCCAGCTCTTCGGCGATGGCTTCCAAGCGTGCTTCCTTCACTACGAAGTCTTTATAGAGTTTCGGGGCTAGAGTTTCCTCCAGTGTATCCGCTCCAGCCGTCGCAAGTAGCAACCAGGCGGCCAGGCATTGTAAGATGCGGTCGCAGCTGCGCATTAGAGAACACCAGCTGTAGAAGCTTTGAGAATGGCCCCGGATACGTTATGAACCTGCAACTTCTGGTATATCGTCCGGATGTGTGTGTTCACTGTATGAATGCTGATACATAATTCCTCTGCAATCTGTTTGCGACTGTAGCCCTTAGATAGTTCGACCAGCACTTTCCGTTCACGCTCAGAAAGATCGTTCTCCGACGAGACCGGCTTGACCCTGGAAAATGTGTTAAAGACCATGGTCGCGATTTCTGCACTCAGGGGCGAGATGCCGTGGCAGATATCCTCGATACCTTTCATAATCGCACCCAGTCCATCGGCTTTGGTCAAATAGCCGGATGCGCCGGCACCCAGCGCTTGAAATACCTTCTGTTTGTTGTCGAAGACCGTCAGGACGAGGATTTTCGTATCCGGTGCAAGCGTGGAGATGTCTCTGATGGCATCCAACCCGTCCATACCTGGCAGGCCGAGGTCAATAATCAACACATCGGGAGCTTCGGCAGTTTGCAGATGCTCCAAGGTGTCTTCAGCGTTCGAGAAAACGCCCTGAATTTGGAATTCTTCAGTCGATTTCAGGGCTTCCAGCAGGGCCTCTCTATATTCGATATGATCTTCCAGTAGGCAGAGCCTATAGTGTTTCTTTGGGAGAAACATCTTATCAACAGAGGTATGCATATTATCTGGCTGCTGAACGGATTAGAGAATCAGCTGGAGGAGTCAGTCATTCGTTTTTTTGCAACAATGAACCTGCACTCAGAGAAGTATCCTGTGCTCGTATGGCTTTAAGGCAACATAGATAAAATACCCAATTTAGGCGATATCTATCCAGGTAACACTGTGTTAGTATTAGAGAACTTATAAATTTAATTACCCCGACCAAGTAACATATAAAGACCATGGAAAAAAATAAGCAAAGTTATAATTGTCAACTAATTACAAACTGCAAACGTCATGCTCTGGCTTTGCTGGCAGGTGCTGCTGTGCTGACAGGTGCTGCGAATGCCGCAGTTGTTCTTGATGACACCTTTGGCGATGGAGCCCTCGGCACAAACCCCGGTACAGGCGGTGGTTTTGTTCTTCAAACGAACGGACTCGGGACGGGTGCATCCGTTAGCGAAAGCGATTCCCTGGCGAAGATTGTTGATGGCAGCGGCAATAACACGGCGGGCATTCGCAGTAGCAATACGTTTGATCTGTCCGATAATAGCTTGAGCTACACGGCCACCTGGGAAGTTGCGAGTTTGGATTTCGCTACAGCTGGTAATGTCGAACGGGCAATCTTCACTCTTCAGACAAATGACAGCTGGCTTTTCGCTGGTGGTGCTGAAGAAAGTAGGCTGATCGTAGAAATCAATGCTCAGTCTGATGAAGCGTATATTCGCTATCAAAATCGTTCTGGCGGGAGCAACGTCAACTATACTACAGCGGATTTTGCTCTTGGAGCGTTCTCTGGTGATGCGGATGGCTTTACGGCTACCATGAGCTTCGATTCAACCGGAATTTCTTTCACTACGATCGGTCTCGATGCGACGAATCAGGCAAATATCAGCACAACGTGGGCTGCGCTGGGTACTTTTGGTGGTTTTGCAACAGTCACCGGTGATGGCGGCTTCCATATGTCGGCCTTTGTTCAGGATCTCAGCACCACCGGCGCAACGATGGACCTCGACCGCCTTTCACTGACATCGATTCCGGAAGCATCCAGCGTCGGGCTGATCATCGGTCTGGTGAGTGTTCTCGCCGTGGCTCGCCGCCGTCGCTAAGCAAGCATTCAGACATTCTCTTCCATTATTGTCGTAGTCTTCCCGACCTTCTTGATAAATGAATCGTTATTTTCATGGTGCCCTCCTTGCGGGGGGCGCCGTTTTTTTTGCCGCCCATCCAGGAACTGCAGCGACGCTACTGGATGATCCTTTTAACGACGGCAACCTTGCCACGAATTCCGCTACCGGCGGTGGCTTTGTGCTTCAAACGAACGGAACCGGGACGGATGGATCAGTTAGCGAAAGCAGTTCCCAGGCGCAGATTGTTGATGGCAGCGGCAGTAATACGGCGGGCATTCGCAGCAGCAATGCCTTCGATTGCTCCAATGCGAGCCTGAGCTACACCGCTACCTGGGACGTTGCGAACTGGGCACCGGGAACTTCAGGTCTCCGTCGAATCTTCCTTACCCTGCAGAGTAATGATAGCTGGCTGTTTGACGGAAACGCGGAAGAGAGCCGGGTTGTTATCGAAATCGAAGCGGAGAACAATGATGCGCTATTCCGTTATCAAAACCGCTCCTCGGATTCCAATATCAACTACGATAGCACTTTGAGTCTCGGCAGCCTGGTTGACGATACCGACGGCTTTACGGCGACGCTGGTTATGGATTCGAACGGTTACACTGTATCAACGGTCGGCCTCAACGCGACCAATCAGCTTGGTTTTTCGGGAACCTGGACAAGCCTTGGAACCAGCTTTTCCGCCGTTCTTGGCACAGACGGCCCCATGCATATCGCAGCCTACACGCAGGATAGCGGCACCACCGGCACACGACTCGATATCGATCAAATATCTCTGATTGCAGGAACACCTGTGCCGCAACCGATCATCACGTCTTTCGAATTAGATGAATCCTCGGTAGAGGCGGGTCACTCAGTTCTACTGTCCTGGGAGGCCGCTTCCTACGATACGCTGGTGCTTGATCCCGGTGGCATTGATGCCGCTGCGCTCACCAGCGGCGGCACAGGATCCACCACTGTCACGGTGAACGAAGCGACCACCTATACCCTCACCGCGACACTCGATGCTGAAAGCGTGCAGTCTCAGGTCTCGGTGGGCATCAAAGTCCCCGCAAGCAGCCCCAACATCATCGTCTTTCTCGTGGATGACATGGGGGTGACCGACACTTCGGTTCCCTTCATTTACGACGGAGGAGGAAACCCGGTGACTTATAATTTGAATCATTTCTACGTCACTCCCAATATGGAGACGCTTGCCTCCATGGGCATGAAATTCACACAGGCCTACGCGACCCCCGCATGCACTTCCACCCGCGTCAGTCTGATGACCGGCTTCAATACCCTGCGTCACGGGGTCTGTATGCAGGTGAATCCAGTAGGCGTGATCGCGCCCAATGCAGTGTCCCCTTTCACCACCACGCATAGCACGCCCAACGACTGGAAGCGCACAGGGATGGATGCGACGGATGCGGCGACTTCTATGCCCAAGGTCTTGAGCGATGCAGGCTACCGGAGCATTTTCAGTGGGAAAGGCCACTTCGGTTCAAGTGGTAGCTTTGCTGCGGATCCGCTCGCTGTCGGTTTTGATGTAAACCGGGGGGGCAGCCATCGCGGAGCACCTTCATCCTATACCGGTAACTATGGCAACAACTTGCCAAATTTGGATGCCTATGAGAACACCGGCACTTTCCTGACAGACGCCCTGACTCAGGCCCTGAATGAAGAAATCGAAGATGCGGTCAATGATGGCGTTCCGTTTTTCGCCTATATGTCGCATTACGCTGTCCACACGCCTTTCACGACCGATCCGAACGCGACCGGGGACTACGCGTCCGGGGTCAGTAGCAGCCACCGCAGCTTCGCTACGATGATCGAAGGGATGGACCAGTCGCTGGGGGACATTCTCACAAAGCTCGACGAACTAGGAATCGCAGAAAATACACTGATTATCTTTCTGGGCGACAACGGGAGTGATTCACCTGCGGCGACTCAAGATGGGTTTGCTTCGGGCGCATTCAGTGATTTTCCACTTCGGGGCAAGAAGGCCACCGAGTGGGAAGGCGGTATGCGTGTCCCGATGCTCGTTTGCTGGGCGAAGCGCGATGCCACAAATACCTTCCAGACGGCACTTCCGATTGCAGCCGGTAGCCGTGAGGACGACATCGTAACTGTCTGGGATATTTTTCCCACCGTTCTCGGTGTAACTGGCGTGGCCGCACCCCACGCGCTTGATGGCTACGACCTCTCCCCCTATCTACAGGGCACCCCGGGCACACATCGCCCACAGGAAATGTTGATGTATTGGCCCAACGACCATAACGAAGATTATTTCGCTATCTCCCGCGATGGCAACTGGAAGTTGATTTACCGCTTCGCAACGGACCGTTTTGAACTCTATGATTTGGACGCTGATCCGACTGAGGCCAGTGACGTGGCAGCCGCGAATCGGGACCGTGTCATGCGCATGGCCCGCCGCATGGCACAGGAGTTCGATGGTGGCTGGGGCACTTTGGGGCCTCTCTGGCCGACCTTCGCCGGGACTTCGCGGCCCTACACCGATGATCCTTTTGCCATGCCGTCTCTCCCTTCAGTGGACATCGACCAGGATGGCATCGCTGACAATGAGGAAGACTCCAACAATAATGGCCTGGTCGATGAGGGGGAAACCGACCCTGACAACCAGGACAGTGATCAGGATAACACGCTTGATGGAGACGAAGTGCGCACGGGGACGGACCCCTTGGATCCTTCAAGTTTTTTCGGGGCAGACATACTGTCACGCTCAGCAACAGAAATTCAAGTGTCCTGGCCCTCCGCTCCGGGAGCATTCTACCGGATCGAGTCCAGCACCACTCTCTCGGGATGGGGCACCGAACTGGATAATATACCGGCAGAGGACCCGGGAAGTTCTACAAGTAGAACACTGGCTATCAGCGAGGAAACATCCAGCTGGTTTCTCCGGTCTGTGTTGTTGCCGGAGTAATCCCGATCAGCGGCTCCTCATCCTTCGCTCCCTGCAAACGTAAATTCGGGCGGGTGATCCAATCGCTCCCCCCGACGGCAGACGCCGCAAAAAAGCAAATTCCTACCAGTTCAGTCATGAAGCCCCGATACCTTTCAGTTCTTTGCCTCCTCCTCGCAGGCATGCCCCTGTACGCCTACGAGATCCTGCACGACAAGCCGGCCCCCCTGCAAGCGAAGGAGAGGCCGTGGGGCGCCCGTTGCCCCGTGTGGCAGAAGTACTGTATGCCGGTGGGCAACGGCACGATGGGCGCGATGATCTATGGTGGCACCAAGCGCGAGCGTGTCCAGTTCAACGTCGACAGCCTGTGGGCCGGCAAGGTGAATCCGAAGCAGAACCGGGCAAACGTCTTTCCCGGCATCAGCCGGATCCGCGAGCTCCTCCTTGAGGGCAAGTATCAGGAAGCCGAGCAGTTGGGCAAACAAGCGCTGGGTTGTGCGGAAGGGGCCCAGGAAGATTTCGGCAGCTATATCACCTTTGGTGAATTAGTGATCGAGACCGGCATCCCCTTCGAAGAGACCTCGAACTATGTCCGCAGGCTGGATCTCGACCGGGCGCTGCATGTTGTGGAATTCGACCACAAGGGAAACCGCTATACGCGCAGCGTCTTCGCTTCCTATCCGGATCGCTGCATTGTGATCCGTTTCGAGGTGGAGGGTGACGCCCGCCAGGATCTTGCACTCTCTTTCGCCAGTCCGAACGCCTTCTTGCCGCGCATAGAGCAGGGGGACCTGGTGATTCAGGGCGAGCTCGCTGATTCCGGGCTGCCCGTCGATGCACGGGTGAGGGTACTGCAGGAGGGCGGCCGCGTAGCAGTGGGCGACAACAACAAGCGTGTTGAGGTGAAGGGCGCTCGGAGTGTCACATTCCTGCTGTCTGCCGATACCGGCTTCGACCTCGACCAACCCGACCTGGTGGGCGAGGGCAGGGCGGCCGAACTTCAGAGCGTCATCGATGCGGCCGCCGCAAAGGGCTATGCGGCGCTGCTCGCCGACCACCTCAAAGACTACCAGGCCCTCTACCAGCGCGTGAGCCTGGACCTCGGGGCATCCGATACTGCGGTTCAGTCGATGCCGATGGAACGGCGCTTGGCGCGTTACAAAAAGGGTGGGGTCGACCCGGATTTGGAAGAGATGCTGTTTCAGTACGGCCGTTACCTGCTCATCGGCAGTTCGCGCCCCGGCTCCATGCCGGCCAATCTGCAGGGCGTCTGGAACAACTCGAATGAGCCGGCCTGGGCCGCAGACTACCACATCAACATCAATCTGCAGATGAACTACTGGCTGGCGGGGCCGGCCAACCTGCTCGAATGTCAACTGCCGCTGATCGACTATACCGACTTGCTTGCCCGTCATGGCAGGAAGAGCGCGCAGGCCTACTACGAAGCGGATGGGTGGACGGCCTTCCATGCCCCGAACCTCTGGGGCCATACCGCGCCGCGCTATCCGGCGAGCGCCGGGAAGCCGCGCTGGTGGAACCACCTGCCCATCTCCGGGCCCTGGCTGGCGTACAACATCTACGAGCACTACGCCTTTGAACAGGACCCGAGCTTTATGCGCGAGCGGATCTGGCCCATTGTTTCCGGCAGCGCCGAGTTCCTGGTCGACTATCTCTATTGGCATCCAGACGGGTACTACACCAGCTTGATGAGCTGGTCCTCTGAGCACGGGAAGATGTCGGTCGGCCCGACCTGCGACCACGCCATCGCCCGCGAGATCCTGGCCTGCGCATTGGAGCTCGCGGACGTCCTCGAAATCGAGGATGCACGCACCCGGGAATGGAAGCAGGTCATGGAGAACATCATGCCCTACCGCATCGGCCAGCACGGCCAGCTGCAGGAGTGGGCGGAGGACCGCGACAACCCGAACGACAAGCACCGCCATATCAACCATCTCTGGGGACTGCACCCGGGATCGCAGATCTCGCCCCTGAGCACGCCGGAGTTGGCCGAGGCCGCGAACGTGACCATGGCGCACCGCGGAGACGGCGCGACCGGATGGTCATTGGGGTGGAAGCTCAATTTCTGGTCACGACTGCGCAATCCCGACAAGTCGTATCAGCTCATTCGCAACCTGCTTCGAAGCAAGATTTACCCGAACCTCTTCGACACCCATCCGCCTTTCCAGATCGACGGAAACTTCGGCTACACCGCAGGCCTCTGTGAACTGCTCCTCCAATCCCAGGAAAAGGACGCCGCGGGCCGGCCAGTGCTCGATATCCTGCCCACTCTGCCCAAGGCCTGGCCCAGTGGACAGGTCAGCGGCTTGCGCGCCCGCGGAGGCTTCGAAGTGGATCTCAGTTGGAAGGACATGCAGCTCAAAACCCTCAAGGTCCGCTCCCTGAACGGCCGCGACTTCGCCCTGCGCGTGAACGGTCGCCTCCAGAACCATTCCCTGGCCAAAGGCGAATGCCTGGAGCGTTCGTTCTGAACGCAGCGACTCGATGCACCTTGAACCTATGAAAATAATGAAAGTATCTAACATTCTTCACACCCTGAGTCTCATCGCCTGGGTTTGCACGGCGCTGGTTTCGCTCTGCTCTAGCAATGCCAGTGGGGCAGAGCATACCGTTCGGTCGCCCGACGGCAAAGTCGCCGTCCGGCTCGTCTGCGAAGATTCGCGCCTGAGCTACTCGCTTGTCTGGAATGAGCGCGCGATCTTTCAAAACTCCGCACTGTCGCTGGTTCCCGGTGCCGAATACTCCGTGATGGGTGCTGAAACCAGCTCGGTTAACACAAGCTGGGAGACGGTATGGGGACAATTCAGCTCCGTACAGGATCGCTGCGAGCAAATGGTGTTAAAGGTCGATGTGTCAGGGATTCAGGCCGAGCTGATCTGTCGCGTCTACAATGACGGCGTCGGCTTTCGCTTCGTGGTACCA
>Ga0209504_1003168_pt1 | contig 10452 bp, 5 predicted proteins | sample COGITO_mtgs_1005_FD_184791 | JGI IMG/M metagenome (GOLD analysis project Ga0209504, IMG submission 184791) | Pelagic marine microbial communities from North Sea - COGITO_mtgs_100511 (SPAdes) (version 2) | ecosystem: Environmental > Aquatic > Marine > Epipelagic ...
TTCTAAATTGACTATATAATGCAGCTGATTGTCTACCACCTGAAGTTAATTTAGTTGTATTACCTTTAGAACCACTTCCATCAACGTGTGCATATCCAACTGCAAATTGAACTTCTGCTGAACTTGATAGATTTGGGTCTTCGTTATATAGTTCTAAAAACGAACCTGTAATATTTCCGTTTGTTGATTGAGTATAGAATGCTGTTAATTCAGCAGAACCACCCGACCACAATCCACTTGAAATTGTAGTTCGTTGGTTTTCAACTATATCGTTTGCTCTGTTAAATCTTTGATACGCCATTATCTATACTCCTTATAATTTACTTGGGTCTGCTTTTACCGTTACTGATATAGTGGATTGCGCACCTGACTGATTACCCGTAACTGAAATGTTAGTATTTGTTAGTGTTGTTAAAGACCTTGAGATAACTCTCACACTTTTACCAACAACTGTGATAGAACGTTTTCTTTCTGCTTCATTTAAGAATACTGGTGTTGTTGCTCTACCCACGAAATCTTGTTCTAATTCACCACCTGGTAAAAATCTTCTTCTTGGTGCTATTGAACCACCACTTAAAGATAGATTTGCCACATCTGCATTAAACAATGTAAATGTATATGAACTATCTTGTCCATTTCTTGTGTTGGGTGAAATAGTTTGTGTTATTCCTGCACCTGTAAAATTTAATGATGGACTTGGTAATTCCAAGATAGGAAGTTTTGCTGTTTCCTTTGGAAGTGTTGTTAACTTATATCTCATAAGTTGGTTTTCATCTACGAATGCTTCTAATAAAGGCATATTTTCAATCACTGCTCCGTAATAGTTTGAACCATTCGGATGTGTTGTGTCCCATAGATTATAATCAATCTCATCATCTGCTAATGCAAATTTTGTAATTCTAAATTCATCTTGCCCTCTTGCCAAAAGTTCACGACCTTTTTTTGTCAAAATTGCGTCTACTGTTATACTTGTATTATCTAAAAATCCCATTTTTGTTTGCTCCTGTGGAAATTATATAACTATTCTTATTCAGTAATAAATATAAGAAAGTTAAATTTTCCATTGTTTTATTCTACTTTCAACTTACTTGTATCTGAGTCTTGTGTTTTTAATACCGTTGGTGCTACTTCAGTAATCTCTACTGGTTCACTTCCGTCAATTGTGTTATCTCTTGTTAATAATGTTCCTTGAACAAATGCTCTAAACAAGTTGGTTGTTTCTGCCATACTTGCAAATTCTGATTTGTCAAATGATGAACTATAAGCTAATGTTGGTCCAATTGATGCGCTAAATGAACTCGAGTAGAAAAATCTTTCTACTTGATTCTTTTCCGATAACCTTGAACCCGTAATGTTAGGTTGTAGTGTTTCGGTAAATATTTCGTCTGTTGGTCCTAATGTAATACTTGATGTCGCATATAATGAACCAAATACACTTCGTTTATCTACTTGGTTTAATTTCACCAATGAAGGATTACCTAAGAATCCAGTTGATGAACCCGTATCAAAGAATGCTAAATTAAGTTCTCCGTTGTAGGTTGTGTATTCCCCACTCGTTGCGAAGTAATTATCTGAACCACTTTCTATAAATCTTGTTACTTGTATTCCGTCCTCAAAATGATTTGCATTTTCAAAGTATTGGTTATCAAATTCTATATCTCTACCGATTACTTGTTTAGAACGTTCTAATAAATTTGGTTCAATCAATACACCCACATCTGTTCTTGCTCTTGCTGGCATTAAACTTTTTACTGACTCAAATACACTCTTATCATAGAAAGTTAATATTCTCAAGTAATCAAAGAAGTTATTTGTATTTGTATATCGTTTAAAGTATTCTTGTCTTAGATGTCTCAAATCTTTATATTGGAATTTATTTTCATCTCTTGGGTCTCCAATAAAATCATCAAAGTTAAAGTCTGCAATACTATACATTATATCTTCATTCACTACATCAACTGGTGAAAAGTAAACACCCAATTGATTACTATCTGTTGGTGCGAAGTCATCTGATGATTTTTCTGTTCTTCTATCAACAAACAATGAACCACTATTTGCTGGTGTTTTTTCGATTGTTGAGTCTTCGATTCTTATCTTAGTTGCATTTCTTCTTCTTGTACCGACATCAGGCACTCTAAACTTTTCTTGGTCCACAATACTTCTATATGAATTGTCTGCAAAATTATTGATTGCACTACCTGTAATCAGACCATTAGGTATATTGTATAAATTTTTATTGTGTGCTAAATTAGATGCAGTCAACGCAGTGTTTGAACCTGTTAAATTTATATTCTCGTCTAATGGTAATCTCAACAATAGTTCGTCATATGATGAAGAGTAAAAATTACCATTGTAAGTTTTTGGTGCTCTAACGTGATTGTCAAATACACTTTGTGATAATGGTTCACCCCATAAACGATATTCCATTAATGAACCACTAAATTGTCCACCAAAGCCAGAATTTTGTCCACCAAGGTAAACGAATCCACTACTTGTGAATGCTGCATTTAATCTACTACCTGTTATGTTGTTTACATCAGTTGCTAAACTTGAAGTGTGTGATTGTAAACTTGCACTTGCTGAGTATAAAATCTTTTGTCTTGTTGAATCGTATTGTTTAGTTGTCAATTCATACACACTTTGTGATAATGCGTTATCGTGAGAGAACTCATTTCCGTCAGTATCTTTTCTTGTCAACATAACTGACCAGAACTCGTCATTGTAAAATGGTAATGCTGATGATGTTATGTATGCACCTTGGTCAAAACCAGAAGCACTAATTTGGAATTTTAAATGTCCATAGTCATCTGTTGAACCATTGTCTTGTAGTGCAATAGCAAAGTCATTATCTTTTTGTAATAATACTTGGTTTGATGATGAAGGTGTTCTAAATCTAAATTCTATCGTTGATGGATTTAGTCCGTCTTCCGTTACATCATTACTACCTGTCCAAGCTGATTTAATAAATTGTTCTGAATCAAAGTCTAATGCTCTTGTGAACTTTCTTTTGATTTCAAAATTAACTCTTGTTCCTTTGTCGGGTCCACCATATTCACGAACTCTCAACATAGAACTTGGTATTCCGTAACAATTTAATAATCCTTTAACTGCTCGTTCCGTTCCCTTTGCTTTCAAGAAGAATGGTAGATTTGCTAATATTCTTTTCCAAATCTTTTCCGTAACTTCTTCTTGTGGTGATTCATATAAATCACTTCCGTCTTTATCTTTACCTAACAAGTATGTTGGTAATATTAATAAATCATTTCCACTATATAATTCTAATCCAAGGGATTTTGCATATTCTCTCGCAACATCTTTTGATATACCTTCAGACATTTTGTCTACTCGTTTATTAATGTCGGTAAACCTATCTACATATGTATAGATTTCATCAAATTGTTGTCCGACCATATCCATAAATTCTAAGAACACATTATTTTGTGTGTCTGCGTAAATATGTTCTGGTAATGAATTTCTCAATGAGTTCATATTTGATTGGTCATAAGCAGAAGCACTTACTATCATATTGTTGTACCAAGTGTTTGCTTGTGAACTACCAATCGTAGCTAATGTATATGGTTTTGACGAATTAGTTTTAGGCCAACTCGTATCGTGAAATTGTCCGTCTGATGAACTTACATAAGATGAACTTTCAAAGTACATAAAGTTTTCAAATGGGTCAAATGAATTAATAACTCCTTGCCTCTCTGCTTCTATACTTTGTATTCTGGACAATGAACTCGTAATAGTTAATAAAGATGAACTTTGAGAATTTAAAGTTTCAATTGATTCTAATTTTTCTTTGAAGTTATAAAGTCTTGTTTCTGCATTTGAAAAGTGAACAAAGTTTCCAAAACCTGTATCATCTGCTTCAATGCTTAAATCAGTTGTGGTTTTTTGATAATCAATATTTGGTTGAACATCTAATAAACTACCTGATATTAATATTCTCTCGATATCACGAGTATCATTATCATTTTCACTTGTTAATGAAGTGTGTGTTCCGTAGTTTGTTCCTTGGAAATTGATTGGATTATCTACTGAATTTAAATTAGGTAACCTTAAAAATATTCCTTCGTCTGGTGTTTCTTGGAAAGGTTCTAATCTAACTCTATCACGATAATTAGGAAGTCTCTTTTCTACGAAAGTAAATTTTTCTCCAACATTTACATCATCTGTAAGTGGTTGTTTTACTTTAATTGTTCTTTGTTTTCCGTCAATTCCTAACTTACTATTTGTTACGAGATAATATTGATTACCAACTTTAACATATGTTTTATATCGTTCAATATTATTCTTAACATAATTTACTCTAAATCCTTTAAATTTATTTGCTACTTGGTCTTCACCTTTATGTTTGTAAAGATTTACTCCGTCATTATAACTCAATGAAACACGAATACGATTGTTATCCAATACTTCTTCGATTGTAGCCAGATAATCTCTTGGTGTTAGTTGTGCCTGTGCGACTGGTTGTTTAACTACCTTTTCAATTGCTTTCTTTGTTCCTTTTGTTCCTTTTGTAGTTACTTCTGAACTTGCTTTTATAACTCCTTTTTTAACTAAATCATTTTGCAATACTGCAAATCCACTTGGTAAATTACTTACATCACCATTTGGTGCTAACTTTTCAAGTTTCTCTACTTGGTCTTGAACGGTCAATGCTCCACCAACATCTCCTAACCCGTCATTGATTAATTCTTCTTTTGTTTCTTCCGATACATAAAATACTTCACCTGCTTCATCTGCACCACTCTCCACGTGTTCTGCGAACTCATCTCGTAGTGCTTGAATACTTGCTGGTGGGTCTTTCGGGTCAAATCCTGCGTCTTTGATTGGGTCACTAATTATTTGTCCGTTTAATCCAATCTCTTCCAATACTACTCCACCTGGTCCGAGAACTTCTGTTACTCCATCGGGTCTAACAATTGTATCAGAACCTTTAAACTTAGGACCTGGTGTTCCAATTGCTGGTTTCGGTTCAGATACTTGTGGTCCTACTACTGCACCTGCGTCATCAGATGGTGCAGTTACTTTCGGTTTACCTGTTCCGACTAATGTTGCTGCTAATCCACCTGGTTTTGTTGGTGAACCTGGACCTGATTGTTTTCCTGTACTTGGAACATCTGTTACTGGCCCTTGTACTTTCTTTACAAATCCATTTGGCTTTGTGATGTATCCAGGTTTTGGTTTAGGAACATCTGTTGATTTTTTAATCTTTGGTCTTGGTGGTGCCACAACTGGTGTTGATGGCTTTGGTTCAGGTACTTGTACAGTGCTTTGAACTGGCGCAGCTGGTTCATCCTTTGATGTTTGTAGAGTTTGTTCAATTATATTCTCTATCACTTCTTCAACTGGTGGTGGTGGTAATATTGCTGTGTCGTTTGGTTGTGGAATAAATTCCATTCCTGGTGGAATCTCATCTCCACCTGAACCACCTTCTGTAATTATTTCTGTATCAATTGGACCTGATGGTAATGATGCCATTCCAAGTGAGGCGTCTACTACTTCCTCTGTATTTTGTGGTGGTGCGCCAAATGTTTGTGCTGTTGCCTGTACATCTGGAATTGATGGTGGTATAAAAGCTGGCGGTAATGGTGGTGATACTGGTGGTGGTGATGACACTACTACTGGTGGACTTGGTCTTGTTGCAATTGCTGCTGCAATATTTGCTGCTGCATTACCTGGCGCAGATGTATCTGTTGCTGGTGGTGTTGGTGGTGGTGTTGGTCTCGTCAATGGTGCTGGTGGTCGTGTTGTTTTTCCTCCACCAGTAATGACTTGATTGTTTCTTATTGACTGCCTTGTTTCATTAGCACCCTCAGAAGAACCACCTCGTGCTCCTCTATTTCGTAAGTCTGCGTCTATGAATGCTCTATCTGCCATTTTCTATCTTTGTTCGTTTGCTCTTTCTTGTAATGCTCCGTCTGCTAATTCTCTTTCATTTGCGTCTGGGTCATTTAATAATATATCAATTAATTCTTCATTGGATAAATCTAAGAAATCTGTTGCTGCTCCACTATCAAGTTGTTGTTGTAGAGTTCCATTACCTGTATTTTCAGGAACAATATCACTATTGTCTGTATCTTCCTCACCTGTAATTTTATACATATTCGGTATAATGATTTGTCCACCTACCATATTTTGAGTAAACCCTCTATCGGTATCATCGATATCAAATTCTAAAATATGTGGCTTTTTGGAATCAAATTTTATCAATCCTGAATTTGCTTTACTGATTGGTGTGTATTCAATCATTTCACCCATTTCAACAAAGTCATTTCTGTATTCCTGTCCTTTAACATTCTTGTCTAATTCTAAAATAAATTCTGTTTTGTCTGGTGATGTTTCCACTAATGGATATTTATATTCTTTAATAAATACTTCTTCTTGTACTGATGTGTCTTTTTCTTCATTACCACCTTTAAAGAATTTAATTTCATTACCAATAACTTTTCTTTGAACTTCACCACTAAAGACATTACCACCTGCGTCGACAAAAACATTTCGTTCTCTACCGGCTAATCTTCTTAAAAACTTATATACAACATCATACTCACCTTCTTGAAATCCTAAATCTCGTAAGTGTTGTCCAACATTAATATCAATGAAGTCTCCGTCGTTTTCAAAACTAACTTCATTTAATGCCAGAACTTTTGTTACGATTAAGTTTCCACCAGTATCGTAAACGTGTAACATCATAAAGTCATTTAGTTGGTCTCTACCGAAACTACTATAAACTTTAGAGGGTGCGAATAAATTATTTCGTTCTTGTTGTGTAAATGAATATTCTTGTGCCATTATGAGTCTTTACCTGGTGATTGGTCCACGATATATGGAAATCCTAATCGCAACCATATTCGTTGTCCTTGTGGTGTTCTATATAAATGATTTTCAATTAATTCATCATATTGAAAATCTCGTAAATCTTTTTTTACTTTACCGAATCGTTTACCACTTATACCTGCGGCTTTTCTTGATTCGTTTAATCTAAATTCTTCCCAACCTTGTGCATTGTTTCCTTTACTTCTATTCTCATCAAAGAATTGTAATAGTTTATTGTGTAATAAATCTGTTGAGATGTCAGGTCCGTTTTCTTCTCCGTAAAATTCATTAACAAACTGAATCAAATAATCTCTTAATGTTAATGCAAACTCTACTTCTTTTGTATTTGTTGTTGTGGTTGTATCGGTTGTATCTTCTGCGAGTGGTTGAAAGTAATATGTAAATTGATTATCTATTTGACCTGTGAAAAAGAATTGTTTGTTTTCTAAACGAACTTCTTCAAAATCCTCTTCTAATGAAATACCTGGTGTTTCACTTTCAAATGAAACCAACACTCCGTCTTCATCTCGTAAAGGTGAGTTAGCATCAATCGATGCTGATACTTGTTGTTTACCTTTTAAGTCATTTATTTCTTCTTGATATTCACGAGTATCACCATTTATAATATTATTATATAGTTGTGATTTCTTTGCTGCGTCCGAAGGTAAGTAAGGCATTTTATCTCACCACTCTAAATTCGTAATTATCGTCGTAGAAGTTAACTTCTTCTTCATCGGTTCCACTACCACTAACTACTTTAAGACAAAATCTATAATTCCTTTCTGCTTGTAATCCATTCATTTGAACTCTGAAAAAATTACCTGTTGTATCACAACTAATTCTTGAACCACTACCAAACGGAACAATAATTTCTTCGGTATCTGCGTCTTTGATTTCGTATTCGGTTGACGCACTTGGTAAATACTTTACATCTAATTCTGCTGGTGTTGTTGCGAAAGCAGTTGTTGGATATAATTCTCTACCAACTACTCTAAATTTAACTATTGACTTTTCTTTATATTCTGGTCTTAAGTTTTTAAAGTAAACTTTTAGTCTTTCCAAATCCGTTGATGTTAGTGGTGATAAACTTCCTGAGTTCCAAGAACTATCGTCCCACACTACTTCTAATTTAGGTGGATAAATTGTATGAGTTTCTCTTGAGAAATATTTTAGATTTCCTAATCTTGAACTATCACCCTCTTGTCCTGAATCAAAGTCAAACATAGATGAACTTGGATGAGCTCCGTAAGAACCACTATCTTCTCGTTTGATAATAAATCCGTTATTTGGATATACTGAACTTGAATAAATGTGGTTATTGACTAAGTCAGTTATGTCTGCTCTAATATCTTTTCTATCGAAAGAAATATCATATGAAGAACTAATACCATATTCTTGATTGGTATCAATACTTGATGTAAACCAAGCACCTCCGTCAGTCAATACTGAACCTGTTACCCAAGGTGTCTTGGTGTCGTGGTCTCTGTATTGATAACTTACTCCGTCAGTCGTTACTGGGTCGTGGTCAAGTTTTCCTGTTCCTTGTTTCCAACTACCACTAACCATATAAATGTGTAGTGATTGTGATGCTTCCACTTCTTCAGAAGTTGCATCGAATAAATTTAAATAATACTTTGCGGTGGAAGGTATTTTTCCGTCCATAATAGATTGTGATATGTAAGAATAATCAAAGTCAATCAATACTCTGGATACATTTCCTACCGTACCATTATTGTTTACAACTTTATTGATTTCTAATATTTCGTCAAATCCAGTATTGATAGAAGCTGTTGTTCCACCTGAATATATTGTCGCATCTCTTTTTCCAAATTCAAAATAATGCATTATCTATCTCCCACTACTTTACCCTCAATATCACTATTGGGGAATTTTAATTCAAATATACTCGGGTCTAATGAAGGATAAATCACACCCTCTTGTGATGCGGTTCTCACATCATAAACATTACCACTATATCCATTTTGAACTGAGTGTTTATTTTCAATCAATATTAAATCCCTATTTGGATTATTGACTTCTGGTGGAACCAAAGATACTACTCCGTCCACTAATGAAATCTGATATGCTAAATCACCCAATACAATTGGTTGGTTCATTTGCCACTTATCTGGTGCAAAGAACTCTTTTACTTTTTGTATTGCTTTAAACAATACATCATTTTTATTATATCCTCGTTTTACAATGATATCAAACTTAACACCAATGTTAATAACATATCCGTCTTTAATGTTGATTGCGTCTGTTAATATTCTGTATTGTGAAAGATATACTTTTAAATTTTGTTTTACTGCTCTATTCAATGCTACTAACTTTTTATCAACATCATAACCCAATAAATACATATTCAATGCTAATGGATTTGGTTGTTTTGTAGCTGTTCTTGTATCAATTACTTGTCCATCAATAACTTGTAATTGTCCTTGATTTTCTAATTGTTCATCTTGAACAATATATGCCTTTGCTATGTTTCCATATTTTTGTGGTAATGAATAAGCTCTTGTAATGTAGTCTGCTTTTGTTACTGCTCTATTTTGTGCATTAAAGTATGCTGCAGCATTCTCTTTTATTTGAGTTAGAGTTTCTGATGAAGAACCTCCTGATGCTGGACTTTCATTTGTAATTTTTATACTTGCTTCAGCACTGGCTTTTTTAGTCGCATCCAATCCTTCGGTAGAAATTGTATACACCTTTCTTGCAAAACTATTTAGACTATTACTTGCAACATTATCTTCAACTCTTCCACCATAATTATACTCTACGGTAAGTGTTGTGTTGCTTGGTGCTAATCCAAATGTTTGTGTTTTTAAAAAATTACTTGGGTCAAATGCCTCATCTAATCTCGATACACCCATTCCTAATGATGAACCAACATTATCTGGATTTGGAATTATTTCTTCATCTGCATTATCACTAATACCTGAACCAAATCTTAATTCCATTTTATTATCATCACGAACATAAGTTGTAAATCTTCTTGATGATTTAATTAATTTTAACAAATAAGGTGTATCCGTTTCAAACTCACCCAAGTCTGGGTCGTTCAATGTTGTGTTTTGTTCTGTTTCAAAAATCGTGTCTTGTGCTAAAAATGGAACCTGATAAAATTTATTACCTGAACTATCCGTTACTGATACGATTTCAGTTACCTTTTCGTTTGATAAAACTATTTTGTCAAATTCTTTTGCGTTGTTGAAAATAAATTCTTCTGATTCTCTTACACCAGATTGTGCTAATACTTTTTTAGTTAATCTAAATAATGTAGGTTCGGTACCTGTACCTGGGTCTAATAATTCAACTTCCATTCTGTCTAATGAACTCGATGCTTTAAAATTAACATCGTCTAATAATGTAAACTCTGCTCCATTGTTTGCAGTTACGGTTGAGTTGGCACTTAACACACCTGCATAATCTAAGTCAGCTATAAATCCACTATTACCATCAGACTTGGAAGGAACCTCAACACTAACAGTCATTTCAACTGTTGCGGGTGTTGCTAACTTGGGTTTGTATCCGTATGATTGTGCAATCGCTAATACATTTTTCCTTTCTTCTGCGTATTGTAAAAGTGTTTCTCTGAATTGGTTATCAACATAGTAATTCAATACA
>Ga0209504_1003183_pt1 | contig 10428 bp, 9 predicted proteins | sample COGITO_mtgs_1005_FD_184791 | JGI IMG/M metagenome (GOLD analysis project Ga0209504, IMG submission 184791) | Pelagic marine microbial communities from North Sea - COGITO_mtgs_100511 (SPAdes) (version 2) | ecosystem: Environmental > Aquatic > Marine > Epipelagic ...
ACATCTGTTAATAACGTGTTTATAAGTGGATAATTATTATACTTTTTTATGTGTGTGTGCCGCTGCGGTCTTGATCGACTGGGTGTTAACTGTGCGTCGACTCATTGTCTGATTTGGCACTGCCTTTCGATCTCTCCAAACCTTTAGAACTGCGCCATGAGTATAGCAATCGAGAGCAAGATCGATATCGCGCCGTCTGGATGTTATTTCAAGACTAAGCTCAGGGTTGGTTTTACCTACTTCAGTCATTATGCCTCGAATGCAGTCGTATTACTGACGGCGGATGTCATCGGACTATTGCTGGCATTTGAGCTGGCTGCGTATGCTCGGTTGCTGCTGTTTGGCAGCCCGATGAGCCCCGTATGGCTCTTATGGCTTACAGGTGCTTGGGCGGTGGGTGCCTTTGCCTGGGGCTTATTGCCGGCATGGGGCCTATCTCCGGTCGAATCTTTGCGGCGCCAAGTCTGTTTGACTGCCATCGTGTTTTCCGGCGTTTCAGTCGCGCTCTTCTTGACTAAGAGTGGCATCGCAACCAGTCGTTTCACTATCTGCGCTGCCTTCTTGCTGGCAGTTCCGCTGATCCCATGCATGCGTATGCTGGCGAAGCGGATCCTCATACGCTGGCAGCTGTGGGGGATTCCAGTCGCGATTTATGGGGGAGGTGTGGTGGGCCGCAGTATCATCCGCAGTCTGAAGGAAGAGCCGGGACAAGGCTATTACCCAGTGTGTATTTTTGACGATAATCCCGCTCTAATGGATTGTGCCATTGAAGGTGTGCCGATTCGTGGGACAACAGATTCCATCGTTCAGGATGTGCCACTGGCGATCCTTGCGATTACCGAGATCGAGGGCGAACGCATCGTTGAGATGGTCGAAGGGTCTCTATCGAGTTACCTCAAGGTGATGATTATTCCGAATTTGGTGTTCTTACCTTCGCTATGGGTGAATTCACGAGATCTCAGTGGCACTCCAAGCTTAGAATTATCCAATAATCTATTAGACCCAGGCAAGTGCGTGGTGAAGCGCTCCTTTGAGTATTGCCTCACCGTGCTCACGATCCCGCTGTGGGCACCACTCTGTGCTCTGGTGGGCGGTTTAATTTGGCTGGATGACCGTGAAAATCCGATTTTTAAGCAGCAGCGAGTCGGGCAAGACGGGCGCATGTTTAATACTTGGAAATTTCGCACCATGGTGCCCGACGCAGAAGCGGTGTTAGCGCAAAAGTTGCAGGAGGATGCCGCGCTTCGTGCCGAATGGGCGCATGACTGTAAGTTAAGTAATGATCCGCGGATCACTAAGCTTGGCACATTTTTGCGGCGTAGTTCATTGGATGAAATCCCGCAATTAATTAACGTTTTGAGAGGCGATATGTCTTTGATAGGTCCCCGGCCATTACCGAATTATCATCATGAGCAACTGCCGCCATCTGTGAGAAAGCTGCGTGAGCGCGTTCGACCAGGTATGACCGGACTCTGGCAAGTCTCTGGCCGCAGTGAAGTCGGCAGTGATGGCATGGTTCGTTGGGATCCTTATTATGTGCATAATTGGTCGTTGTGGCTCGATATCGTGATCCTCGTACGGACCGTCCGAGTGGTCATACGTGGCAGCGGAGCACGCTGAGCCAATTAACCGGTATCGAGTCCTCGCACAGCCATTTCGACTGATTGCGCTGACTTGCCGCTTGTATTTTTTCGCCGCCTAAAGTGATCTAAATGAATGCGGATTTATTTTATGGGCATTTGCGGGACGGCGATGGGTAATGCGGCGTTGTTGGTGCGGGAGCAGGGCCACGAGGTGTGCGGTGCGGACACTGGCGTGTATCCACCGATGTCGGATGTGTTGGCAGATGCTGGGATCGAAGTATTTGATGGCTACGATGTCGAACGACTCGCGGCGCTGAAGCCAGACCGTGTGGTCGTCGGCAATGCGATGAGTCGGGGGAATGTCGAGGTGGAGTGGTTGCTCAATCAATCCGCGGTCTCGTTTATCTCACTGCCGCAGTTGCTGCATGATACGGTGTTGCTCGGGCGGCGGCCGGTGGTGATTGCGGGCACGCATGGTAAGACCACTACGTCGACGATCACGACTTTTTTACTCGACGCCGCTGGCGCCGAACCGGGCTGGTTAATCGGTGGTGTGCCGCGCGATTTACCCAGTGGCGCGAAACTCGGCAGTGGTGACGCGTTTGTGATCGAAGGAGATGAATATGATACGGCATTTTTTGATAAGCGCAGTAAATTCATCCACTACCGGCCGCAGCTTGCCGTACTGAATAATTTGGAATTCGATCACGCAGATATTTTTCGAGATTTGCCAGATGTGCAGCGCACTTTTCGGCATTTCTTACGGATCATTCCGAGCCAAGGCTGTGCGATTGTGAATGGCGACGATGCCAACATTGCAGCGCTGTTACCCGCACCGTGGACCCAGGTGGTTCGTGTCGGCACCGGTGAGACGAATGATCTAGTGATCGCGAATTTTACCGATGCGGCGCAGGGCGCGGCGTTTGACTTGATTTGGCAAGGGGAGCTGTGGACCCGCGTGAGCTGGTCCATGCATGGCTTGTTCAATGCACGTAATGCGGCGATGGCTGCGCTGGCTGCGGCGTTTTCCTGCGGGCACACGTCGCCTGTGGAGTTTGATCTAGGGGCGCTGGCACGCTTCCGCGGAGTGAAACGGCGACAAGATGTATTGCATCAGTGCGCCAAGTGGACGGTGCTCGAAGACTTTGCCCATCATCCCACTGCCATTGTTGGCGCGTTGGAGGGCCTGCGGGCGGCGTATCCAGATCGCAAGTTGTGTGTTAGTTTTGAGCCGCGCAGTAATACTGCGCGCACCTCACTCTTTCAGGAGGCGTTTACTCAGGCGCTTTCGGGAGTGGAGCGCGTCTATCTCGGCGCAGTTCATCGCGCCGATTCGATCGCGGCGCATGAGCGTTTGGATACCGAGCGCATGGTGGCGGAGCTATCTAAGGATAGCTCGGTGGCGATGACTTTTGCGGACAATGATGCGCTGTTTGAGCAAATTCGGGCCGACAGTTCGGCCACGGAGGGCTGGGTGTTTGTGTTTTTCACCAATGGGGCGTTCGACGGTGTGCCGCAGCGAACGGCCGAGCTGCTTGGCGCTAAGCAGTGAGCGCGCGCGGTCGGTTTAATCCAAAAAAAATGCACCCGACCTGTTGGCCGGATGCATTCTCGCAAAGAGTGGGCTTCGATCGTTTAAGAGATCTTCGCTTTCAGGTCCTCCTTAGAGGTGAGCCCGACGATGGTGTCGGAGACTGCGCCGTCTTTAAAGACTAAGATAGTTGGGATCGCGCGGATTTCGAATTTACCGGCGATCTCGCTGTTGTTGTCGACGTTGACCTTGCAGATTTTGACTGCATCGCCGAGTTCGGCTGCGAGTTCTTCAAGGATCGGCGCAATCGCTTTACAAGGGCCGCACCATGGAGCCCAGAAGTCGACGACGACGGGGACGGATGCACTTATTGCAGCTTCAAAGTTGCTGCTATCGAGTTCGGTGATGTTTTCAGACATAAGATTTTAATTTTGAATTTAGTTTAAGAAAGGAGAGATGTCTTGGAGTAGCAGGACGGTAAATGCGATGGCAACAGCGGCTGCGATCGCATCGACGATCAGCATCGGCACGCTGATGGGTGCTTCTTCCGTGCTGGCGGGGGGGGTGATCGCGACAGGGCGAACTGTGGTAGCTTTCGGCGCCGCTGCGGGGCTCGGGCGAGCTGCAACCGGTGCTGCGGCTGCAGCGGGTGCAGCAGGTGATGGAGCAGCGGGTGTCGCGGGAGCAGCGGGTGTCGCTGCGGCTGCAGCGGGTGTTGCGGCGCGTGGTGCTGCGGGCTTGGCCACTGGCGGCGAGGAGGGCTTAAGTGCTGGTTGCGCCGGGGTTTGAGGCGACGCTGCGATCGAATTGGCTTTGGCGCGTGCGGCCTCTGCTTCCGCGGCGCGTGGTGCAGCGGCGGGTGTCGCGGGTGATTTAGTTGGAGCCGCAGCAGGACGTGGTTCAGTGGCGCGTGGTGCAGCGGCGGGTGCAGTTGGTGTCGCGGGTGATGGAGTTGGAGCCGCAGCAGGACGTGGTGCAGCCGGTGCAGCCGCGCGTGGTGCTGCGGGCTTGGCCACTGGCGGCGATGAGGGCTTAAGTGCTGGTTGCGCCGGGGTTTGAGGCGACGCTGCGATCGAATTGGCTTTGGCGCCTGCGGCCTCTGCTTTCGCGGCTAATTCTATTGCAGCGGCGGCGGCTTCGTCGGATGGGACTTCGTCGCTGCCGTTTAGGAAAGGATCTTGGGGTTGTTCGCTCATAAAGTGTTGGCTGAAATTAGGTGGGTTCGAGGCAAGCTGTCAAGCGGCTCATTTGCCCGGAGTGTTTTTGTGGATAATTTCGGCGAGTTCTTGTTGCTCGATTTGATCGAGTGTCTTGCCGCGTTGATCTAGGGTTTCGAAGGTTTTGATGACGGTTTCAGTCATGCGCTCGTGGGTCTCACTAGAGCCGCCTATGACCGCAAAGCGATCTGCTTGGGTGATCCGTTTATGGCCGTCAGTGTTGTCTAAGCCGACTCCGAGCAGGTGTCCGGACTGTTTCATTTTACGCTGCATCTTAAGTGAAGCTGCGATTAAAGCTAAAACCAGTAGAAGTACCGCGTTCACAGCGAATGTCAGAGAAGGCGCGATCTTGTTTAATTAAAATTTCTCCAAGCCGTGTCAGCTCAAGCACGGCGAGAAATGTGGCGACGATGGTGGTGATCGTGGTGGTCGCTTCGAAGAGCTCTGAAAATAGAAAGTTGGGCTGCTGCTTAAAGCGCAGCAGGATGAATTCCATGCGGTCGGCGACGGTGACTTGTTCGGCATTGATTTCGCCGGTGGTGATGCGCTCTGCGAGCCGTCGGAGCACTTGGTTGAAGGTATTCCACAGGTCGACGCGTTCGACCGGCTTGAGCGGTCGTTCGACCGCCTGCAGTGCCTCTTTAGGCCCGATTCGAGCGATCAAATCGTTACTGTTGAGGATGAGCTCCTCAATTTCGGCGGATGCTTCCTTGAACTTTTTGTATTCAAGCAGCTGTTGCACTAGCTCCCAGCGTGGGTCGATGTCGTCGTCTTCGACGTCTTGATTGGAGCCTTGGTCCTTTTGTGGTAGGAGCATGCGACTCTTAATGTACATGAGCGTCGCGGCCATAACGAAAAATTCACCTGCGACTTCGAGGTCGAGATTCTCCATTGAGTCGAGAATTTCAATGTATTGTGCGGTGACGTGCTCGATCGGTATATCGTAGATATCGACCTCGTTGCGTCGAATTAGGTAGAGCAATAAGTCCAGTGGTCCTTCGAATGCTGGCAGTCGAATGGCGAAGTCATTTGAGGGGACGAGTGCTTCTTGCATGCTGATCGGTGGTTACTGATTTGCGAGGCGTAGGCGCACGGTAAATTCGAAATCGCTTTCGCGGCTAGAATCCTGACGGAAGGTGAGGCCGTAGATGATTTCCCATGCGTTGTTGAGCCGCGTGTTAATGCCGAACTCGGTGCTGGTAAATTCGCCAGTTTCGGCGTCGTAGCGGGTGTCTGCTAGGAACGAATAGCGCTCGTTGATCCGATAGATGAAGTCGATGCGGTATTGATCGATCCGATCATGCAGAAAAATAGTTGAGAGCCCGATTTCCCATATTTCGCCACTTCGTATTGAGGTGCGGGTGCGGAGCTCTTCGAGTGACATGCTCTCGGTTTGAAAGCGACTGGCGAGGTCGAATTTGAGCCAAGGAGCGGGGCTCAATACGAGCTCGATCCATGTGGCGTTGAGGGTGTCTTGCTTGTCGCCATCGTAACGCGTATCTTTCTCGAATAGAATGTCTTGGTAGAAATTCAATGCGGCGAGTGTACGTGAACCATAGCCCTTCGCTCGGGTTTGGAAAAGGTTTTCTACGCCGAGACGTGTGAGGTGTGTTTCACTGATGGAGTCGACGTTGCGTAAGTCACTGAGGTCAAGCATCGGACGGTTTAGATCGAAAGCGGTGCGGTCGATGACGGCGATCTCGTCTGTAGCATCTGGATCAGAGTAGTAGCGGTAGCGTAATACGGGACGCACTAGGTGACGAAGTCCGTTAATTTCCCACATTTTGTTTTGAGTGGCGTAGGTGGCGTAAGCACGCGCTTCGAGGTCGAAACCAACTTCGTAGATCTCTCGAGTGAATTGATCGTCTTCGAGTTCGCTGGGCGTCGGGTTGCCGTAGGGATTATTGTATCTGCCGAGCGCGAGCGGATCGATTTCTTGATTCTCGTAGTGGGTAACACGGGCACCGGCGAGAGGGGTCAGGGTGAGCCAGTCAGTGAGTAGGATGGGGCGCTCGATGCGGTAGGTGAAGTCAAAGCGATCTGATTGACTGTCTTGGTCGATCTCCGGGATGACTTGGCCGAAATCTTCTTCTAAATGCGCATAACTGGCAGAGAAGCGTTGGTAGGCTCCAGTATTAAAAACAGGCACAGGGAGTAGATCGAAACGCACTTCGGGTAGACGCTCTTGCACCAGTTGGAAATCATTCGGCCGGAAGCGTCCGAAGGCGGACAAGAAGTAGTTGTCGCCAGCGTAAACAGCTTCGACAAAAGAGTCTGGTTGTTGGTTGTCGCGGAAGTAGTCGTCGCGGAAGTCGCGTGTCACCTCAGAATCAGACCAATAACTAGCCGAAGCTGTGATATTGATGCGTTCGCCGATGTGGTGTTGGTGACGCCATTCTACAAAGCCACGCTCGGAATCGATCGGTTGGTTGTAAAGGCCAGGCTCAGGATCGCCTTGATCGTCGATATATCCAGTGCTGAGTGCGCCAGTGATTGTCTGACTTTCGGAGTTGTAGGAATATTGAGCTGTCGGGCCAGCCAGCACCCCGCGTTTGCTGTAGAGGTCAAGATTAGCTCCGGCACGTAGCCAGGAATTGACTGGAAAGAGGGTCGTTGTTTGCAGGTAAGTACCGAGTTCGCTATCTGAACCCACATTAACATCGAAGAGCAAGGGGGTTTGATCGATGTAGTGGGTGTAACCTGGAAGTTTGGCGATTGGCAGGTTGCCGATTCTGAAGGTCGTAGCGCCCATCTTTAATTTGCCGCCTTGTTCGCTGGTGAAATCAATCTGGTCAGAAGAGACGTTGGGCGTGAAGCGCCCTGGATTACCATAATAGATCGTCGCGCCCTTAAAGGTGGTGTTTTCTGTGGTGCCACCTGCGCTGACACCAGCAACATAGATCGGCCACTGGCCGGTGCGCAAGGTGTCGACGGCGAATACACTCTCTTGTGTATCGTAGCTCAATTGGTCGGCGATGAGGCGATAGCCATCTCTTGAGATCGCGACGTTACCGACGGCATCTGCTAAAGAGTGCTCCTGATAGTAGGTAATTCGATCCGCATTGAGACGCGTGTCTTGAAAGTCGAGCCGAGCATCGCCGCGGGCGATTAAGCGCTGAGCAGCTTCGTCAAACTCTAAGGGCTCAATCGAGCTCAGTTCTGGCAGAGCCGCAGAAAGCGGCAGCGAGAACTTCGAAATGAGTAAGAGAAGGAAATATAACCGAGCGATTCGTGGCACGGGATGGGACTATGGGCGGGGTATTTTAGGGCGACAAGTCTTTTATCGCATGAGTGTAAATCAAGTGGATTTTTTCTGTTTGAATCGGATGAAACGGCTATGGTTCTTGCAAATAGTAAGGGAAGTGATCTTTTCTTGTGGCCGTGATTGTTTCTAAAGCCCTCCTCGACTCGGTTACTCAGGTGACATCGAGTCAGCCGCACTCAGTGTTGGGAATGCATCCCCATACAATGGGATCAAAATCTAGCATAGTGGTGCGCGCTTTTTTAGATGATGCCGTAACCTGCGAGGTTGTCGACGTGTCGGAGCCCGAGGGCCGGCGTTACCCGTTGAAACGTCTGACTGATGATGGGTTCTTTGAAGGGGTGATCCCTAAGCGAAAGGATGTATTTGCCTACCGCTTAAGAATCGAGCGCTATAATGGCGAAATCCGTCAGTTCTATGACCCATATAGTTTTCTGCCTAGTTTGTCGGATAATGATGTCTACCTCTTTAATGAGGGTAATGAGCATCAGGCCCACAATAAAATGGGTGCTCAGTTGCGTGAGTTAAATGGAGTGGCAGGTGTGTCGTTCGCCGTGTGGGCGCCAAGTGCAACGCGTGTTTCGCTAGTCGGTGACTTTAATCATTGGGACGGTCGCTACCATCCGATGCGCAGTCTCGGTGGATCTGGCATCTGGGAGTTATTCGTGCCGGGGCTAGAAGCTGGAGCCAAGTATAAGTTCGAGATCGGCACGCAGCAGGGGGATTTTCCATTGTTAAAGACCGATCCGTATGGCGCTCGCTTTGAGTCGCCTCCAGGTAATGCATCGATCGTTTGTAAAGTGGATGGTTATGCATGGCAGGATGCCGACTGGATCAAGCAGCGTGAATCGACGGATTGGGCGAATGCGCCGGTCTCAATCTATGAGATGCATCTGGGTTCATGGAAGCGGGTCGTCGAAGATGCCAACCGTCCGTTGTCTTATCGTGAATTAGCAACTGAACTAGTCGACTATTTGAAGGACATGCAATATACACATGTCGAATTCATGCCGCTATCGGAGCATCCCTTTGATGGCTCTTGGGGCTACCAAGTGACTGGGTTCTTTGCGCCGACTTATCGATTTGGCACGCCAGAAGACTTTATGTACTTGGTCGATATACTGCACCAGAATGGATTGGGTGTGATTATGGATTGGGTGCCAGCGCACTTCCCGACGGATAGTTTCGCGCTCGGTCAATTCGATGGCACAGCCCTGTATGAGCATGCCGACCCGCGGCAAGGCTTCCACCAGGACTGGGGTACTTATATTTTTAACTTCGGTCGCAAAGAAGTCTGCACTTTCCTGATCGCCAGCGCATTGGCGTGGTGTGAGCGTTATCACATTGATGGCTTACGCGTCGATGCCGTGGCATCGATGCTGTACCTTGATTACTCCCGCGAAGAAGGGCAGTGGATCCCGAATCAGTATGGTGGTCGCGAAAATCTCGAAGCAATCGATTTTCTGCGCCGCACCAATGATTTGGTGCATCAATATTATCCCGGTACACTGATGATTGCTGAGGAGTCGACCGCATTCCCTGGAGTAACTAAGCCGACATCCGAAGGTGGTCTCGGCTTCGACATGAAGTGGAACATGGGCTGGATGCACGACACTTTGGAGTATTTTCAGAAGGATCCGATTTATCGAAAATTCGAGCATCACCAGCTTTCGTTTGCGATGCTCTATCAGTACTCTGAAAATTTCACGCAGGTTTTTTCACATGATGAGATCGTGCATGGCAAGAGCTCGATGATGCTGAAAATGCCCGGAGAGCCGATGTCGAATAAGGCACGTCAGCTCCGCTTGCTGTATGCGTTTATGTGGATGTGGCCCGGCAAGAAGACGCTCTTTATGGGCTGTGACTTTGGTCAATCTGCAGAGTGGGCACACGATGGTAGTTTGGATTGGCACCTGTTGGAATACTTGGACCATCAAGGTGTGCAGATGGTGGTACGTGATCTCAATCGTATTTACCGTGAGATACCTGGTTTTGCCGCGGGTGATAATCATCCGGAAGGATTCGAGTGGATTAATAATTCGGACGCAGATAACAGTGTCTTAACCTTCTTGCGTAATGGCACCGCGAAGGCTGATACATTGGCAGTCGTCGGTAATTATACACCCGTGCAGCGAGAAGGCTTCCGAGTCGGTGTGCCGTATCCTGGGTACTGGCAGGAGATTTTGAATACCGACGCTAAAGAATATGGCGGTCTTGGATTTGGTAATGCCGGTGGCGTCGTTGCCGACGAGGTCGAGTGGGATGGTCGTCCGTATTCGATTAAGCTCGAATTGCCTCCAGTGTCGATGAGTGTCTTCCGCTTTCAGGGAGAGGCGTAGTTTCTAGAGGCATCCTGCACCTATGTCTTAGTTTACCGGGGGCGCAAGGTGAGGACGCCCTTGCGGATGCTCCATGTAAACTGATGCGCATCGGCGAGTTGCTGTAGGCAGGCATAGATTGTCGGGCCATTGATTGGATCAATGCCTGTGGCGTCTTGATTCACTTTGCGGTGGAATTTAATCCGAAGCGCGGTGTCCTCGCCTTGCGGAATCGTGTTTAGCAGATTATTAAGCGTATCTTCGAGTGTGAGGCTGCTGTCGAGCGGTTCAGACACTTTTATTTTGAAGAGCTGTTCCAACAGCCAAAGCGAGATGTCGGCTTCATCGATTGCTTGAGGCGCGATTTGAGGCACAATTTCGTTGGTCTCAATTAGCGATAGATCAGTCGAGGAAATGTATTTGGCCGGCATCTTGAGTAATCGCCTCTGTGTTGTAGTATCTTCAAACCAGAGGTCGTCGCCAAAACTGCCAAGGTAAGTCGCTTCAATTTCCGAGC
>Ga0209504_1003210_pt1 | contig 10371 bp, 10 predicted proteins | sample COGITO_mtgs_1005_FD_184791 | JGI IMG/M metagenome (GOLD analysis project Ga0209504, IMG submission 184791) | Pelagic marine microbial communities from North Sea - COGITO_mtgs_100511 (SPAdes) (version 2) | ecosystem: Environmental > Aquatic > Marine > Epipelagic ...
ACAAAAAAAAAAAAAAAAAAAAAGAAAACCCAACTGTGGTGCGTGCGGAGCGAGTTGCGGTGGTTTATAGTGCGTGCCCTGCCAGCCCCGCGGCGGTCGCGGCCTCGAGCAGGCCCGGCACGCGGCCCGGGGCGACGTCGCGGTGCCACGCGTGGTGTTCGGTGGCGTAGACCTCTGCTGGGATCAAGGTCTCAATGTCGAGGTAGGCCGTTTCGTACTCGGCGGCGATGGCCCCCCTGCTGATGCCCGCCGCGCCCGCGCGCCGGAGCGCCGCGACCAACGAGGGCTTGTCGCGTGCGTCGTGGGTTGAGCGTGCGCGGACCATCTCGGTGCTTCTGCTTGCCGACGGCGGGTGCGCGGCGTAAATGTCGACGAGCTTGGCGGCTGCGGCGCCGCGGCGGACTGCGCGGCGGAGCGCGTCGCGCGCGGTTGGGTCTGGGACCGCCGCGGCAAACGGCTGCGGCAGCATGCACGCGTCCGCCGTCCGCGCTGCCAGCGCGTACGTGGCGTCGGCCGTCGTGCCGTCTGGGAGCGTCTCGAGCGCGGCGCCGCACACCGCCACGGCGAACCACGGCGCACGCTGGCGCACCGCCGCGACCAACGCTTCGAGCTGGTCTGGGGTGCGCGGGCCCAGCGCCTCTACGTTTTTGCGCAGCGTGGCGGCAGCTGCCGCGCGGCACACCGTGCACGCCTCGACCGCTGCGCGCGGCGGCCTGTGAATTCCGCACGACATTGTTGAACGCTTGCGCGGCTCTAGAGCTAGAGAGCTAGTTACGCGAGTGGGGGTTGGTTGTGTTGTACGACGATTTTTATTTGTAAAAAAAGAGGGTCAAGAAAGCGACTCGCTGCCGTTTGTTTCTACGACGTGTACGTGTCCAGCGTGTTGCTGAGCGTTTGGTACTCTTTGAGGCGGCGGTCGATTTCGGCGGTCCGCAAGACGTCGAGCCAGTCGCCCTGCTCGACGAACGGCGCGTCGTCGGCAAGTATTTGGATGCAGGCGAGGGCCTCCGCTATGCCGGCCAACGTGGTTGCGCGCGCCTGCTTCTTTCCCGCGCGCGTGCTCGTGGCGTAGGTGGACTGCCGTGTTGGTCGAACGCCGCCGGTTGCTAGCGCTCCGTTGTGGTATCGGGCGGCCAGAGATGTCAAGAGACCTGAGACCTGCGGCGACTTTTTTGCGGCTGGAGCAGACATAATTGTGCGCCTTCAAGACAAAAAAAAACTAAAAAAACTAAAAAAAAAAAAAAATTTTTTTTTTTTTTTTGTTTTTTTTTTTTGTTTTTTTGTTGTCTTGAAGGCACACAAATTGCCTGGGCCGAAATGTCGTCCTACCGTTCGCTTGCAGAGCTGTTCCGTCCCGATCGGCATGCCGGCAGCGCCGCCAAACAAGTGGGCGAACCAAAGGGTTCGCGGCGAGTACAGTGGGCCGTGTTGAAGCACGTTTTGCCGGCTTCGTTTTCGCTGCTGCCGCGGAGATTTGCGTGCTACCTTTCGCCCCGGCCGACAGTGAAGGGGCTCGCTGTTGGGGCCGGCCCGAACTACGGCGCTGAATTTGTGTTTTTCAAGGACGGGTCCAGCGTTGTTGTCGGCGTGCTTGTGGTGGACCCCCGGGCACACTTGAGCACGAAACTCGCGCTCGCCATTTTTGCCAAGCGTGGGGCGGAGTACTGGTTGCGCGAGTACCCCACGGGGTACGCGACGTCGCGGGCGTGGCTTCCCATGCCGGCAGCATGCCAGTGGGCGATCGCGAAGCGTGCGGTGGAGCCGAGTTTGACGAAGACGCGCGCTGCGCTCAGTGCTGCGCTGCGGCTGTACCTTGACCCCGGGGCGGGCGGCAACGCGTCGATGAGCCCGGCCGCACTCTTCGAGTTGTGCGTGGCGCTCGGGGGCCCGTCGTTTCAGCGCTGCCCCGACGACAGCGGCTGGGCGTGGACGTCGCTGGATTCCATGTTTACTTTTGTGTCGACGCCGGCGCGTGCGCTGACGTCGTGGTCGCTCAACGATCACGCGCAGCCGCCGGGGCAGATCGGGGTTGTGGTCCTCCCCAACCCCGACCCTGCAAAGCCGGCCATCAAGAAGAGGGCGGTGAAGGCCCCCCTCGGCAGCGTGGTGCGGGCAGCGGTCGGCGAGATCAAGGAGCGGCTGCACCGGTGGGCCTGCACGGTGGACCCGCGCGAGCTCGCGGCGGCGCACCCCGTAATGGCCGCGCAGCTTGCCGCGGCGACCAACCGGAAGCGGAAGGCGTCTGCCTCCCTTGGCGACGTTGCGGGCGCCATGCCGCTTTGTATTGGCATGTGCCTGTACCCGCGATCCGGCAAGTACGCCCCCAACAGGGTGCGGTACCGAGTGATCGGGATCATTCAGGCGGTTGGCTGCAGCGATGTTGTTGACCTCGACCTAATGAAGGCGCAATGGGCGGCGAACGGTTCGGCCGGCGGGCTCGCCGAGCTCACGCGTGGGCTCGAGCATGGCAAGCCGTACGCGGTGACGTGCCGCGCCCTCGACGCCGCGGGCGGCTGCCCCCACCGCGGCGATGTTGTGCAGTGTTGCGCCACGTCCGGCCGCGAGCTTCCGGCGCTTCCGTCGTCTGGGGGTGCGACGCCTGCGGCCGTCTGGTCCACGAAGCCAACGAAACGGGGCAAACCTCTGCAGCTGCTTTAATTATTTAAGTTGGGCGGTGCACGCACGCACGCACGCAGCTTCGAACACGTCTTTTTAGTTTTACGGTTTAGTTTTAGATTAAGTTTTATTTTTAGTTTTATTTTACCAACAAACGACCATTTATTTCACACCACTTCGAAGTTGGCTGCAGCAACCTGCACCTGGTACCACGCGTATTCTTCTTCCTCGTTTTCTTTGTTGTAGATTTTTTCGGCCGGCGTGTGCTGGCAAAGCCGGCGCAAGTTCTTGCACCTTTTTCCCGCATCTGTCGCTGGGTTAACCGGCAAGAACGCCGACACAACCCCCCGCGTGGCAACCAAGTAGTGTCGGTCGGCCGAACTTGTGTTGGCAAGGCGGGTGTGCGAGACGTGATCGAGCGTCGGCAGCGCGCTGTACACCTTGCTGGAGTCATTCGTGCTGTTGGTTTTGAACACCTTGAGGTTGCCCTGGTGAATGTCGGCGGGGGGGAGGTCGGCGGCGGCGCGTGGCTTGACGACCCGGACGGCGGCGAACTGCGGCGCAAAGCCTTCAAACTGGTCGGCGGGCATTTTTTTTTTTTTTTTTTTGGGTGGTGGTGCCCGAGGCAGAGCGCTGCATATATGGTTGCGAGCGGGGGGGCGGTGCAATCCCAGCGCAATGAGGCGCACCCCGACGTTGATCGTCGCGACCCTTCTTCTTGTCCTTTACCTTACGCCACACACGGCAGCTGCTTGCGATAAGTATTGGATGAACACCGCGAGAACAGAGTTTTGTAGAACAGTACTTGGCACATGCTCCTCATTAATTCAAGATTGTTCATCAACCAAACGGAGATGTCAGATCGGTTATGGCGATGCAGATGGACAGACGATGTTCACCAACATCCAAAATTGCGACACGCCTGTCTGTCCGCCCGACCACCCGTTTACGCGATGTGGCCAGTATGGCAACTGCGCTACCAACCCGATCACGTTGAACACGTACAAATGTGTGTGTCATCCTGGATTTAGCGGCGACCGCTGCCACCAATGCAGCGACCCCGACCGGTACCGCTATCCTCATTGCAACGAGTATCGGCCCACGGCCATCAATTACCCCATGAAAGACGATCTTGCCATTAACGGCACGGATTGTCCGTCTGATGCCACTACTTCTGGTTTGTGTGCCGCCGAAATCACCGACGCGAATTGGGAACAAAGGTGCGACATATACGAAAAACCGGAACACAATGCCGTCCCTTGGTATGACAGTGATCCCCCCCCGCTTTGGATCACGTGCCCCTGGGAGTGCCGCCGGTGCAAAAAAAACGACATGTACAAATTCGAGCACGACGCGATCACGACGACCACCACGACCACGACCACGCGCCAAACCCCGGCCGCCCTGCAACACTGCGCGGTCGGGAATCTGAACGCCAACGTCGTTGCGGCATGCGAAACTGCCGGCGACCACATTCAGACCGTTGATAGCGCGGCAATCGTTTCAACCGGTTCTTCGGACTGTACTAATTTGCCGGGTCCGTTGTCAGTCATTAAGGACCTTGCATCGTGGGCAACCGGTTGTTGCACGCACGAGCAAACCTGCATCATCACCTGCGCCGAAACAAGCTGCCGGTGTCAAACTGGCAATCGTACTTCCATTAATGTTGGTCCGTCGTTGCCACCCGGGCCCAAACAGGTTGTGCTGAGCGTGTCGTGCGAGGCGACGACGACAACGTCAACGAACACAACGACGACGACCACAACCACGACCACAACCACAACCACGGAGAGAACGTGCCTCAAGGGTCAGCGTCTCGACAAACCAGCCAACAACTGCACCGCGTGCCCCGACGGCGAGTACCAAAACCTCGACGGCCACACCAACGGGGGGTGCATGCCGCACCACCCCTGCAATGCAACGAACATGCACCGGATCTTTGGGAACACGGCCGACAAAAAGTTTCCGTCAATCTGCATCGAGCTTGGCGCCCACAAAGATTGCCCCACCCGCGACGTTGACGGCTCGAATGCCAGCTACTGGCACCCCGGGAACATATCAGAATTCATTGACCAGGTTTACGCACGAACGCCGTGGCACGTGCAGACCCAGAACGAAACGGTCTCGGCGGACATGTCCAAGGCGGTGACGGCCATCTTCGCCAACCTGACTGACCCTGATTTGCTGTGGGGCGGCAACGTGACCAACGATGCCATCCAGGCGGCTTTTCTGACCGAGTACAACGCAAGCATCACGCACGCCGAGCAAATAAAAAAAGCCGCTGTGCCCTTTTACGCCCTCATGTGCATCGAGGCCACGCCGCCGTGCGGCTCGGACAACGACCTGGTGTACGAGTCGGCGGCGCTGACGACGACGTCGGACCGGGTCTGCGACTACTGCCGTCCGATTATCCCCACCGATGCAAACGCGACCAATGATGGCACGACCAAGTTCAACGCGTCGTTTGGAAGTGCTGACGATCTCGACGCCTGCCCCCTTGCCAACCGGACGTTTGCGGTCAACAGCACGGGCGGGTTCATGCAGGAGTGCACGCTCCCCAGCATGGTCGAGGGCGTGCGTGCCGCCGACGGCGCGCCGCTGAAGAACAACCGGTGCTGCCGCGTGACCGAGACGGGCCCCTTGATTTTCAACGACGCTGCCAAGACGTTTGAGTTCCTTTCCGACGCCGATGAGCGCGTCATCACCTTGACCAACATGTACGAGCCCGAGTACCAAAACGGCGTCGCGCAATGCAAGCACCGGGCGGGCAACTTTCACTACAAGTCGACCACCACGACGATAACAGCAACGACGACGACGATAACCGCCACAACGGTAACCGCCACGACGAAGACCGCGACGACGACCACGACCACGTCGACGACCACCCCGGTCAGCCACGCGCTGCGGAACCGCAAGATTGGGTACTGGGTCATCGGCGGGCTCATGCTGGTGGTGGTCGCGGCGCTGCTGCTGGGGGTGTGCGACCGGTGCCACGCCGCCACCACCGGGGTTAGCGCAGACGCAACCGTGTTCGGCGCGTGGGGCCGCAAGCACGTTTGAAGCGTCACTATAAGGGCGCTGCTCGGCGGCGGGGGTGTCCCGCGCGAAATGGATGGCGCCCCCCCCCGAAGCATGGTACCAGCTCGGGTGCTTCGCGGCTTTTTGGGCCGCCTTGTTTGCGTGGCCCTGGTTTTTGGCGACGTTCCGCACGCTCGAGGCGACAATGCACGAAAGTGCAAAGACGAGGCAGAGTGCCACTTTGGAGCAGCCGCAAATCTAGTGCTCAACTTGACCGAGCCCGTGTCGCCCGACGACCCCGCGGCGCGGGCGCTGGCACGGTTCTCCGTGGTGCCGCACGGGTGCGCCCACTACTTTGCCAAGTACGTCGCGGCGCGCGACAAGCTGCCCGCCGCCATGCGCGACCACGCCGGCGCGTCCGAATCGCTCTGCGACTCGAAGCGCGTCTTTTCCGGCCCCGACATGGCCGTCGCCGTCGCGGTTGTCGTCGCCAACGCCGTCACGATCGTGGTGCTTGGGTGCACCGTGGGCAGCTGAGCATGCATCACAACGCCTGCAGCTTGGCGTACGACATCTGGGCCACCGCGTACGAGGCCGGGCAGGGCCGGGGCCGTTGCGCAGCAGCCGCAGCGGCGCGCACCGCTTGCTTTTGCCGCGCGGTCAACTCTGACCACCATTTTCGAAACGGCATGGCCGCAAACGCGTCAACAAACATTTAAAAATTTAAAAGTTTAAAAGTTTAAAAATTTAAAAATTAAAAAAAGTCCAGCTGGATTCCAACGTTTTCTGTAAAGGTGTTCTGCAAAAAAAAAAATATTTGTATGGTAATAACTCTCGCCGAGTGTCCTACCAACTGCATTTTGAGTGTGGCCAAACGCCAAATACCAGCAAGCCGAGTCGGGCGAGTTGGCCCGCGGACCGATCGCCGGCGGTCGTGCCGTGCCGCGCAAAACCACCCCCAACCCGTCGCCCGACAATGCAAGCAGCCCCCAACCCCGAGAGCCACGTGGTGGTGGCGCAGTACGCGACCGAGCGCGAGGCGCACGCCCGAGCACTGCAGTACCTGGCGTTGATCGACGCTTCGTACCCGATTGAGCGGCGGGTCGAGCCCGGGGTCACCGCCGGCGCCATCGGGGAGACGCTGGCGGTGGAGCCGGGCTTTGGGGCGTACGTGTACGAGAGCCCGGGGCACGAGGTCCTCAAAGGGCGTAAGCGGGGATTCGAAACGCGGTACTTTTACGCGGTTCGGGGTGCCGGCCCTGCCCGTACATTACCATGAACTCGAACAGCCGGCGGCGCAGCCACGGCTGCGGCCGGCCGACCGGCGCCTGGCGCGGCACGATGCCGGGGTCGTCGAACAGCAGCGGGAGCGCCGCGTACACGTGGTCCGGAAACACCTCCCGCGGGTTTGGGTGCGGCCGGTACGCCGGCCGCTGCAGCAGCGCAGACTCGGTATGGCGCATGGCGGCAAAGTGGATCGCCCTGCGGTCGTCGGACACGACAATGTCGCCGGGGCCCGGCGCCGTCCGTCGCGACGCCGTCTGCACCGCGCGCAGGAACCGTCCGAGCCACTTGACCGTGGCTGCGACCACCACCCGGGTGACCGCATCATCATTAAAATTGCCTTGCAGCAGCCGACCCCCCGCGCCCGACGGCCGCGTTGCAGCACTTGCAGCAGCAGAGACTCGCTCGGGAGCCAGCGGCCACATCTCGGCGTCGGATCGCAGCACCACCCCGGGGAGCGTGGAAACCACCCTCAGGTCGAGCCCCGCCGCGCCGGCGGCAAGCCGTTTCCTTTTGGCGCGCCGCGCCCCCCGCTTGTCCGCCGGAGCATGTCGGTCAGCCCGCGGCTTGCCGGCGAGCCAGCGGTCCATGAATCCGCCGTCGCGGTTGCGCACCTTGCCCGGGTGCCCGCCTCCTTCACTGTGGGCACGGCGACGCTTCCCACACGCCGCGGCGCCGCCGCCCGCAAGGGTCGGCCCCGACGCCGACGCGGCGCGTGGTTTTCGCTTTCGGCCGCTGGACCTGTGACGACGTCGCACTTTGCGGCCGTCCCCGTCGGCGCCGGCGTCGCCTCGGTCGTCGCCGTCCCCGGCCGCGCGTGCCACCTGATCGAGGCGGTGGACCAGCTGGGCAACCGGGTCCGTGCCGCCCCCCCCTGCATTGTGCGGTGGCCCCCGGGCATCGACTGCCGCATCCGAGAGCTCCACGCCACCTGCATCAGCGTGGCGCTCCACCGCGGCCGTGCGGTCCCGCGTGGCGCCGCCGTCGTCCGTGCCCCCGCCGGCACGCTCGTGCTCGGGCGCCCCGGCAACCTGGCCTGCAGCAAGTGCCGCGTCGGCTTTGCCACCCCCGCCGCCGCGCTCGACCACTTTGGCCTCCCGCCGCTCGAGGTCCGGACGGCCGTCGACGGCGGCACCGTGCCGTACCACGCGCCGCGGCACGGCCGGGAGTTCCAGCGGTACATCGATGCCTGCGCGGCCAACCCCGCTCGGATGCCGACCGAGCTCCTGCCGCAGCTTCGAGGGGATGAACTTCGACATCGGCTCGAGGCACTTTTGACCTCGAACTAGCGGACGCGTTCCTGCCCCCGTTCTTTCTCTCTCGTCGTAAAATGTCCATTGGACATTTCGAGGGTGTTTTTTTTTTTTTTTTTTTTTTTTTTCTTAAATGAGTAAAAAGCAAAAAGCAAAAGCAAAACGCAAAAGTAAAAAGTAAAAGGTAAAATGAGCAAAGCCGCCACCACGTTCCATCTCTACGCTTCCATGATTCCGCCGGGCTCCGCGTGCATGTTCAAAATGCAGCGCGAAGAGCCCGGCGCCTGCGCCGTGCTGGACCACGCCGCGGCGTCGCACCACTGCTGGTCGTGGGCCGATCGCGGCGCGGTCTGCGCCGCCGGCATGGCGTTTGTGTACGCGAACGCCGCCGTGCTGCGCCGCATCCGCTCGGGGTTGATGACGCCGTACGAGCGTGAGGCGTTTCGCCTGATTGCAGTGCACAACAGCGAGTACAACTCCGCGCAACGCGGCAACATGCTCGCGCAGCTGGCGGACACGCTCTGACGTATAAGCCGCCGCCGTCACCACCCAAAAAAATCAAAAAATCAAAAAACCAAAAAAAACCAAAAACCCAAAAAATCAAAAAAGAAAATGCGCAGCGCGCTGGTGGGTTACTGTGCTGCAGCGTTGGCGCTGGTCGCGCCACGGGGGGTGGAGGCCCAAAATTGGCGGTCCGCGCCCAGCATTGCCGAAAAACGTCTGTGCCGCGACACTGACATTTTGGTGTGCAGCGGCACGGGCGACTATCCAGTTATTGGTGCCGGCAGTTTTGGTGAGACATTTGCGGGGCAGTCGGAGTTTTTGTACAACCCTGATATCCCCCTTGTCGAGGACATTGTAAAAGACGACAACAGAGTCGCATGCACGGATTTTTTGGAAACGTGGCAGTGCCACCCCCCCCCCCCGGCGGGGGCCATCTTGCCGGGCATTCCCGCCGGCGCCCAGGTCACCGTCGTCGACTACAAGCACTTTGCGGCCAACGACCCTGTCGGCATCGCCTTCGCCGGCGGGGTCAGTGTGCTGACCGCGGCCGCGAAAAACGCGACGACGGGAACAACGGGGTACTACTTCTACGAGGTGTGCGACGGCTTTAGGTACGTAAGCGGCGGCGAATATAGACAGGTTGCGCCACCGATCTATACGTTTTCTGAAACGGAACTTGTTGAAGTTGAGGTCGACCCTGCGGCTAGTTTCGGGTATACAACTCCGTTCTCGCATTATCATATCGCCGGATTTTGCTCGGCCGGTTGGACGCCACAAATTTTCGAAATAGTCGGTCGCGATTTGACCTACAGCTACGGCCCCCCTACCCCCACCGCCGGCGAGCTCGCGTACGCCGCCGTGTACGGCGAGCTGTTTGACTATTCTTCGCTCGGCGGCGGCGCAGCCTGGCTCACACGCACAACGAGTCCGATCCTGGGCGCTGTGCGCCACGCAAACGACCGGGACGTAAAGGTGACACTGCAGCGCAACAGTGTAACCGGCGGCGCCGCCGACGAGGTGTTACACTTGATCGAAAATCAAACATCTGCGACCCTCACTACCACCACGAGCTTTGCGGACAGCTTTGCGTGCACCTTTGCGCCCGCCCCTGGGGCCGACGACCCCTTTGACTACTTTGTGGCTGAACCTTCAGGGCGCGTGCACGGGCGGGTAAACGGTACCGCCTACGATGCATCCGAATTTTACGTAAACAATCCGTTCAACGAAAACACCACCTACGCGTGCACGTGCGTGCTCCCCCCTTCGAAGCAGTACACCGACCCCAACAAAGCCGAGTTTGAAGTGTGCGTCATCGTGGCGGTCACGCCCGAATCCGACCGCCCGACCCTGATTTCGTTCAACCGTGGCCTCGAGTTTGCTACCGCGCCCACCATGTGCGGCGGCACGGCGACGGCGGCGGCGATTGCAATCTCGTCGTCGAGCGTGCTCCCAGACGAGTACCGGGGCGTGCGCCTGTCGTGCATCATGCCCTACACGGTGCCCACATTTACAAATGCAGCCGATCGCAAACGCCGGGGGGATTCAGAACGGCCTGTCGCGAACCTCGCGTCGAAGCGGATGGAGATCGACGTTTTTGGCGAGATTTTTTTTAGCGTTAGACCTGATCAGGGGGGGGGATCAGGTCTGCTAGTAGAGTGCAATTTCCCATTCCAAGCCGCCGTTGTTTTTACAG
>Ga0209504_1003212_pt1 | contig 10368 bp, 10 predicted proteins | sample COGITO_mtgs_1005_FD_184791 | JGI IMG/M metagenome (GOLD analysis project Ga0209504, IMG submission 184791) | Pelagic marine microbial communities from North Sea - COGITO_mtgs_100511 (SPAdes) (version 2) | ecosystem: Environmental > Aquatic > Marine > Epipelagic ...
ATACACTTGTACGGGGGCGCTGGTGCAGGCCACTAATAATGTCGATAATGTACGGCTGATCGAAAGTGGGCAGTATGTGAAGCGCATTGATCACTTGGGGCTGGTCTTTAAAGATGCGCAGGACAACGTGTTGCTAGCGGATAACGAGTGCCGCTTGGAGATCACCGCGTGGCCGGATCGCATGACGTTCGTGTTGGATTTTACCAGCGAGACCGCCAACCCTATCACCAACACTACAGTCGAAGTGCAATCACCGGATGGTGTGACGCACAGCGCCGACTCGCAGACGAACAAGGCGCGTTTGACCCTAAAGCCGCAGGAGGATGCCCAGCTCTCGACACTAAACCCCAGCGAGTACGTGACGCAGGCGACCAATCTACAGTCGGCTGCGGCGCTGACGGTGAGTTTCGATCCAGACACGCATGCCTTTAATATCGATGTCCCAGCAGACTCGGTCAAGTATCCCTCTGCTGCTGGGCGAGTGGATGAATACCTGCTCGAAATATCGAATCCGCTGTCCGAGGTTACCAATATACCCTTACGCTTTATTCAGCCAACTCCGCGTGCGATCACCGGAACGGTGATGCTTCTTAGTGATGCCGACAGTGGTCGTCCATTGGGGATCCCAGTGCAAATCTCAAAAAATTGGCATGGCAGCAGTGCAAATGTCCATCAGGGTCAATGGCTCCGCGGTTCCACCATGCTCACGCTGCAACCAGGCGCTACACAGCGAATGAAGTTGCGACTGGTTTATGGATATTGGGGCGGGGCAGGCACGGTGTCGCACTCGCAACTCTCGCTGATTGGTTACAATGCTAATTGGAAGTGGGACGAGAGCGCGCTCGGTGCCTGGGGCGAATCACTGACCTTTGATCCGACTCAACATCTGGGCGGGGCCTTTCTGGATGATATACGCCCAACCTTCACCAATAGCTATGACAATACTGGAGCCTATAAAGATCCGGGCATTATTAACACCACTCACAACTGGACCGAGAATATCGGCGGTGGTGATTTTCTGATCTATCGCGACAGCGACAACAAGTATCGATGGCTGAAGCGCCTAAAGACTTGTTACTACCAAACTGGCCCGAACCAGACAGAAGTGCACTATTCTGGTGTGACCGATGACGATAAAATACGAGTCAATTATACCAGCCGGATGATGTCCACGCTGGACTACCATCGCCATTTTCATGCCTATAATTATGAATTCCTTCAGGACGTTACGGATCCAACACGGTTAACCTTTTTTCAGATGGCGGCCGATTACTATAATACTGCGTTGTATGATAACTATTACATCGGCGATACCTCTGGCTTGCTGGCCACCGAGAATATTAATGCGGTAGTCGATCCAATCGCTGGTGGGAATACATATAAAGGAGATCCGATCTCTATGGATGGCAAGTGGCTCAGTATTGATGACTCATTCGGTAATTCTGGAGCTGTTACTGCGTTAGCGCTGCGTGGCCTGATTCCGCTTAGCTCTACTTTGAACGGCACAAGTTTGCCGCTGCACCTGCACAAATACGGACGCAGTTGGGGTAGCCGCGCTCCGAGCATACTGTTCGATTTTAGCGCTGATTCAGTTAGTCGCTCCTACAGTGCAGGGGATGTGGTCGCGGGTGAAATTCAGTTCATTTTACCACCTCAACACGTAGACAATTATTGGGGTAGCGACGGTGAACTAATTGCGCGCCTCAGCGGCTATGGCGATGCCAACTGGCAACCGGTGCGCGACGAATTGGTCGAAAATATTCAAATGACTGTCAGCGTGCATCAGGGTATGCTGCAGGATAATTATCCGCTGGAAATCCAAGCGGCCACAGGGAAACGAGTCTTGACCGACTTTACTGTGACTCGTGGCGGGATCGGTCATGTCCCATTACTCTTAAAGGGCGCGGATGCTGGCTTGGAGCTCAAGGTGCAACGCTACAGCTCCGGTGCCTGGGTCAATCTGGAAGCGGTGGATACCGAGGCCGACACCTATTACCAGGCGGTGCTCAATGCCGATGGTAGCATGGATTATAGCTTCAGTATCCCGCGTCCCGCTGGCCAACACGATCTTGATTCTGCTTGGCGCTTACGGGTGATCTACGCCAACTTGCCGACGGTGGATTCGCCTCTAGTACAGTGGCTGGATCTTGGCACTGCTAATAGCGTGGTTGGCAGAGGGTATCTGTGGTTTGGCGATACGCAATTTGTGAAGCACCCTGACAGTGAGTGGACCGTCACAAACGGTAGCTTGTCAAACACTAGCGCGACCAATACACTAGTGGCTGAGGGCACTCTGGCGCAGATTATCAGCGTCGATTCCGGTGCGGCCAATGGTGATCTGCTGACGCTGAGCTTCGATTATACACTGAACGATCCCAGCGAAGCCTTATATGTGCACCTGTGGGGCTTGATCGGTACTGCCGCAAGTAGCCAAAAAATAATGAATCTGGCAGCGACCAATGGTAACGCGTGGTATGAAGATAGTGTGGACATGGCGATGACCAACCTTGCAGATGGTATCGTCACTAATGGTGCTGCGAGCACCGCCGCCGTCGCGCTCAGCAGCACAAGCGGTGCCCAGAGCTTCAGCAAGACCTTCGATCTGTCTGGATATGGTCTGGGTAAAAACAACTTATCAGACTATGACTACCTTGTGTTGGGCTTTGCCCGCAAGATCGACGGCGCGAGTGCGCCAGACGTGCAGGTATCCAACGTGCTGCTGTCGCTTAATTCAAAAGGTGAGGAAATACAGCCGTACGAGAAGTGGGTCAGTGATTTAGGAATGGGTGATGCAGCAGTTAATGATGACCCTGATGGTGATGGCATGAGTAACTTGCTGGAGTATGCCTTCGGCATGAACCCAGCACTTGCTAGCGCTAATTATACGTCCTACGGCAACGAAGTCACACCTGGCTTGCCGCTGCCACTGGTGCAGACCACGACGCCCAACAATGTTGACTTTAGCGCGGTCTTCACTCGGCGTAAAAACTGGGAGATCGAAGGACTGAGCTACACCTTGCAGGCGAGTGCGGATCTCACCCATTGGGAGAACGTCGATGAGACGCCAACAGTCATCTTGAGTGGTAATAGCGAAGTCGAGGTCGTCTCTGTGCCTTGTAATCGTTCGGTGCAGACCAGTGAAGGTTCAGAGACAGCCAAATTCTTCCGTGTGTCAGTCACGCAAAACTAGCTCTAGCTAAGTGCTGCCCCAGGCCCTACAGCACCAGTGCGCCGCGATTCCAGCGGCCGTCCGTCAACCAAGTCACCGCACAGGTGAAGAGCAGCCAGTCCAGCGATTGCTGGCCGCCGATTGTGTAGTCGCAGTCGAGCACGCCCGGATAGGCATTGCCGCCGCTGGCCTCGATCAATGGCCCATCCGCGTACGCAATCTTCACTTTCCATTGGTGCCCATCCAGGGCATTTTCATTGATATAATGGGGCTGCCACTGTGCGGCTTGTAAGGATTCTAAAGTTTGGCGAAACGTGTGCCAGCGTTCGGGGTTCAGGCTTCCAATCGCCTCCTCTTCGGAGTAGCTAGCCGCTGAGTAGTACAAAATGTCGCCCCGCAACTCAACGGTGCTCATGATGCCAAAACTCCCTTGTGTAATATAAAGAGAAGTCGGCTGCGCGTCACTAACAGGAATGTTTGTGTGTTTTTGCATGATGCTAGTCATCCCCATTAGCTACGCCCCCAAGGTCAGTAGCAATCTTTTCCAGGAATCGCATTGCCCAGTCCTCCTTGGACTCATCGGGTCCTATTTTGGGTGGGCTGCTCAAAAAGCAGAGTTTCTTGCCGCTCTTAGATGTATTTTTAGGCTCCTTATTCGTTGAGATATTTTCATCTCTATAAGGATGTTTGATTTTTTTGATTATCATTAGTCTCCGTACCTTTCTGCTAGAATTATTTCACGCATCTCTTCGACTGTGCATCTGTATCTCTGATCTAGTTGCACACCGTTTGGACCAGTTAATTGCCAGTTCTTAATCTCCTCCTTGCGGCCTTCATCCGAGAATGGCTGGCTAAAATAACCGTCCAGTCGGTAGACACTCTCTGTCACATGATTAACGAAGTGTCCGCCCAGGTTTTGCTCGATCGGCTTAAAGTGGAACTCATTTGCCATCGTGTGGTAAGCCTCACTTTTCCTCTCTTTGCGGATGATATTCCGCAGATCATCTGCGGAAGAGTTGCTGATTAACCCAGACGGATGCCCATCCTTCAGGTGAAAGGACCAGATCTTCTCCGCCTCCTGGTTATTATTTCGATAGGTCTCGTGGATGTAACCCTCAAGGCGGTAAATGCACTCTGTATGGATCTCCAACTCCATACCTAAGAAAATCTGCTCAATCGGATAAAAATAGAATTCAGCTGCACTCATGCTGTGGCCTTTCCGTTGGCAAAGAGCTTGCCGAAGCAGGCATCGCGCCGCGAGCGGGCGAGCGTGACATCGCGGGTCTTGAGCGAGCGGCGCATGCGTTGAGTCGTGAGCGGGGTCGGGTAGGCGGTGTAGTGTAGCCACCAGGTGCCGTTATTATTGTAGAGGTGGTGGTCTGGGTTGTGGGCCCAGATGCGTACCGAGGCTTGGTCGTTTTTATGAATAGTCATGTGGTGCGTGGTTGAAGGTTCACGCACTCGCCGGGCACAAAAAAAGATCGACCCTGCGGGACGATCAATACGTGCAGGAGAGTGCTTGGGTTCAGTTGCGTCAGGCTGCACATCATTGGACCACCGTGGTGACTCTCCTCATCGGAGACCCGGTTGGCGTTATCCCGCTAGGCAGGACACTTCAAGATGCGTTTAACGACGCTAGAGTTTTAAAGAACGATAACAATAGAGTAGGGCACCTATTCGTAAAAGGAAAGCCGTTTTTGTGTCATAGTTGCGGCTAAGGCGGTTACAGATGAATCTGCCCCCAGCCGGTTCGTGCTGACCGACTCTTCAATTTCTTAAGCTGTGTTCGGTGCTGTATGTCAGATCTTTATAATGTGCGTTTGACCCCTTTTATTGCCTCCTGCTTACTTCGCAACGCCCGTGACGTGTTCGTAGAACTCAGGGTTGAGATCGGCTAGGGGCACGCGGAGTTGATCGAGCTCGGCAGCAGGACCATGGATTTCGATGCGGCATAGTTCGGATAAGGTAAGGGCTTCTTCGATGCAGGAGCCGACGTTTTCTAGGTGGCGGAGGACTCCGGCGGCGCCGATGTATGATTCACGGCAGGAGACTTGGTCACCGCAGACAGAGAAGTCGTAATAGAGGCAGGTATCCTCGGTGGCGGTGCGGGCGACGAATTCCTTCATCGTTTCCTTAAAGGCGTCGAGCTTGCCGGGCTTGACTTTAAAATACGGATGAATGCTGACGGATTGAGAGAGTTGGCTCATGTGATGAATGGAGAGTTGTGAATTGAGAACTAGAACTGAAAATGGGATCAGAAAGTTGAGGATGGTAACTGAAATAGGGTTAAGTCATGACCTTGGTGATTCGCTCGATCGGCTAGGCAGGGAGGACATGGGGTCAGTCCACGTATTCTAACACGATCAGTAAATCCCAATCGGAATTCGATCTTTATCTTTCGAGCCATGCTCACACAACTTGAATATACGAAACTGGCCTACAATCGATTTTTGTTAGAATGCGTGGACTGACCCCATCTCTGGCTCTGGTCGAGTCCGTTTGTCCTCAGAGAGGGGAGCTATTTTGATAGATCAATCACTGACTAAATTGTGGTCATTGCAAAGATAACGACATGCCCCCTTTTATTTCTCCGACCCTTTTTATAGTTCTGAGCAAGGACTAGGTGGCTATATTTATTTTAAATGTTTGATCCCTTATTTGCTGCGCTTACGTAAGTTAAATATGTATATTTTGCGTTTGACCCCTTTAGGGCTCCCCTTGAGTGCCGCGACCGCAGTGAGCGCAAACACCAAGAGTGACACCGACACGGTGATCGTCCCGCCTATTTCTCCAGGGAACATCATCTGGAGTTTGTTCTGCATTAGGTAGTCGAGTAGGAGATAGCTGCCGCCTCCCCAGATGATTGGGATTAGTAGGATTGCCCATACTGGAAGGTAGAAACAGATTTCTGAAATCAGATCTAACAGTTCTTCAGCGGTTGATTTACGCTTGGCCATATTTGTCTATATTTTGCTTAGTAAAATTGGATCTTTATAATGTGCGTTTGACCCCTTTTTTGCCCCTGCGTCGACATATCGGCAGGGTCAGTCGCTGGCGTGAGAATACCACCCAGGGTGATCGTTGGATGGCCAGTGGTCTGATTCTGGCAGCTCAGGGCTTTCACCGTATTAAAGGCTATGGGAAACCCAAAGAATTGATCAAAGCGCTCGAAATTAAAATCGAGACTGAAGAAGAACTGAAGGAGGTCGCTTAGGCATGACACTGATTAGGTCGCTTCGCTCCGGCCGAAGACGGACTACGCGAAGCGACCTAATCAACAGACCTACAACCTTGACTCACTCTAAATACAATACACTAAATCAAACATAGATCTGAGATCACCTTGGAGTTGTAACAACTGGTGGGACATCCCCCCCAAAATAGCGGTATTTATGAATGAAACGTGTACTCTAGATCAAGAGAGTACGTTATGGCGGAGAGGGTGGGATGTTATTCAAACCCTTTTAGCCTCCAACTGTGAAAATTATTTATTTTTTGAAGAAACTTCTCAATTGAAAGCTGTTTAATTTCTTTTGTTATCATTCATTAAATATAAAATAGCATTATGAAGTATCTTTAATGCTTCTGAATTTTCATGATTTGTATTTATTGTCCAACCTACAGAACCAAAATTCAATATTCTTCCATTTCCTTTCTTATTTTTAATTTCTATAATGCCAATGTTCCTATTTATTATACCACCATAATAATTTATGGTTTTTGCAAGGGGGGTAATATGTATCAAATCTGAGGTATTGTTAAGTTCCTTTAATTTTGTTAAGGGCAATCCATCCGATTCAAAATAATTAACTGGATTATTAACTTCTAAAACTCCTGAGTTGATTGGTATATCTGAAAAAACGGGATGTTTTTCATTAAGAATATAATATGTTCCAGAATCCTTATATTCATTTTCACTCACTCCTAAAAACGAAGCTTCTTTAGGATTTAATCTCCAACCAAGAGAATATCCCGAAAATCTAAATGAAAGACCAAAAGTATTCTCCTCTGGAAATCCCAATTTGTGCCAATAGCCATAATCATTTCTGTAACAAGATAGTTTTTTAGAATGTTCATCTATTGTGACTTTCCACCAGCAGAAATTACCTGAATAGATTATAGCGTCAGATGTTTCTAACTTTTGCGATACATTCGTTCTCATATTTGATGACCAGTATTCATCGTGCCCTAAAAATAACAACAAAGATGCTTCCTGAAATACCTGTGTGCCTTTGTGCAAATCTTCAGAACTCATTATCCTCCATTTAAAACCTTTGGATTCAAGAAACTTGATAACAGGAATTGTGCTATGTTCAATTGAATGAAATGGTATCTTTGATATTTTGTATTCTATTAAAGTTTTGATTTTTGAAGGAAGAAACAACCATATATCTTTAAAGGAAATTTTAAAGAAATTTTCACCTTGTATATTTGGCCTATTCAAGTTTATTGATTGTGGTTGTTTTATATCTAATCCGCCACTAGCAAAGTCTTTGTCTCCTGAAAATATACGTCTAGCCTGACGATAAAATAATTGTAAATATTGAAAAGGAATTTCTTTAGATAAGTTTTGAAAGTACAATGAATCTCCACCATAAGTATTGTAGGATTGATGAGTAAAGTTTGGTATAATGACACCAATATATTTTGAAGAGTTTATTGGAGCTGTATTTGATCTAAGTATAAAATAAATTTTTGCCCCCTTACTTTTTCCGTATGGTTGAGCATAATAGAGACCTTTTTCTAAATTGGAAGGTAGACGTATAGATATCGATGAATTCAGTTCTAGGAAATTCTCTTTATTTATTGGATCTATTCTTTTGCTGATTACTTCTGTATAAACAATTTCTTCGTTTACAGCCTTTACTACTTTAATTTCATCTAGATATCCACTTCTGTACTGAGAAATTGTACTAAAACCTATATTCAAAGGTTTGGTTGGGCTTGAATGAATTATATTGGTATAACCAACTAAATAATCTAGTGATGAGTAATAACGAAAAGATAAAAAAACAAATAAAAACAATGTAGTAAAAGTAACAACAGATAGAATTTTTTTAACGTTCATATTACTGATAGGAATTTGCTTTTCGGCGGCGCTAGCCGCTGGGGTGAGGGTTGACGGGAGAGGGGCAAATGAAGAGTGAAGTTTGAGTTGTGTAGGGTGGAACCTTTAATTGGGCGAAGGCTATAGAGCGTGATTGTAGGTAAAACTCTGTTTTAGCTGTCAGCAACACCAATATCTACCCGAAATCCGATCCTCTGGGACATGATTTCAAAAGGGGTCATGTCATTACCTTTGTGGTCAGTTCTTTGAAGCGCATTTTCTGGTCTCCGCCTGATGTCCTAAATTCTGAAACATATCGGCTGACTGCGTCCAGAGTGCCCATGTTCAACTGTTACCTATGTCCCCGGATCATACCAGGACAGCCATGATTTTCACTGACAGCGCTTACGCTGAGTGTCAGTTAATCGTGTGTGATTGAAGCTAGCGCTCGTTCGATGGCAGTCTTTGAATTCTAACTCGGTTCATGAAGCATTAAACTGCCTCTTTTATTGCTTCTTATAAAAGTGATGTCGTTGCGCGCGGATGTGCGTTTGACCCCTTTTTTTGCCCCCGACCCTTTTTATAGTTCTGAGCAAGGACTAGGTGGCTATATTTATTTTAAATGTTTGATCCCTTATTTGCTGCGCTTACGTAAGCTGAATCTGTATGTTTTGCGTTTGACCCCTTAAGGGCTACAGGGATCCGTTTGCTCCCTTTAGGGCTCCACGACTGCAGCCGATGAACTGCATATTAGTTAAATCCGATTTCTTGGTTGCATCTGAGGTCTCTACTGTAAGGTAAATTCGATGAATAAAACGGTAATTGACTATGATCTGACTGATCGCGAACTCGCGGGCCGTATTTGGTCACGCCTACGCCCATACAGGAGCCGTATAATCTGGTCTTTGGCACTGCTGGTACTGGCTGTTCCGTTTATGAATTTCCATCCGCTGGTCTGGGGTATTGTCGCGGATCATCTCGTAGATCAAACGCTCACGGCGAACGTGCTAGCCATGTGGCTGGCAGTGATGGCAGCGACGTATTTAATCGGGCTAGTCGTTAGCGGCTTTCAAAGCTATCTGCTCGAAAAAACAGGTCAGGCGTTCGTGCGGGATATTAGGGCGGAGCTCTTTGCTAAGTTTGAATCGCAGTCGCTGGCCTACCACAGCGACCGCAGCACTGGCGAGCTCGTCACACGGATCACCAGCGACGTAGATGCGATGGAGCAGTCTGTGTTGCAAGGGCTGACCTCTCTGCTGGAGGAGGTTGTAACTTTTATAGTGGTCGCGGCGATGGTTTTGTGGATCAGTCCAGTGGTGGGTGTGGCCTCGATCCTGCCGCTGGCTTTTGCGTTTATTTTTATCCGGAAATACAATCGGAAGGTAAAAGCGATCTACGCTGGAGTGCGGCGAAAGCTCGGCGATATCGGTTCGTTCGTCCAAGATCGACTCGCTGGTGTGTTGGTAACGCAGTCGTTTGGGCGAGAGGCAGATGAGAGAGCGGTTTTCAAAGATGACGCTGATGGTTTTTACGAATCGAGCGTGCAGGCCAGCCGGCTGCGGAATACTTTCTTCCCGATCGTCGCGGCCTTCGGATTTATCAACAATCTTATCATGCTCGGCCTCGGCGCTTGGCTCATTATGACGGGCAGTGGTTTATTTACTCTGGGAGCATTGATTGCTTATCGCGGATTTTGGTGGCGCTTACAGAGTCCCATTCGGACGATCGCCCAGACCAGCGACATTCTGCAACGCGCGCGAGCGGCCGCCACGCGCATCATGGAGCTGCTGGATGAACCGATCTCAGTCACTGATCGTCCGGACGCGACGCCTATCGTCAATGCGGAGGGGCAATTCATTTTAACGATGTCGAATTTGCATATGTGCCGAATAAACCGGTGCTCAACGGAGTGAGCTTTTCGATTTATCCGGGCGAGTTTGTGGCGATTGCTGGTGGGAGTGGTTCGGGGAAAAGTACGCTTTTGAATCTAATTCCCCGATTCTACGATGTCGCAATGGGGGCGATTCCGATGGTGATGCCGACTTGGTGCCAGTCGATCGTGTGCGCCTGTTCAATCGCTTCAATCGCGTCACGGTCGACCTGTGAGGATCGTTCCATCACCATGGGACGCTTGGAACCTGCCGGGTAGGCA
>Ga0209504_1003213_pt1 | contig 10367 bp, 6 predicted proteins | sample COGITO_mtgs_1005_FD_184791 | JGI IMG/M metagenome (GOLD analysis project Ga0209504, IMG submission 184791) | Pelagic marine microbial communities from North Sea - COGITO_mtgs_100511 (SPAdes) (version 2) | ecosystem: Environmental > Aquatic > Marine > Epipelagic ...
TCCGGCGTGTTGGCGCGGTCTAGAAGGGGCGTCAGCGGGCGCTCACGGGGAATCTCGTGGAAGGTCGTCGGCATCAGGCAGATCGTTATAGGTGTAAAAGATGCGGCAGTTTACCCGAAGCGCTGGAAACTGCCCAAACATGGTTCGGGCAGGGCGCTAACCGGCGGTACCTCGCCGTAGCGATTTACCAGGTATCGATTGCGCGCTTTTTACCTTCACGTGGCGCTGGGCGGGGCACCGCGTTGAGGCCGCGCAGTAGCCAGGCGCGGGTTTCCACGGGATCGATCACCGCATCAATCTCGAGGAAACTGGCCATATTGATGCCCTTGCCGTTCCGGTAGGCCTTGGCCACCAGCTTGTCGAACAGCTGCTGGCGCTCAGTCGGGTCTTTGAGAACCGCTAATTCTTTGGCAAAGCCCAGGCGCACTGCACCTTCCAGGCCCATCGCGCCAAATTCGGCGCTGGGCCAGGCAATGGTGAACAGCGGCGAATGGAAGCTGCCGGCGGCCATGGCTTGGGCGCCGAGGCCGTAGCCTTTGCGCAGCACCACGGTGAAGAAGGGCACTGTAAGGCTGGCGGCGGCGACAAACATGCGCGACACATGGCGCACGGTGGCCTGTTTTTCAGCGTCCGGGCCGACCATAAAGCCTGGGGTGTCGCACAGTGACAGCAGTGGGATATCGAAGGCATCGCACAGCTGCATAAAGCGCGCAGCCTTGTCGCCCGCCACCGCGTCGATAGCGCCGCCCAGATGCGCGGGGTTATTGGCCAGCAGGCCAAAGGGCTTGCCCTCGATGCGGATAAACGCGGTGATCAGCCCTGGCGCGAACTGGCGGCGCAGTTCCAGCACCGAGTCGCGGTCGGCCAGGGTGGCGATGATTTGGCGAATGTCATACACGCGCAGGCGGTTTTCCGGGATGAGGTGACGCAGCTGGCGTTGGTCCGCACAGTGCCAGTCGCTCAGACTGCCCTGGAAGTAACTTAGGTATTGCTTGGCCACCCGCACGGCCTCGGCTTCGTCAGCCACCAACAGGTCGATCACGCCGTTGGGTCCTTGCACGCTAACCGGGCCGACTTGCTCTGGCTTGAAGCTGCCGAGGCCTCCGCCTTCGATCATGGCCGGGCCCGCCATGCCGATGCTGGCGTTCTCGGTGGCGATGATCACATCACAGCAGCCGAGCAGGGCCGCGTTGCCGGCAAAGCAACGGCCGGACACCACGCCCACCAGCGGCACCAAACCTGAGAGCTTGGCCATGCCGACAAAGGTGTGGCAGTCCAGCCCGGCCACGCCAACGAAATCGGTGTCGCCGGGGCGACCGCCACCGCCCTCGGCGAACAACACCAGCGGCAAGCGCCACTGCGCCGCGAGGCCGAGCATGCGGTCGGTTTTCTTGTGGTTCATCACGCCTTGGGTGCCGGCGAATACGGTGTAATCGTAGGCGATGGTCATGCAGCGTGCGGCGTGATCACCGAAGAGTTCGGCATTCACCGTGCCGGTGCCAGCGACCAGGCCATCGGCCGGGCTTTGTTCAATCAGCTCATCCAGCGAGCGGCGTCGGCGTTGCGCGGCCAGGGCGAGCGCGCCGTATTCATTGAAGCTGCCATCATCGAGTAAGTCGGCGAGGTTCTCGCGCACTGTACGCTGGCCGGTTTTACGGCGTTTCGCCACGGCCTGCGGGCGGCGCTGGTCGCGGGTGATGGCGTGGCGTTCAAGCACTTCGGCCAGGTCCGCGCGAATGTGCGCCAAGTCCAGGCTCTGTTCGTTCTGGCTGTGATCCGCTGCGACCTCGGCAGGCTCGATATACAGCAACGCCTGGCCTTCATTCAGCGCGCTGCCGACTTGCGTCGCGAGCTTGCGGACAATGCCGCTGTGGCTGGCCTTGAGCACAAACTCCATCTTCATCGCTTCCAGCACGGCGATGTTCTGGCCGACGGCAATGGCATCACCTTCGGCTATATCCAGGCTAACCACCACGCCTGTGCTGCTTGTGATCAGCGGCATGCAGCCAGCGGGCGCGTCTACTACCGGCTCGGTGGTTTGTGGCAGCGTCTGCGCACCGGCAAAGAAATGGTGCGGATGGGCCTGCGATTGAGCGGCCAGTAGCGCTGTGAGATGACGTTCAACAAAGCGCGTGGTCAGCTCATAGCTCGCCACTTGCGGCAGGCGCAGCAGGTTTTGCAGCAGGTGCAGATTGTTCGCTACGCCTTCCAGGCGGAACTCGCAGAGTGCGCGGTAGGCACGGCGCAAGGCGCTTGGGTAGTCCGGCGCATGGGCGATCAGCTTGGCCAGCAGCGAGTCGTAGCTGGGGCTGACCGGGTAGCCGGCGTAGCCATAACCATCCACGCGCAAGCCCGGGCCGCTGGGCGGTTGGTAGGCGCTGAGCGTGCCGGCAGCCGGGCGGGTGCTGCCGTCGGCGTTCATGCTTTCCAGGTTGATGCGCAGTTGCATGGCGCAGCCATTCAGCGCAGGCGGTTGCAGCAGGCCGAGATCGGCGAGTGAGTGGCCGGCGGCGAGCTTGAGTTGGGTGTGCAGCAGATCCACGCCCGTCACCTGTTCGGTGACGGTGTGTTCAACCTGAATGCGCGGGTTGGCTTCCATAAAATAGAAGCGCTCGGGGTGTTCGGCATCCAGCAGAAATTCGAAGGTGCCCAGGCCTTGGTAGTGGGCGGCGCTGGCCAATGTTAATGCGGCCTCGATCATGCGCTCGCGGGTTGTTGCGGGCAGGTCTGGGCTGGGGGCGATTTCCACCAGCTTCTGCTGGCGGCGTTGCAGGCTACAGTCGCGCTCCCACAGGTGGCTGACCGCGCCTGCGGCATCGCCCAGTACCTGGATTTCGATATGCCGAGCCTGACTGACCAGCTGCTCGATATACAGGGCGTCATTGCCGAAGGCGGCGCGGGCTTCGGACTGGCAGCGGGTAAAGGCTTCTTCCAGCTCGCTGGCGGCGAATACCGGGCGCATGCCACGGCCACCGCCACCGGCCAGAGCCTTGAGCATCACCGCGCCATGTTCAGCGAAGAACCCGTGGGCTTCGGCAAGGCTGATCGGTCGATTGATTCCCGCCACCAGCGGCACCGCGCAACGTTCGGCCAATTCGCGCGCAGCGGCTTTGTCACCAAACAGTTCGAGCACCTCGGCGCTCGGGCCGATGAAGCACAGCCCGGCTGCCTGGCAACGACGGGCGAACTCGGCATTCTCGGCGAGAAAGCCGTAACCCGGGTGCACGGCATCGCAGCCTTCGGCCTGAGCGATGGCGATCAGCTGATCCATATCCAGATAGGCCGGCACGCCACGCCCCTTGAGCGCGGTGGCGCTGTCGGCCTGGCGCACATGCAGGGAGGCGGCGTCGTCCTCGGCGTACACGGCGACCGAACGGATGCCCAGCTCACTGACGGCGCGGGCGATACGGATGGCGATTTCGCCACGGTTGGCGATCAGCAGGGCGGTAAAAGGCATGGTGACTCCAGATTTTTATTCTGCGAGCCATCTTAGGCGCTCTGTAAGCGAGGTAAACCAAGCCTTAGCGGCTGAGGGTTGGGCTATTGATACGCGTGATAAGGGGGATGGGTGATTGCGGCCATCTGGCTGATGCACAAGCAGTGGGAGGGGCTTGCAGCTCTGGTTCCTGCATCCATGCAGTCGCAGTCGCGACAAGAGCAGTGCAGCTCGCCGCTACAGCGCCTCCCAGATGATTGTCTGAGGCGGCTTAGCTGCGCCGTTCGACGATATAGCGAGCCAATTCACGCAGCGGCTCAGCGGCTTGGTCGAAGGGGCGCAAGGCATGCAAGGCCTGGTCGCGCAACTCCAGGGCATAGGTCTTGGCCGCGTCGAGGCCGAGCAGGGCGGGGTAGGTGGGTTTGTCGTGGGCCTGGTCTTTACCTTGGGTTTTGCCAAGGGTGGCCGTGTCACTTTCCACGTCGAGAATATCGTCCTGCACCTGAAAGGCCAGGCCGATGGCTCGGGCATAAGTGTGCAGGGCTTTTAGCGCATGTTCGTCGGCCTGACCGCTGGCCAGGGCGCCAAGCTGCACGCTGGCTTCGATCAAGGCGCCGGTCTTGTGCCGGTGCATGATTTCCAGCGCGCTCTGGTCGAGTTGCTGCCCGACTGAACCAAGATCGATGGCCTGGCCGCCGACCATACCGGCCGGGCCAGCGGCACGAGCCAGAGTACTGACCATGGACAAACGCAGTTCGGCGCCATGCGGGTTGTGTGTGGCGTCGGCAAGCACCTCGAAGGCCAGGCTTTGCAGACCGTCACCGGCAAGGATCGCGCAGGCTTCATCGAAGGCGATATGGGTGGTCGGCTGGCCACGGCGCAGGTCGTCATCGTCCATGGCGGGCAGGTCATCGTGGACCAGGGAATAGGCGTGAATCAGTTCTACCGCGCAGGCTGCTGCATTGGCACGCTCCGGCTCGCCCCCGAGGGCTTCACAGGCGGCGTAGACCAGCAGCGGGCGCACCCGTTTGCCACCATTGAACAGGCTGTAGCGCATGGCCTGGTAAAGCCGCTCCAGCTCCGGTTGGGTGGGGCTGAACAGGCGGTTGAGGGCGCTGTCGACGCGGTCCTGGCACTGGCTCTGGTAGCCCGCAATCATGCCTGCAGGTCCGCGTCGAAGGGGGCTTCCTCCAGCTCGCCGTCGCGCTCCATGAGGATCTGCACTTTCTGTTCGGCCTGAGCCAGGGCCGTCTGGCAGTCGCGTGTCAGGCGCACGCCTTGCTCGAAGGCGGTCAGCGAGTCTTCCAGCGACAGCTCGCCGTTTTCCAGACGTTCGACCAGGTTCTGCAGATCGGTCAGGGATTGCTCGAAATCGAGCGCGGCTTTTTTGCGGGCGGCCATGGCGGGTTTCTCGGGGTAGATCGGGGAAGTTGGAACCGGCGCGACACTAGCAGAGCCATGCCGCGCGGGCAAATCAAGCGGTTCGCTGGTGGCTAGCTGCCGTAACCGCGCGCCATCAGTACCGCTAATAATGGGATGGCCAGCAGCAGTAACAGTTCCACGCGAATAACTGTGATCACCAGCCGCGCCTGGCGGGCGCTGACCTGCGGCACTTCGCCGGCTTTGAGGCTGTTGCGCCAGTTGAGGAAGACAAAGGTTGGCCCCACGGAAATCAGCCCGACCAGAATAAACAGGCCGACCTTGGCATGAAACAGGCTGTTGCCCAGGTAGTAGTCCAGGCCCTTGCCATACAAGAGCACACGGGCCAGGCCGCTAAGCAACACCACGCCGGCGCAGATGCCGTAGGCGATATCGGTGATGATCAGGCTGCGCGCGCGGCGCAGGTCCAGCGGCAGTTTGAATTGCACATGCTCAATGCTGAGCAGGGCAAACAGCAGAAAAATTGACAGGTAATGCAGGTAGGCGGCAATCGCTTGGCCCATCGTTACGCTCCTTCGTCGGTAGATTAGTGGGCGAATTCGACCCGGTTACGGCCGTTACCTTTGGCCTGATAAAGCGCTTGGTCGGCGCGGTTCAGGGTGTCGCTGGGCGCTTCCTGGCTGGCGCGCAAGGCGGCGCCAATGCTGATGGTAAGGCTGAGTGGCTGGTTGTCGATGCTCAAGGAGCTATTGCTCATGGCGCTGCGAATACGCTCGGCGATCTGGAGCAACTCTTGCGGGTCATGCACTTGCAGTAGCACCACGAACTCCTCGCCACCGCTGCGCGTGACCACATCCTGCGGACGCACGGCGGCGCTGATGCGTCGTGCGGCCTCCCACAGCACTTGATCGCCGAAGGCATGGCCGTGGCTGTCATTGACCTTCTTGAAGTAATCCAAGTCGCAGAACAGTACGCCGAGGTGCATGCCCAGTTCATCGGCCTTTTGTTGGTGCCGAGGTAAAAAGTGATTGAGGCCGGCGCGATTCCAGAGCTGGGTCAATGGGTCAAGCATGGTTTTGCGCTGCTCGCGGCTCAACGCCGCTCGCAACTGTGCGGTCTGCTCGCTGACATGGCGCAGCTTCAGGTAGCCCTCCACCAGTATGGCCATGTCGCTAAACAGCCGTTGCTGTTGCTCGGTCAGTTGCTGCGGTGTCGGGTCGATCAAGCACAGGGTGCCCAGCGCCTGGCCTTCCTCGGAGAACAGCGGTTGCCCGGCATAAAAGCGTATGTGCGGGTTTTGCATCACCAGCGGATTGTCGCCAAAGCGCGGGTCGCTATAGGTGTCTTCGACGATGAAGGGCTGAGTGCCCAGAATCGCATGGCCGCAAAAGGAGATGGCACGCGGTGTCTCGTCGGCATCCAGGCCGATGCGTGCTTTAAACCACTGGCGGTCGTGGTCGATCAGGCTGACCAAGACGGTCTTGACCGCGAACACCTCGCGCACCACCCGCACCAAGGTGTCGAGGTAGGGGTCGGCAGGCGTGTCGAGCAGCTCTTGATCATCGAGGATCTGCTGGCGCCGCTCTTCATCGCAGGGTATTTCAGGGCTGAGCATGGGAGGCACCTGATGAGCTGGGGGCGAACCATTGATCGGCCCGGGTCAGGCGGTAAGCATAGCCGCCCAAGCACAGGCTGCGCAGCCCCATAAAGGTGAGAAAAGCCAGCCACAAGCCGTGGTTGCCGAGTGGCTGCAAGGCCCAGGCCAGCGGCAGGCTGAGCAGCAGCGCCAGGAGCATGGCATCACGCATTTCACGGGCGCGTGTGGCACCAATAAACAGGCCGTCGAGCAGGTAGCTCCACACCGCGATCAGCGGCAGCGCAGCGAGGTACGGCAGGTAGGCGAACGCCGCCTCGCGCACCCCTTCAATGTTGGTCTGCAGGCTGATAAACCAGTGCCCGCCGAGCAGAAAGAACAACGCAAAGCCGATGCTGGCGAACAGCGACCAACCACCGGCAACGATCAGTGTTCGGCGCAGTGCCGGGCGATCTCGGGCGCCCAAGGCATGGCCGCATAGCGCTTCCAGCGCATGGGCCAGACCGTCGAGGGCATGGGCGGCCAGTAACAGGCCATTGAGCAGCAGGGCGTTGGCCGCCACGGTGGCATCGCCCAGGCGCGTACCTTGCACCGTGATCAGGAAGAACACCGCTTGCAGCGCCAGGGTGCGGATAAAGATGTCGCGGTTGACGGTTAGCAAGGGCCGCCAGTTCAGCCAGCGCTGCAGCGCCGCCCAGTCCAGTGTGCCGGCGTAGGCGCGCAGGGCGCGACGCGCCAGGTACAGGCCGAGCAGCGCACCGCTCCATTCGGCAATCACTGAGGCCCAGGCCGCGCCGGCCACGCCCCAGTGCAGGCCGAGGACAAACAGCAGGTCGAGGGCAATATTCAGCAAGTTGGTGGCGAGCAGAATGGCCAGCGGGGCGCGGGCGTTTTGCGTGCCCAGTAACCAGCCGACCAGGGCATAGGTGGCCAGCGCGGCGGGCAGGCCGAACAAGCGGATATGCAGGTAACCGCGCGCCAGCTCGTCGAGTTGCGCCGAAGGGTTCATCAGGTCCAGAGCGGCGCTGCTCAGCGGGATGGCCAGGCTGATCAGTAGCGCCGCCAGCAGCACGCCAAGCAACAGCCCCTGTGTCAGCACCTGCCGCAGTGCGCCGCCATCATCACGGCCGGCTGCCTGGGCACTAAAACCGGTGGTGCCCATGCGCAAAAAGCCTACGGCCCAGGTCAACAGGGTGTACAGGCTGCCGCCCACGGCCACGGCGGCCAATTGGTGGGCGTGCGGCAGATGGCCGATCACTGCGCTGTCGACCAGCGCCACCAGCGGCACCGAGAGGTTGCTCAGAATCATCGGCGCAGCCAATGCCCACACCCGTTTATGAGTAGGCGCATGCTGCCAGGCGTCGCGTATGGCGGTTATCACATGTGCCCTCAATCTTGGCTGAATATAGCGACAACGAAGTGCGCAGGTATGGGTTATAGGCCGGCTATTAAACACGGATCGCCGGGCGTGCGCTGCTGGGCGATATTGCGTTTGCCCAACTAGAGCCGGTTTTAACGTCGCCGGACCGGCGCGTCGCATATCGTTAACAGGTTCTTAGGCGTCGCTAAGCGCCTCGACTATAGTGTCTGTCCTCTGCATCTACCCCTGTTGGAGCCCGTAATGCCGAAGAATGGACTGCTTCTGGCACTTGTCCTGAGCCTGCTCAGCGCCTGTGATTCTTCCACCCCTGGGCCTGCCGAAGTGACGGCGACCCAAGCTGCCCCAGTGAGCCCTGAGGTGGCCACGCCTGCGGTTGACCGCAAGGCGTTAGCCGAGCGCTACGCCGGCCGCGAGCTGACGGTGGTGGATGTGTCGGAAGTGCAGCTGGAGGGCGCCAGCACGCTGTCGATCAGCTTTTCGGTGCCGCTCGACCCGGAGCAGAAACTCAGCGAGCGCCTGCACCTGGTCGACAGTAAAAACGGCAAGGTCGACGGCGCTTGGGAGCTGACCGATAACCTGATGGAGGTGCGCCTGCGCCATCTGGAGCCGCAGCGCAAGCTCGTGCTGACGGTGGATGCCGGGCTGCTCGGGCTGAACGGCAAGAGCCTGGCGGCCGAACAGGTGACCCGCCTGGAAACCCGCGACTTGCAGGCCAGTGTCGGCTTCGCCAGCCGTGGCTCCTTGCTGCCCACGCGTCTGGCCGAAGGCCTGCCAGTGATCGCGCTGAACGTCGACAAGGTCAATGTCGAGTTCTTCCGCATCAAACCCGAATCGTTGCCGGCCTTTCTCAACCGCTGGGGCCGCTCAAGTAATCTGGATAACTGGGAATCCCGTAGCCTGCTGCCAATGGCCGATTTGGTTTATGGCGGTCGTTTTGACCTAAACCCGGCCCGCAACACCCGCGAAACCCTGCTGCTGCCGGTTGCCGGCCTGGAGCCATTCAAACAGCCCGGCGTGTACCTGGCGGTGATGCGTGAAGCCGGCAGCTACAACTACTCGCAACCGGCCACGTTGTTCACCCTGAGTGACATCGGCCTGTCTGCGCGGCGCTACCAGAACCGCCTCGATGTCTTCACCCAGGCTCTGGCCGGCGGTGCTGCCCTGAGCGATGTACGTCTGGAAGTTCTCGATGCAGAAGGCCAGGTGCTGGCCGAAGGCGAGACCGACAATGCGGGTCACGCGCAGCTGCCGCTGCCACCCAAGGCCGAGGTGCTGCTGGCCCATCAGGGTGAGCAAACCAGCCTGCTGCGCCTGAACAGTTCAGCGCTGGACCTGGCTGAGTTCGACATTGCAGGGCCTGCTGCCCACCCCTTGCAGTTCTTCGTGTTTGGCCCGCGTGATCTTTATCGCCCGGGCGAAACCGTGCTGCTCAATGGCTTGCTGCGTGATGCCGATGGTCGCGCGGTAAAAACCCAGCCAGTAAATGTGGAAGTGCGCCGCCCGGATGAGCAGGTCAGCCGCAAGTTCGTTTGGCAGGCCGACGGGGCCGGTTTGTTTCAATACCAACTGCAACTGGCTGACGAGGCGCCGACTGGCCGCTGGCAGTTGTTGTTTGAGTTGGGTGACGGCAAGCCGCAGCTGTATGAATTCTCCGTGGAAGACTTCCTGCCGGAACGTCTGGCGCTGGAACTCAAGGGCAATGAAAACCCCTACACCCCCGCACAAAACGCCCGTTTCGATGTGACCGGGCGTTACCTGTATGGCGCGCCGGCAGCCGGCAATCGCCTTAGCGGTCAGCTCTATGTGCGACCGCTGCGTGAGGCGGTGGCCAGTCTGCCGGGCTACCAGTTCGGTTCGGTCACCGAAGACGAGCTGAGCGAGGATATAGAACTGGATGAAACCAGCCTGGACGAGCAGGGCAAGGCCAGCCTGGATATCGAAAGCCGCTGGGCCGATGCCAAGTCGCCGCTGCGTCTGATCCTTCAGGCCAGCCTGCAGGAATCCGGCGGCCGTGCAATTACCCGGCGGGTTATTCAGCCGGTTTGGCCAGCTGAGCGTCTGCCCGGTGTGCGCGGACTGTTCGATGGCGAGGAAGTGGATGCTGACAGCCTGGCCGAGTTTGAAGTGCTGGTGGCGGATGCCGCCGGCAACAAACTGGCAGCGGATCAACTCAGCGTGCGCCTGATTCGTGAGCGCCGTGACTACTTCTGGAACTTCTCCGAAAGCGATGGCTGGAGCCACAACTACAACGAAAAATTCCTCACCTTGAGCGAAGAAACCCTCAAAGTCGCGGCCGGCGGCACCGCCAAAATCAGCTTCCCGGTGGAGTGGGGCCCGTACCGCGTCGAAGTCATCGACGCGCAGACGGGCCTGCTCAGCAGCCTGCGTTTCTGGGCCGGCTACCGTTGGCAGGACAATGCCGACGGCGGCGCCGTGCGCCCGGACCAGGTCAAGCTGGCGCTGGATAAACCGGCGTACGTCGATGGCGATACTGCCCAAGTCACCGTCACCCCGCCTGCTGCGGGCAAGGGTTACCTGATGGTGGAGTCCAGCGAAGGGCCGTTGTGGTGGCAAGA
>Ga0209504_1003216_pt1 | contig 10362 bp, 6 predicted proteins | sample COGITO_mtgs_1005_FD_184791 | JGI IMG/M metagenome (GOLD analysis project Ga0209504, IMG submission 184791) | Pelagic marine microbial communities from North Sea - COGITO_mtgs_100511 (SPAdes) (version 2) | ecosystem: Environmental > Aquatic > Marine > Epipelagic ...
TATTCCTTCTAAACATAACTAGAAAATATCGAGTGCCTGCGGGCACTCGGTTGCTGACTTATTTCACGGAGAATCAAGATGCTGAAAAAGCACACGCTGATTGGTGCTGCCATTGCGCTGGCACTGTCCGCTGGCAGCGCGTTCGCTGCAGTTTCGCCTGCGGAAGCGGCCAAGTTGGGCGCAAGCCTCACCCCGTTCGGTGCCGAGAAAGCCGGCAACGCGGCTGGCACCATCCCTGAGTGGACCGGTGGTATCACCCAGGCTCCGGCGGCTTACAAGACGCCAGGCCAGCACCACGTAGATCCTTTTGCTGATGACAAGCCGCTGTTTACCATCACCAAAGCCAATCTGGATCAGTACAAAGACAACCTGACCCCAGGTCAGATTGCGATGTTCAACACCTACCCGAACAGCTACCAGATGCCGGTCTACCAGACCCGTCGTTCCGGTTCTGCACCAAAGTGGGTGTATGACAACACCATCAAGAACGCCAGCACTGCCAAGTTGCTCGATGGCGGTAACGGCTTCTCCGACGCCTACGGCGGCATCCCGTTCCCGATCCCGCAAAATGGCGTGGAAGCGCTGTGGAACCACATCGCACGCTACCGTGGTACCTACATCGTGCGTCGTGCTTCGGAAGTAGCCGTGCAGCGTAACGGCAGCTACTCCCTGGTGACCTCGCAGCAGGAAGCCATGTTCAAGTTCTACAACCCGAAAGGGACTGCAGCTGACCTGAACAACATCATGTTCTACTACCTGTCCTTCACCAAGAGCCCGGCGCGTCTGGCCGGTGGTGCGGTACTGGTACACGAAACCCTGGATCAGGTGAAAGAGCCACGTCAGGCTTGGGGCTACAACGCCGGCCAGCGTCGCGTACGTCGTGCGCCGAACCTGGCTTATGACACCCCGATCGCTGCCGCTGACGGCCTGCGTACTGCAGACGACACCGACATGATCAACGGTTCGCCAGATCGTTATGACTGGAAGCTGATCGGCAAGAAGGAAATCTACATTCCTTACAACAGCTACAAGGTCACCAGCCCTGAAGTGAAGTACAAGGACCTGCTGCAAGTCGGTCACTTGAACCCAGCCTTTACCCGCAACGAGCTGCACCGTGTGTGGGTAGTTGAGGGCACGCTGAAGTCAGGTTCGCGCCACATCTACTCCAAGCGTACCCTGTTCCTCGACGAGGACAGCTGGCAAGCAGCAGTGGTTGATCAGTACGACGGTCGTGGCGAGCTGTGGCGCGTTTCGATTGCCTACCTGAAAAACTACTACGACCTGCCGACCACCTGGTCTGCGCTGGATACTTTCCACGATCTGCAAGCCCGTCGTTACCACGTGCAAAACCTGGACAACGAAGAGCCAAGCACCATCGACTTCAGCCAGGCTGTGCCGGATGACGGTTACTTCAAACCTGCTGCGCTGCGTCGCCGCGGTACGCGTTAATCCGCGTGTAGGTTGAGCAAAAGGCCGCTACTGTTGTAGCGGCCTTTTGCTATTTGTCAGTCGAACAGGGCATGGTAGACGGGCGGGTTTAACAAAACATAACGTCGCGCCGATTGTCAGGCCTTTTGAAAGCTCAGTAGGATAGGCGCACTGCTAAAAGGGTAGTGCTACCTATAAGAATAAGGGGGAAGGTATATGAGTGAGCCCGTCATGCGGCGCACCCAGGCCGGTCGTGTTGTGGGGTCGTCCCGCGCACCGGCGCTCCGCGTCCACTCACCGATAGCCAAAGCGCTGTCGCTGTGCAGTGTGCTATCCGTGCTGATGTTTACCAGTGCGCCACTGCAGGCTGCCAGCGATGACGCCAGTCATTTCTCGGTAACCTCTGCCAAAGCTCAACACAGCCTGTTGCTGGATGTCGCCAGCCTGGGCAAGCGTCTGGTCACCGTCGGTGATCGTGGGCATATCCTCTATTCCGACGACAACGGCGCAAACTGGGTTCAGGCCAAGGTGCCGACCAAGCAGATGCTCACTGCCGTGTTCTTTATCGACGACAGCCATGGTTGGGCTGTTGGTCACGATGCGCAGATTCTCGCCAGCACCGATGGTGGCGCCACCTGGGTCAAACAGTTCGAAGACCTTGAGCGCGAAGCGCCGCTGCTGGATGTGTGGTTTAAGGACCGCAATAACGGTTATGCCGTAGGTGCATACGGCGCCTTGTTGGAAACCACTGACGGTGGGGCCAATTGGGAAGATGTCAGCGACCGTATGGACAACGAAGACGCCTACCACCTCAACGCCCTTGTCGAAGTCAAAGATTCCGGTCTGTTTGCCGTCGGTGAGCAGGGCGCGATGTTCCGCTCCCCGGACTGGGGGCAGACCTGGGAAACCCTGGAAGGCCCTTACGCCGGTTCGCTGTTTGGTGCCCTGGGTACCGATGAGGTGGGAACGCTGCTGGTCTATGGCCTGCGCGGACACCTGTTTCGCTCTGCAGACTTCGGCACCACCTGGCAGGCGATCAGCTTGAATACGGCCAACAATGGCCCTCTGGAGTTTGGTCTGGCTGACGGTAATCGTCTGACCGACGGCTCCATCGTGGTGGTTGGGCATGGCGGTACCGTACTCAAGAGCACCGACAACGGCCGCACTTTCAATGTGACCAATCGTGCCGACCGGCTTTCGCTGGCAGGCGTTGCAGCAATGGAAAACGGCAATCTGATTCTGGTAGGGCAGGGTGGCGTTCACGCTGCTGCGCCTACTGGCGCCGATCTGGGCCAACAATAATAAGCCGGGAGCCTTTGCATGAGTAAGCACCAACAACAACCTGCCTCCTTCCTGGAGCGGTTGATCTTCAACAATCGCCCGGCCGTTATTCTGCTGTGCCTGTTGATCAGTCTGTTTCTGTTCTTCCAAGCGGCGCAGGTGCGTCCGCAGACCAGCTTCGAGAAGATGATTCCGCTGGGGCATCCGTATATTCAGAAGATGCTCGAACACCGCAATGACCTGGCCAACCTGGGCAACACCGTGCGCATCTCGGTGGAAGCGGTGGATGGCGATATCTTCACCAAGGAATACATGGAGACGCTGCGTCAGATCAACGACGAAGCCTTCTATATCCCAGGTGTCGATCGTTCCGGTCTGAAGTCGCTGTGGAGCCCAAGCGTCCGCTGGACCGAAGTGACCGAGGAAGGCTTTGCCGGTGGCGAAGTGATTCCGCAAACCTACGACGGTTCTTCCGAAAGCCTTGAGGAGCTGCGTAGCAACATCCTCAAGTCCGGGCAGATCGGCCGTCTGGTTGCCAACAACTTCAAGTCGAGTATTGTCGACCTGCCGTTGCTGGAGACCTATGCCGATCCGAACGATCAGAGCAAGCAGATCCCGCTGGACTACCAGAAATTCTCCCACGAGCTGGAAGAGAAGATCCGCGAGAAGTACCAGGCGCAGAACCCTAACGTCAAAGTCCACATCATCGGGTTCGCCAAGAAAGTCGGCGACCTGATCGATGGTCTGATTGGTGTTGCGCTGTTCTTTGCTGTGGCAATCGGCATCACCTTCGTCCTGCTGCTGTGGTTCACCCATTGCTTCAAGAGCACCCTGGCGGTGGTTCTGACCACGTTGATCGCGGTGGTCTGGCAGCTGGGCTTGCTGCATACCCTGGGCTTCGGGCTTGATCCCTACTCGATGCTGGTGCCGTTCCTGGTTTTCGCCATTGGTATTTCCCACGGTGTACAGAAGATCAACGGCATTGCCATGGCCTCGGGCGAGGCGACCGATTCACTGTCCGCCGCGCGTATGGCCTTCCGTCAGCTGTTTATTCCGGGCCTGGTGGCGCTGCTGTCGGATGCTGTGGGCTTTATCACCCTGCTGCTGATCGATATCGGTGTGATCCGCGAGCTGGCCATCGGCGCATCCATGGGTGTGGCGGTGATCATTCTGACCAACCTGATTCTGCTGCCCGTGATGATTTCCTATATCGGCATCAGCAAAAAGGCGGTGAAGATCAGCCGTGAAGACGCCGCTAAAGAACATCCGTTCTGGCGTTTTCTGTCCAAGTGCGCGCACCCGATGGTGGCGCCGATTTCCGTGGTGGTGGCAATCGCAGCGCTGGCCGGTGGCGTGTGGTACGGACAGAACCTGAAGATCGGTGACCTCGATCAGGGCGCTCCCGAGCTGCATCCAGATTCGCGCTACAACCTGGATAACGACTTCGTCATCCGCAACTACTCCACCAGTTCCGACGTACTGGTGATCATGGCCAAGACGGCGCCTGAAGGCTGCTCGACTTACCCGACCTTGTCGGCCATGGACGAGTTGATGTGGAAGATGGAGAACACCGAAGGCGTGCAGTCGGCCATTTCCATGGTCACCGTGTCGCGTCAGGTGATCAAGGGCATGAACGAGGGCAACCTGAAATGGGAAACCCTGTCGCGTAACCAAGACGTACTGAACAACTCCATTGCTCGGGCTGATGGCCTGTATAACGGTGATTGCTCGGTAGCGCCGCTGCTGGTGTTCCTCACCGATCACAAGGCGGAAACCCTGTCTCGCGTGGTTGATGTCGCCGAAGACTTTGCCAAGGAAAACAACAAGGACGGCCTGGAGTTTATTCTGGCCGCCGGTAACGCCGGGATCGAAGCGGCCACCAATGAGGTGATCGCCGCGTCGGAAACCACCATGCTGATCGCGGTGTATGCGGCCGTGAGCATCATGTGTCTGCTGACCTTCCGTTCCCTGGCGGCCACGCTCTGCGTGATCCTGCCGCTGGTGCTGACCTCGGTGCTGGGCAACGCCCTGATGGCCTATATGGGCATCGGTGTGAAGGTGGCGACTCTGCCGGTAATCGCGCTGGGCGTGGGCATTGGTGTCGACTACGGCATCTATATCTACAGCCGCCTGGAGACCTACCTGCGTCAGGGTCTGTCGCTGCAGGACGCCTACTACGAGACCCTCAAGTCGACCGGTAAAGCGGTGCTGTTCACCGGCGTCTGTCTGGCGATCGGTGTGGCGACCTGGATCTTCTCGGCGATCAAGTTCCAGGCCGACATGGGGCTGATGCTGACCTTTATGTTCCTCTGGAACATGATCGGCGCGATCTGGCTGTTGCCTGCACTGGCTCGCTTCCTGATCAACCCGGAGAAGCTGCGCAACAAGGCCTAAGCCTGATACGCAGTAGCAACACAAAAAACCGCGGCCCTTGGGCCGCGGTTTTTTATTGTCTATGGGGTAGGTTTGCAGATGGCTTTTGTGGTGTGGACGTGCCCGCGAGTCGTGTTGGGCTCTAGAGGTTTCGCGGCCAAGGCCGCTCTCACAACATTATGCTCCGTAGCCCGGATAAGCCTTGGCGCAATCTGGGAGGCAGTTCCGCCCAACTCACAGGCCACTGCGCCAGCATCCATGCCCCGGACTGCGCTGCGCTTGTTCGGCTTACGTGCTGAAATAGCAAAAGTTTGCGGCTAAAGCGGAACGCCGCCCGGCCTCTCCCACGGTCTGTACTCGTGCCTACATGGTCGCCCCGTAACCCCTTAGCGAGCCAATCCGATAACCGCTGCAGGGTTAGGTGACACACAGATTGCGTAGTTGATGTTCAAGTTCGACTTTGCGCCACACCCCCGTCCTGCAAAAGCTGCGCGTGCCGGATCTCTGACTAGATTGCAGTTAGCGCGGATACAACGGCGGCAGCGCGCTGGTATCCGGGTTTGCGCTGCTTTCGAGGTCTTCTACGGCGGGCAGGCTGCGAATCGCCAGCCACAGGTTGCGGCCTTGCCAGTGCTGGCCGCTCTCGCTGTACAGCGCGCCATTCAGGCCGTCGAGGGCATCGGACAGCGGGGTAAAACGCGCGGCCATATCGGCCAGGGTTTCCGGTTGCTGGCGGGCCCAGGCGTCCAGCGCATGGCGGGTGGCCTGTGAGTCGTTGGCCAGGCAGCTGCGCTTGAGGTCATCAAGCAGGTTGCGCTGGCTGGGGCCAGTTTGCTGGCTAGGCAATACCGGAGGCTGGCGACGCGCGCGCCACCACAGGGTAAAGCCGAGCAGGGTGGTCAGGCTCAGCAGCGCGGTACTGAGTTGCCAGGGCCAGAGGGGTACGTTGACGGCCTCGCTGACTGCCGGGCGTGCGGCTTCGACCGGCAGGGTTTCCAGGTTCGGGTTGGCGGCGACCTGCAGATTGCGCGCAGGCAGGCTGCTGCGTTCGAGCTGATCGGTCTTGGTGTTCCACCACAGTACCTCGATTGCCGGCAGGGTAATTTCGCCCTCACGATTGGCCACCAGCGCCTCGCGTTCTTCACGGCTGCCCACCAGGCCATTGTCGCTGGCCTGATTGGCCAGTTGCGGCTGATCGGGATAACGACGCAGGCCGGTAACCTGAGTGGCCGGCAAGGGTGGCAGTTGTGCGCTGGCCAGGCCTTCGACCTTGAGCAGCAGGCTGCGGGTCAACGAGTCGCCGACGCGGGCGGTTTCCGGCTGCGGACTCCACACCTCGCTCAGGCTTAGCGCGCGCGCTGGCAGCCAGGGTGCGTCGGCCGGGTAGCTGGCGGGCTTGGCTTTTACCGTCAGGGGGATTTCCGGCGAGCGGACCCGCACCACTTTGCCCGGGCGTGGGCCGAACGGGTTGTAGGCATTACTGGCGGAGCGATCAACTGCGGTGGCGGTAAAGGCCTGGGAGGGGATCAGCAGGTCGCCACTTTCCTGGGGGAAGATCGCGTAACGCAGCTCGATCACGCCATGGCGCACGCTGTTGATGTCTTTCTCATAGGTGCGCGGCTCGCCGAGGGCTTCAACGCGTGCCTGGGGCATATCCAGTTGGGTCAGGCTGCTGTCGTCGTAAAGCGACACGGAGTGGTAGATACGCAGCGTCAGCACGGTTTGCGCCTGCACATAGACGCTTTCCTGATCCAGGCTGGCATCGATAAACACCGGCGCCAGGCGGCTGTCATCGGCGCTGGCGGCCTGCTGGACGTGCAGGGTAATCGGCTCGCTTTGCAGTTGGCCGAGGTTTAACGGCGGTATCACCACATAGCCGCTGTGCTTGGGCTGCAGGGTGACGATCCAGCGGGTGCTGGCCTGGGCGCCATTGCTGCCGCTGGTCAGGCGGTTAACCTGGCGGGTGCCGAGCACTTCGAACAGCTCATTGAGCGGCTGCAGATCGGGCCTGCCGAACAGCGTGGCGTCATCCGATTCCAGGGTCAGTTCCACGCTCTCGCCGGCATTCAGGCGGGTGCGGTCGACGCTGGCAGTCAGGCTTTGCGCGCTGACGTTCAGAGCCAGCAGACCAAGTAGAAGGGTACAGAGCAGTCGGCTCATTGCAGTTGTTCCTGGCGCTGTTGTTGTTCCAGCCTGAATTTACGCCGCAGCAGCTCGCCCGGATCGTCGGGGATCTGCCGCAGCCATTGTTCCAATGCCTGGCGCCGTTCGCCGTCGAGGGCGGGCTCGGCGCTGGCGATCTGTTCTTCGCCGCTGTTGTCGTCTTCTTCTGGTTGTGGCGGCGGAGTCTCTGCGTCTTCGTTGGTGCCGGGTTGCGTGGGTTTCTCACTCTCAGCCTGATGTTCAGGCTCCGATGGCTTGGCCGGCGCCTGTTCGGCCTGCTGCTGGGCGTCTGGATCGGACTGGCCGGCCTGTGGCTGACTGCTGGGCTGATTTTGCTGCTCGTTGGGTTCTTGCGGGTTATCACTTTGATTCTGCTGCTGTTGGTTCTGGCGCAGCAGCTCTTCGACCAGGGCCTTGTTCTTTTGTGCCTGGGCCAAATCGGGTTGCAGTTCCAGCGCCTGGGTGTAGGCATCTATGGCGGCTTCCAGTTCATTGCTGTGCGCCAGGGCGTTGCCACGGTTGTAGTGGTCGCTGGCGCTTTCACCATTGGCGAAGCGTTCGGCGGCAGCAGCGTAATCGCCGGCCTGGTAGAGCGCCTGGCCTTGCCAGCGCGGATCATTGAAACGCTGCGCGGCTTCTGCCGGCTGCTGCGCCTCAAGCAGGCGCTGGCCTTGCTGGTCGGCGCGCAGCCAGAGATCGTCAAAGCTGAAGGCGTAGCTGTTTTGCGGCAGGCTCAGCAGTAATAGCGGCAAGCACAGCAGCCAGCCGCGGCGCGCGGCGCAGGCGGCGAGTAACAACAGCGGCAGAAGCAGCCAGTGGCTCTGGTCAGCCCAGGTTTCCAGGCGGGTCAGGCCGCCATCGCGGCGCACGTGCTGTGGCGCATCGAGCAGGCCGAGGTTGCGCAGGTCGCGTTCATCCAGCGTGACGCCCTGATACTGCCCGCCCAGCTCGTCGGCAAAGCGTTTGAGGCCGTTGCTGTCCAGGCGCGGCAGCAGGATGGTGCCCTGGGCGTCCTTGAGGAACGAGCCGTCTTCCTGAATGATCGGCGCGCCCTGGGTGCTGCCAATCCCGAGAATACGCAGGCGTTCTCCACGCCGACCGAGGGCTTGGCTGATCGCCCGGCGTTGCGCTTCATCAAGGCTGCTGGTCAGCAGCAGCAGGCGGCCGTTGCCCTGGGCGCCCTGTTCGAGCAGTTGTAGCGCCTTGACCACGGCTAGGTCGGCACGCTTGCCCGGCTCGGGCATAATCCCTGGATTCAGCACATCGAGTAGGTTACGGCTGGTCGCCAGGTCGTCGGACAGCGGCACCAGGGTATGTGCGCTGCCGGCATACACGACGATGGCGGTTTGCGCATCCTGACGTGCTTCCAGCAGGTCGAGCAGTTTACGTTTGGCCTGGGCCAGGCGATTGGGCGAGGCGTCGCTGGCGAGCATTTCCGGGGTCAGCTCCAGCAGTACCACCAGCGGATCGGCCGGCTTGGGGTTCTGTTGCTCGATGCGCTGCCAGCTTGGCCCGAGCAGTGCCAGTAATGCCAGCAGCCAGGCCAGACCGAGGGCCAGCCAGGGCAGACGGCTGCTGCGCCCGCCAGTGGCGGTCAGCAGTGCAGCCTGGAACGCGGCCGGCAGCAGCGCTTGCCAGCGGCCGCTGCGTTTCTCCCGGTGCCAGAGTTGCCATAGCAGAAAGCCCAGCAGCGGTGTCAGCAGCAGCCAGAAAGGTCGCTGCCAATGTGGCCAGAGGCTGATCAGTTCGTTCATGGCTGTTTCCCTCGCGGCAGGGTCAGCTGATTGCGCAAGCGTTGTGGCAGGTTCGGCCAGAGTGTCTGGCTGACCAGCAGCAGGCTGAGTAGCAGGGCCAGGCCCAGTGGCCAGGGATAGAGCGGCAAGGTCGGGCGCGCCAGGGTCGGTTTTTGCGCCACCGGTTCCAGGCGGTCGAGGGTCGCTTCGATGGCCTGCAGCTCTTCGCTGTCGCGGGCACGGAAGTATTCGCCGCCGGTGGTCTCGGCAATCGCGCGTAGGCTTGGTTCGTCCAGATCGATACCGGGGTTGAAGCCGAGCATGCCGAGCACGCCGCCCTGTTCCGGGTCTGCACCGATGCCAATGGGGTAAATGGTGATGCCTTCCTCGGCGGCCAGGCGTGCGGCGGTCATCGGGTCGATTTCACCGGCGTTGTTGGCGCCATCAGTGACCAGTACCAGCACGCGGCTCTGCGCCGGGCGCTCGCGCAAGCGTTTGACCGCCAGGCCAATGGCGTCGCCGATGGCGGTTTGCGGTCCGGCGATGTTCTTCTGCGCCTCATCCAGCCAGGTGTGTACGGTCTGTCGGTCGAAGGTCAGCGGCGACTGCAGGTAGGCACGGCTGCCGAACAGGATCAGGCCGACCCGATCACCCTGGCGGCCGTCGATAAATTCGCCGAGCAGGTGTTTGACCAGGGTCAGGCGACTGACTTCCTGACCCTCCCAGGTCATATCGGCGTAATCCATCGATCCGGACACATCCACTGCCAGCAGCAGGTCGCGGCCGCTGGCCGGCAGCGGCAGCGGCTCACCCAGCCATTGCGGACGCGCACAGGCGAGCAGCAGCAACAGCCAGATCAGCGCAAACGGCGCCTGCTGCCGCAAGGCCGGCAAGCGCACGCGGGCGCGGCGGCCGCTCAAGCCTTCCAGTTCGGCCAGAAAGCTGATTTTCAGCGCCGCCTCGCCGCTGTCTGCCGGCGGCAGCCAGGCGCGCAGCAGCCAGGGCAGGGGCGCGATCAGGAAGACCCAGGGCCAGGCAAACTCAAACATGTTTGCGAATCCAGATCGCCACGGCCTGGTTGAGGCCGGCGATGGCCTTGTCATCCAGGCTGCAGTGCGGGCGGTAGGCGCCTTCCACCAGAATCATCCAGCGGGTCAGGCCGGCGGCCGGGCAGCGGCTGTCGAGAAAAGCCAGCCAGGCGCGACTGCTGAGGATATGGCTGTGGCTTTGCGGGTAACGCTCGCGGCACAGGCGTTTGAGAATGGCGTTGAGCTGCTGCAGCCAGGGGCCGGCATCGACGCCGTCGTAGGGTTTGCTCAGGCGTTCGAGTTCGTTCAGCGCTGCCTGGCGCAGCGGATCGAGAGGTGTTTCGGCCGTCTGCCCG
>Ga0209504_1003225_pt1 | contig 10339 bp, 1 predicted proteins | sample COGITO_mtgs_1005_FD_184791 | JGI IMG/M metagenome (GOLD analysis project Ga0209504, IMG submission 184791) | Pelagic marine microbial communities from North Sea - COGITO_mtgs_100511 (SPAdes) (version 2) | ecosystem: Environmental > Aquatic > Marine > Epipelagic ...
TATATTGACCGCAATACAATTGGATATGCTAACCCAGACTTTATTTGGAAATATGACACAAACTATACAATAAATGATTTAATTTCTGTAGATGCTAGTAAGTTGGAAATGACTGACCCGTTTGGTAATGCAGATGGTAACATCACTTACAGTGGAACAGATACCCTAAAGACATTTAGTGTTGCTAGCGCATACGTGTATGATAAAGTCCTATATCGCAAGTCAGATGAGACTAATGTTTACGGTGAAATCTTCCTTAGCAATAGCAATCAAAACCGTTACGGGCTAACAAAAAATGGTCAAAGATTGGTTGAAGATGTTGACTTTACATACAGCGGCACAACACTCACAGTTACAGCCACCACAGTAGAAAATGACGTTATTGAATTGCGTTACATTCCTGACTCAGATCTTACGGATGTAGTTTATGATGTTGCACCTGTACATTTTTACAATAACGACAACAACCCATTCAATGGGGCTGGATATGATGATCTAATTAACCACTTTATATTACAGGTCGGGGCAATGCCTGGACTTGAAGGAAAAGTTAGTGGTACCAACAATTATCACAAAACATTTCGCAAGCACACATACGATGGATTGATTCGTCAACAAATTTTCAGGACCAAACATATTCAATATCTACTTGATCAAGAAGATATTAACCCAATCCGCGCACTCAAGTCGTTTAGCCGTGACTATGTTGATTTTAAGAAATCTTTCCGTAGCAAGGTTTCTCAGTTGTGGCAGACAGAGTCCTGGAACACCACCCGCGAGCTAGTAGACCGCGCACTCAGTGATATCAATATTGGTAAAAATGAGTCGTTCAAATATTCACATAGTGACATGCTTTATTATAAGCAAGCCCGCAGCACCACATATATTATTGGCGATAGCACAACTACTTTTGCATTGCCAGAACTAATTAACCGTTACGGCGATACACAAAACCACATCCAGGCTTACCTGACAGAAACAGTAGCAGAAGTTGGCGCAGTAGTTGAACGCCCTCTGACCTTAGGTGTTGACTACACTATCGAAGGACCAAACCTTGAACTAGCAACCGCTGTCGTTAGCACTAACATTGTAAACGCATTAGACAACGTTGTGAACGGCCCAGACAATGTCGTTCTTGAAATCGGTACTAATGACTCTGGAACCTCCGGCGCAATATTAACGATTCGCTGGTATGATTATACACAACACAGTCATGTTCCATTCAGTGCAGTAAAATTAGGATTCTTTAAACCAACCCAAATTGAAATTGTTGATGGTGAATTAATTGGTCATGATGGTAGCAGATATACATTGACTAATACTAATGTATATGATTTAACTAGCGTAGATTTTGATCCAGTTGCCGCAGCACTTTGGGACTTTGAGCTACGTATTATTAATAACCTTGTCCCTGAACATTTTGTAGACGACAAAATGGGTCAAGATATGATTAGCTTCTATCCAAACCCAGTAGGTGAATTTAGCTATAGTGTAGCAGATATGAATGCACGACTTGACGATTGGTACAACCGTTACGCTGTTCGCAATGGTATAACTGAAATTGATCAAGTAGACTATAACGCTGGTGACGAGTTTACATGGAATTACAACACAGTTGGTCCAGAACTTGGCAGCTGGCGCAGCCTATACACTTATGAGTTTGGAACTGATCGACCACATACCCATCCTTGGGAAATGTTAGGTCATCACATCAAGCCGACATGGTGGGATGCAACATATAGCTGGACGGCTGGCGCACTGCGCACCGCACTTGAGGATGCATTGCTTTATGGAATCACAGGCAATGCATTGACGCCTAGCTATTCAGACATCCGTTACGCAAGACCAAATTATGATTGGGCCAATGACACACTAGTAAGTTCTGATGGAAATGCTACCCTAATAGGACCAGTAACAGCTAATGTAGTTGCTACACCAACCGCCGTGGCGGCAGCGCAAGATTTTGTGTTTGGTGATTGGAGTGAGACTGAAAATAGATGGCGCAAGAGTAGTGAATACCTATTTGCACTTGCTGAAGTATATCTACAGCTAAAACCATATCGTCTACACGAAATATTTTGGAAGCTTGATCAATGGAATGTCAATACCAATGTCACACAAGAGCAATGGGTTGACCCAGATACATGTCAGCGTTTGCACATCAATGAACTACATAACCAACTTATTGAAGATGGAATCATTGGTAAGATTTCCGTTGTCACACCTGGCACTGGTTACACATACCTGGACCTAGAATTTAAAACTAATGATTTGGTTTGTTACCGCACTGCGGCAGCCGTAGCGTATACAAATGCTGGTCAAGCAGTTGGCGTTGCAATTACTGATCCAGGACGTGGATTTGACAATGATCCTGTTGTTGAATTGACTGGACCAATTGCTTCTACTGGTGTAGAGTTAGAATACGTATTGGATTTCAATTTCATTGTAACACACTTGGGATTTAATACATTACCGTCAGAAGAATATCGCACACAAGAAAGCACAACTAACGCGCTCAGCGAGCGTCTAGATGGACTTGAAATTAACTATACATTGCATGTTGGTGGATATACTGACAAGCGTATCTTGAATATTGAAATTGATGGTGACTATGAAAGTGGACTTATTCGTATTCCAGAATCAAGCTATGATATTAAAATTGATCGTAATGCACCAATCAAGACAGCATTTTACAGTGGTGTTAAAATTACAAAGATTGAGGGCAGCGGATATCAGGTTGATGGATATGATCTAGACAGTACGTTCTTCAACTTCCTACCTCCAAGCACTGCTGGTACACAAGTTGGTGTAGAAATTGGTGGCACTGAGGTAGTCAAATATCTCAAGTGGCATAATAATCCAACTCGTATTCCATATGGTACACGCTTACTCAAGCGCCAAGAATTGTACCAATTCCTATTAGGACTTGGCAAATATTATGAAAGCCTAGGATTTGATAACTACAGCCGTTGGGAGGAGGAAGCCCGACTCGCTATTATCTGGGCGCTAGACAGTGTTGAGACTGAACCACACTACGTTAACGGTATAGATGGCAGCTTATTTTATAACCAGGGTAGCCGAGGCGTTGTACAGCAAATCGATATAAACTATGATGGTGTTAGCAACGTATTGGACTCAGAATTTAAGAATATTCGACGCAATGAGCTCTTAGTTTTGCGTGATAACGAAATGACAGAAATTAGTATGAAGGGTGGCGACGACCGTATATACGGCGTGGGAGTAAGAGTTGTTGAATTTGAACACATTGTTGCATTTGACAACGTGACTACATTCAATGATCCAATTTACCAACCAGAACTTGGATTGGGCCAAAACCGTGTACGACTTATAGGTGAGCGCACCCGTAATTGGAATGGTCGAGTTGAAGCGCCTGGTTACATGGTACAAGACACTGGACTTATCCTTAACATGGAAAACAGTGTTCATGAATTAGAAACAGAATGGGTGTCGGCAGAAAGTAAAGCACTAGAACGCCTGACACGCCAAACAATTGGCTTTAATGCAGGATACAGCAAACCAACATATATGACCAACCTGTTTATTGGTGATAAAACTGCATACCGTTTTGAAAAAGGTAAGCGCAAATACCAAGGAACCGAATCAGCAATTGCAGCAATGACTCGTAACAAGAATATCTTTGGCAGCGAATTTGAGCATGAACTATATGAAGAATGGCTAGTACGTTTAGGTGAGTATGGTGATGTTAGCGAAAGCAGACCACTTCAGTTTGCAATTGATCCTAACCAAATTAAGACAGATCCACAGCACTTCCGTTTCAGCGAGCAGTTTGTAAGTGATAAGAGTGAAGACCTAATCATTGACTTACATAAAGGCGCAGCAAATTCAATTTCAGGAACATATGATTCACCCTTCAGCATTTATGATGTGTTGCCATTGGACAACACAAGCATTCAAAATCTAGAGCAGTATCAGGACTTTACTCGTGACGCTGGCTTGCCAATTGTTGATGAAGTTGATTATTTCTTAGGAAGTATTGATGATATTGGCGACATTTATGATCCAACAGCGCCCTATGCACTTGTACCAAATTGGAGTTCAACCACTGCATATGTACAAGGTGAATTGGCTCGTCTATATGGAAAAGTTTATCGCCTCGCTATTGATGCAACAGGACTAACTGACGTACAAGGTGATATTGTAGTACGTGGTACTCAGATATTCCCACAGGTTGCTAGCGGCTTAACATTTATTGCTAACGGAACAACGGTTAATTTTAGCAAAGACGGCAGCAGTATTACATACGATAATATACAACTACAAGGTACAGTAGTAAACCCAACAGTACCAAGTGGTGATACACTAGTTCTTGACGGTATTAACGTTAACTTTATTAAAGATGAAACTACTACAACATATAGTGATATTGTTCTTGAAGGTGGGGTAACAGGTCCTGACATACTTAACAGCGCCAGCCGTACATTGGAAATCTATTATGCTAACTCAGCGTCACCTACACTAATGACAACTGTTACAGTGACGTTTAACGAGCTAAATCCAGAACTCACAATGCAGACGATTTGGAACAATGCACTTGGTGATGCTATTACAACAGCAGGCGGCGCAACAGTCAGCCTTACAGAAACAAACGCACGTATTGTAGCACTCGACGCATTACGTGCGGCATATATTGCAGCAGGCAATACTACCACGGCATGGCAAACTCGTATGCTAGAATATTATGATGAAGTACCAGGAATCGCACCTGATCGATTCCTTAACCCAGAATATTGGGGCACGCAGATCCTAGCTGCTGGAGTTCCAACTTGGCAGTCAGAAGCTGAAGCCTTAATGCAATTGGATCTGGATCTGATTGCAGATATTGGTGGTGCACATAGTGAAGACATTGCGTCAATGACGTCAGGATCTCTTAACAGTGCTGGAACTTGGAATACCGCCCGTGACGCAGCAAATGATCTTCTAGACTATAATAATACGGTATCAGACAATAACCAAAACTTACAGGATTACCGAACATTTATAACAATTATCGGTAGTACCTTTAGTGCAGGTCAACTAATTACAGTAACTAATCCTATAAATTATGTATTGGATGACATAACTGCAATTGCTAACAAGATTGCCGCAGCATTAACTCTAGCCGGCGCTCCTGGTGATATTACGGTAAGCCCAGCAGGTAATATTATTACACTTACCCGCACAAACAATGCTGTTGGTTATCGTTTAGGTGTTGAAAATGACACAGATCTAGGATTTACTGGTGTAACTGATGTGCAAACACAAGGCACAACATCAACAATATCAGTTCCTCTTACTTTAAGCGAAGCTGTTATTGCTATCAATAACTTTTCAATAACAGGTGTCACCGCACAAATTGCTAGCAATCAACTACGTATTGTAAGTACAAACGAACAGTTGGTAGTTGGTACTGGTTCAGCAAACAATGACTTTGGAATTAACCAAGGAACTTACAATGCAACTGCTAATACTGTACCTGTTCTGGTAGACTTAGCAATTGGTGATGTTGTGACGCAGATTAACGATGCTAGTATTACTGATCTGGTTGCAAGTCAAGTTGAGGGTGCATTACTATTGAGTTATGCAGGTGATCAGCTTATAATTGGTGATGGAACATCTAATACTGAATTAGGCATTATTGCGCAAACATACGAGAGTCAGACTGACAGTGTTAGCAATGTATTTAATGCTGATGAATGGGACGTTGTACAGGACCCAGCTAACTTTAACGTTTGGACAATTGACAATATTGGAAGTAACACAATAGGGTCTGTAAGTACAACCAACCGTTATGATGTATTACAGACTATGGATTTACAAATTGGTATACTTGAAGTTTGTGCTGGATCTGAAAATGGTGATGATGCGCTTATCCAATGTGATACAGCACATACACTCGCTGTTGGTGACTATGTTTTACTAGTGAACACAACAAGTGTACCAAGCTTGGACGGAATTTATCAGGTAACTACCCTCCAAAGCGATACAGGCTTCTACGTTGATCGTTATATTGAACAAAAAGGATTTACTGGAAAAGTATTCCCAATGCGTTCTGTCCGATTCCCAAGCAGCACGGTTGCAGAAGCAGCAATGTCAGATACAGATTATATTCAGGACGGACTAGGACTGCGCAGCGGAACTTACGTTTATGTGGATGAAGTATTTGATGGTGGCAATAACGGTCTTGGCTACGGTGCAGTTTATCAAGTGCAACGTACAACTGGCGGCGCCGGACTAGTTCTAGTTCGTAACGAAACAGGTAAGACTAATAACAGCACAATTAAGAATGGTGTGCTTTATAGTAATTCAACTGGTGAGACAGTTGTGCGTTTTGAAATTTATGACCCGCTCAAAGGAATTATTCCAGGTATTGCGGCGGCTGAACTTGATCTGCGTAGCGATGTAGACTTTGCTTATTACACTGACTCAACCGATCCAGAACTTGAGATTCGTCCTGAAAACGCATGGGGCAACCGTCAAGTTGGTACAACTTGGTGGGATTTGAGCAATGCAATTTACCTTAATTATGATCAAAGCTCAACAGAATATCGTCAAGAGCAATGGGGCCAACTATTCCCAACAGCAACAATTGATGTTTATGAATGGACAAAGAGCTCAGAAACACCTGATGATTATCTCACAGCCGTACAGGCAGGTACAATTATTGATGGTGTAGAGTTGACAGGACAGCCTTACCAAATTGAGGATCAATTTGGTGATGTACAGTACAATTGGTGCGAAGAGATGGAAGTCAATCGTAATACCAATCAAATTGAAACATACTATTACTTCTGGGTAAAGAACAAAACAACTACACCAACCCTGGAACGTCAATACAGTGTTCTGCAGATAGCTGACATTATTATAGATCCAACGACACAGGCAGTTGACTGGCTTGCAGCAACAAGTGAAAATACACTATTGGTTAGCAGCTTGAGCAAGTCAAATGGATTTGATGACTTGGTTATGCAAGTTAACTATGATGCTAATGCAAGCGATTATCACCAGGAATTTGCATTGCTGGCAGAAAATGACCCAGCACTTGTAATTCCAGAATGGTTGCACATTAGCTTGCGAGATAGCCTAGCAGGATTTACACAAGACACTACAACTCTAGATTATACTGATTGGGACAGTGTTACTACTTACAGTCCTGAAAGTATAGTTTTGAGTGCACTTGGAAAATATTACCGTAGCCACACTGAGTCTACTAATATTAATCCTGATGGCGATACAGACCAAGACTATTGGTCAGTACTCGAATTTAATGAAAATAATCCTGATGGTCTTTATACAGGTGTTGATACTGTAAAGATTAACACACCGCAGACAATTCCAGACAGAAATTTACATCCGAGCGTGCGCTATGGTATTGAAACACGACCACACCAGATTTGGTTCCAGGACCTTGAAAAATCTCGTAAGGTAGCTGTAGACAAGCTTAATGATCAACTCACAAGTATCAACTTGGTAGATAGTGATATACCTTGGCGCGAAGAATTTGAGCGTTCATTCTTTGTAGGTGATCTTGAATATGACATTACTCAGTATTGGAATTTTGTAGATTGGAACCTTGAAGGAACATTATATGAAAACGGCACTGGTGATTATTTTGTTGAATTTGTAAATGATTTATCAGCATTGACTCCAAGTGAAGGTGAATTAGCACAAGTTGAGCGCAGTATTGACCCAGATGGTAGATCACGCCGCAGTGTATGGGTATACAGTGCTGGTGAATGGTCCATAGTTTACAAAGAAAAAGCAACAATTAAGTTTAATAACTTACTTTGGAATAACGAATCAGCTGCAACAGGATGGGATATTGTAGGATGGGACACTGATGAATGGGACAAGAGCTCCAGTGCAGTTATGGTGGAAATCTTTGACAGCTTCTATAATAGAATTTGGGTTGAAGAGCGCCGCAGCTTTTATGCAGACTTGTGGTTTGACATGGTTAAGCATGTGCTGCATGAACAACGCGAGCCAGACTGGATCTTTAAGAGCAGTTATTTCAAGTTGATTGTAGAAGATACACTAGAAAAGCAATACAACAAATATTTCACAGAAAATGCTGATGAATTCTTTGACTTTGTCGATGTTGTTAAGCCATTCCGTAGCAAGCTACGTGATGGAATTGTGCGTAAGGTTGCTGATGATGAAATTAATACGTCACCATTAGACACAATAGAGGTTAGAGTACAAACTAACCCTGTAAATGAAGCAATTGACGAAACAAATACTCGTAGCTTCCGACTAACTGTTGGTAGTGATGGGCTTAACTATTCAAGTCAGATTGTTAATGAGCACAAGGTACTATTAGGAATTGATATTGGTCCTGATGATTTGATCATCCCAATTCTTAATATTGGAACCAATACGATTCCAGAAACATCTGGCGCAATTTGGATTAATAGTGAACGTATTGAATACACAAGTACATCATTCACAGACGCAAGTGGAATTGGTAGCGGATTTACTAGTGGATTTGATGTTGGCTTTGGTGGCGTTACATTACTAGTGGGTATTACTCGTGGTACACAAGGCACATTTGCACGTGGTCACAGCTATGCTGATATTGTTGAAGATGCAACTAACTTAGATCTAGTAGAAAATACAACCCTAAGTGATTATGGAACTACTACAACTGGTGCAACAGATAATCTTGCACCAGCCTGGAATGAACTAGGTGATGGACTATTGGAGGCAGGTAACCTGGATCCAAATGGTATTACTATACGTGGCGAGGCATTTGGTACAATCGATCCATATGGAGAGATTTTGTATGCACAATGGTTGATATTCCAAGAAACAGCTGAAGCAATTGAGAATTTCCAAGGCGAACTTGAACAGTTAATTGAGGAATTTTGGATAGAAAATTATCCGTGGCTATCAGCAGACACTGAATTGCCTAGTGGAACAACTACACGTACCGCAGCGGTACCACATGATTCCGTTACTACATCTGATAGTGATTACTACGGTGTAACGGCTGACGGCACCGCCTACAAAGCAGATAATACTAAGGACTGATGGTCCATAAATACTTGAAACCCATAGGAACAAGAAATGGCAGTAGATCTAAATCAACTTGAAATTACAGTTGCACAACTAGAAGAAGATGCAACAGTAATCGGTAAAATTGTAAATGATGCAGTTGATGCACCAAACGCCGGTGAAGCTGACGGCACAGTTACAACACGCTTAGGCGATGTTGTTAAAAACGTTAATCGTGTCTTAGCTGACTTAACAGCAAGCAATCCGGTTGCAGATTTGTCTAACAGTACAACAACCGACCTAGCTGAAGGCACTAACCTTTATTATACACAAGGCAGATTTGATACGGCATTGACTGCTAAGTCAACTACTGATCTAAGTGAAGGCACTAACCTTTATTATACAGATGAGAGAGTAGATGATCGTGTTAACGGATTACTAGTTGCAGGCGACGGTATTACACTAGCATATGACGATGGTGCAAACACATTAACAGTTGATGCTGCCATTCCTGCAATTACAACCATTTCAACAAGCAGAACTTTAGCTCTTACCGACGCTTCGGATATTTTAGAAATTGATACAAGTGGCGGCGGCATAATAGTAACAATTCCACTCAATGCAACCGTACCATTTCCTATTGGCACAGTTATTAACTTTACCTTAATCGACGCATCCAACCCTGCAGTAATTACGGCGCCGGTCGGCGGTACACTAAATGGAATCGCTACGGGCGCGGGCGCCATTCTCTCCGTGCAATATAACGTTGTTTCAATGTATAAACGCGCAACAGATGCGTGGGTAATCAGTGGCGATATGGGCACAATTAGTAATATATAATGTATAAACACGGAATCGGAGCAATTGCATAATGGGTGTCTATTTACAACGTATAGCTATGTCTGGCGGTGGTATAATAATACCGCCAGCAACAGAGCCATTATGGAGAGATTTTTCTTCAGCTGATACTGTCTTTTATGCTGATATGGATGGTGGAAACGGCGCCACAGTATACACAGAGAAAAGCCCTAATTTGGCAGTCGGATCGTTTGTAAAGCCAGACGACACAAGACTATCTAACGCGCAGGCAAAATTTGGACCTACATCTTACGAGATTGATTCTAATGCTGGTACAACAGCAAATTTAAGATTCCCAAACGCATCCTATTGGGACATAAGTGGCGATTTTACAATATCACTTTGGTATTATCGCCGCGGCGCAGGCGGCATTTCATACGAGACACTTTTCAACCGTTACAACCCGTCCAACGACAACCGTGCGTTTCAATTACGAATTCTTACAGGGTCAGGCGGCATTGCTTGGACA
>Ga0209504_1003229_pt1 | contig 10332 bp, 6 predicted proteins | sample COGITO_mtgs_1005_FD_184791 | JGI IMG/M metagenome (GOLD analysis project Ga0209504, IMG submission 184791) | Pelagic marine microbial communities from North Sea - COGITO_mtgs_100511 (SPAdes) (version 2) | ecosystem: Environmental > Aquatic > Marine > Epipelagic ...
GCAAGGCGCGTGCCGCCTGCTACGCTGACAGCAATCTGTTACTCAAATAAGGAGTTTGGGTATGGCCGGTGTGATGGATTCGGTTAACCAGCGAACTCAGTTGGTTGGACAGAATCGTTTGGAGTTGCTGCTGTTTCGTCTGAACAGCAATCAGTTGTATGGCATCAACGTGTTTAAGGTGAAAGAGGTGCTGCAATGCCCGAAGCTCACCATCATGCCGAAATCCAGCCCTGTCGTGCGCGGTGTGGCCAATATCCGTGGCGGTACTATCCCGATTCTTGACTTGTCCATGGCGACTGGTAGTGCGCCGCTGGCCAATATCGACAACAGTTTTGTGATCATTACGGAATACAACACCAAGGTTCAGGGTTTTCTGGTGCAATCGGTCGAGCGCATCGTCAATATGAACTGGGAGTCGATTCATCCACCACCCAAGGGCACTGGACGTGATCACTACCTGACAGCGGTGACCCATCTGGATGACAAGATGGTCGAAATCATCGACGTCGAGAAAATTCTCGCTGAGGTGGCGCCGACATCAGAAGTCATCTCCGAAGGTATATTGGACGCCCGCACGCAAGCACGGGCAGTGAGTATGCGCGTGCTGACCTGCGATGATTCTTCTGTGGCGCGCAAACAGGTCACGCGCTGCCTGGAGACCGTTGGTGTCGAGGTGGTGGCGCTGAACGACGGACGTCAGGCGTTGGATTATCTTAAGGCCATGGTCGAGGAGGGACGTAAGCCTGAGGAAGAGTTCCTCATGCTGATTTCCGACATCGAGATGCCTGAAATGGATGGCTATACGCTGACGGCGGAGATCCGCGCCGATCCGCGTCTGCAAAAGCTGCACATCATCCTGCATACTTCGCTCTCTGGCGTGTTTAACCAGGCCATGGTGAAGAAAGTGGGCGCAGATGATTTTCTCGCCAAGTTTCGTCCAGATGACCTGGCTGCACGGGTAGCTGAACGCATCAATATTGCGGCAGGGGACTGAGGGCTTCGCCCTCAGTGAAACATATGTCCGTCGAGGCCTCGCGAGTGTCTACAGGTAATTTGGATTTCGAGCAGTTCCGGACCTTCCTGGAAAAAGCCTGCGGCATCCTGCTTGGTACTAACAAGCAGTATCTGGTTTCCAGTCGACTCAACAAGTTGATGGACCAGAACAGCATCAAGACTCTGGGTGAGTTGGTGCAGCGCATGCAGAGCCAGCCACGCAGCGGTTTGCGTGAACAGGTGGTCGATGCCATGACCACTAATGAAACGCTGTGGTTTCGCGATACTTATCCGTTCGAGGTGTTGAAAAACCGCGTGCTGCCGGAGATTATCAAGGCCAGTCCGGGCCAGCGTCTGCGCATCTGGTCGGCGGCTTGCTCCTCTGGTCAGGAGCCTTATTCGCTGTCGATGACCATTGAGGAGTTCGAGAAGACCAACATCGGCCAGCTCAAGGGTGGTTTGCAGATTGTTGCCACAGATCTTTCACCGACGATGTTGGCTAACTGTAAGTCGGGTGAATACGACAGCCTGGCGATGGGGCGCGGACTTTCCCAGGAGCGCTTACAGCGTTACTTCGACCCGAAAGGGCCGGGACGCTGGGTGATCAAGCCTGCTATCCGTAGCCGCATTGAGTTTCGACCGCTGAACCTGCTCGACAGTTACGCCAGTCTGGGCAAGTTCGATGTGGTGTTCTGCCGCAATGTGCTGATTTACTTCTCGGCTGAGGTGAAGAAGGACATTCTCACGCGTATTCATGCCATGTTGAAACCGGGTGGTTACTTGTTTCTAGGGGCCTCGGAGGCGCTCAATGGTCTGCCTAGCCATTACCAGATGGTGCAGTGCAGCCCTGGGATCATCTACAAGGCGAAGTAATAGTTGCGGGGTTCAAAAAAACGGGAGGCCATTGGCCTCCCGTTTTTTATTGTTGGTAATGTTGTTTCTGACCTTACAAGGCGCCGGTCTGGGCTGCGGGTACGGGTGGCAGGCATTGGCTGTGCGTTCCTGGTTCAAGGTAAGGCAGCAGTATCGGCGCCATACCCTTGAGCACCTGTACTGGTAGCGCCGAGGTGAAACGGAAGTTTTCGGCAGCGCGCCCCGGGACGAACGCGGTAAGGGTGCCGTAGTGGTGCTGCCCTAGGTAAAACACAAAGGTCGCAGTGCGGTTCATTGCCCGCGAGCTGAGCACCCGGCCGCCGGCGCCAACGGTTTCGATACGGTTATCACCGGTCCCCGTTTTGCCGCCGACCTTGAGGGGCTGACCGTCAGCCTGAGTGAAGCTGCCGAGCAAGCGGCGCGCGGTGCCAGCTTCAACCACGTCGGCGAGGGCGCTGCGCAGGGCGGCCGCGACCTCGGGGGCCATGACGCGCTTGCCCACGATATGGTCGCGGACTACCAAGGTGTCGTAAGGCGTATCAGCGGCGAAATGCAGGCTCTCGATACGGGTCACGGGTTGGCGGATACCGTCGTTCTGGATAATGCCGACCAGCTCGGCGAGTGCTGCTGGGCGATCGCCGGAGCTGCCGATGGCAGTGGCCAGCGAAGGCACTAGATGGGCAAAGGGGTAGCCGAGGTTTTGCCAGCGTCGGTGAATGTCGAGGAAGGCCTCCACCTCAAGCATGATGCGAATGCGACTGTCGCGGGCGCTCTTGTGACGGCTGCGAAACAGCCAGCCGTAGACTTCCTGGCGCTCATCCTGGCTGGCGGCCACTGCGTTGCTGAAGGTGGCTTGCGGTTGTTCGATCAGGTAGCCCAGTAGCCACAGTTCAAGCGGGTGGACGCGGGCGATATAACCCTGATCCGGCAGGCTGTAGGCTCCGGGGCCGTAGCGTTTATAGAGCTCGGTTATGCGCTTATCGCTGAGCTTTTCCTGGGGCAGGTACTTACGCAGGAAGGCGGCGAAGATGGCTTCGTCCGCATGCGGCATCAGGTAGCGATGCACGGCCGCAAGCCGCACCGAGGTGTGACGCAGGCCGTTGAGAAAGGTGTCCAGGCGCTGTTGCTCGGGTTGATCTTGGTACTTGCGCCAGAAACGCAGCAAGAAGGTCTTGCCCTCTCGGTCGGCAAAGTCATGCAGGTAAGCCAGGCGGCGCGGGTCCTTATCGTCACTGAGCAGTTCGGCGCTGTTACTTGGCCCCTGATAGGTGCTGTAGCGCACCAGGTCACGCATCAGGCGGATAAACGGCAGGTTGAGTGATTCACGCAGGGCTACGCGCATGCTGGCAACACGCTGATTATCTTCGCGGCGGAAGTTAGCGAAGGTGTGAATGCCGCCACCGGTGAAGAAACGCTCGCCAGGGTTGGCTGAATATTGGCGCTCCAACGCTGCGTCGAGCATCGTCGACAAGCTCGCGTTGGGCGTGCTCTGCAAGTAACTAATAGCCCAGCGAGTCAGGTTGTCCTGAGCGTTAACGGCACGCAACTCACTGGCGCTTTGCCCGGCATGCCGCTGGTGCAGTTCGGCGATGATTTCCAGGTAAGTGGCCAGCACCCTGAGCTTGGCGGTGGAGCCCAGTTCCAGCTTGCTGCCTTCATTGATGTCGAACGGCTGATCGGTGCTGTCGGTCTGCACCCGCACCACGCTGCCGTTACTGGTGCGTTCGAAGAGGGTGAAGCTGTAGCGCACGTCGGCGGTTTTTTCCGGCGACAGCAGGCGTTCGCCAAACAGGCCGAGCTGCCCGGCAAATTCCGGGTCGGCCAATTGCTGCAGGTAGTGACTGGCGGCTTGCTGCAGCTCGTTGTTCAGCGTGCTGGTGGCGCTCAGGTCGAGGCGATCAAGGTCATACAGCGGCATGTTGAGCATGGCTGACAGCCGCGCCCGCGAAACGCTGATGCCTTTGTTACCGTCCACCACCTGCAGGTTGGGCTCCAGGGCCCAATCACGATAAGTGAGTGGCTGGTTTAGCGCCGCATCGCGCAGCGCTGAGTCGATCAAACCACCGCCTGCCAGCAGGCGAATATGACTATCGGTCAGTTCGGCCAGGTCATTGCGGCCCTGAGCTAAGTAATAGGAGGGGCGGCGCTGGGCAATCATCAGAGCTAGCACCTGACGCAAGGCCAAGCCGCGCTCCTGAGTGGTGGCTTCGGGCGAGCGAGCCGGGTCGAGCAACAGATTGACGTGGGCAAAGTCCGCGCCGAACCAGATGCGTAAGCCGTCGGCCAGGCCGTGGACTTCGCCGTGTCCCGGTGCAGCCGAGAGCGGCACGCTATTGAGGTAGTCGCGCACGATATTTTCCCGCGCAGCCAGGGTTTGCTGGCCGCCTTGGTAAGCGCGCACGCTGGCGGAAAGCATCTGCCGTAGTTTTTCTGTGGCCGAAAGCGTTAGACCGTCCGGTGAGTGGCGGTATTTTTCCAATTGGGTGGCCAGGGTGCTGCCGCCCGCCGATTGGTCCTGCATATCCAGTAGCTTGCCGACCTGAGAAATGGCCGCCATAACGAAGCGTGGCCAGTCTACCGCCGGGTTCGCCAGCGGCTGCTCAGGGTCGAGCAGCTTGCGGTTTTCGATAAACAGCAGGCTGCCGGCTACCAGCGGCGGGATGGTATTGAAACTGGGGTAGCGCTGCTGTGGATAACGGAATTCGTAGAAGGGCGTACCGCTGCAATCGCTGATGCGCAGGCCGCTCTGGATTTTCTCCGGGTAGGGTATAAACAGGCCGCGTTGGGCATAGTCGAGTAAGGCCGGGGAGAACTGCGCCTGTTGTTGCACGATAAAGTCGCGCTGACCGAGACGCTCCAGCATCAAGGGTAGGTAGGTGTAACCCTGGCGCTTATCGAAGGGGCCTTCCTTGGGGTAGATGATCGATGGGCTGGGGCCTGGCTTGACCCGGTAACTGAGGGTTTGCGCGTAGCGGCTGAGTTCCTGGGCCTGAAAGCGCGAGGTGCGCACTTCCTCGGCAAGCAGTAGGCCGGCAGCGATGCACAGCAGCAGCGCGAGAAGCCAGAAGGTGACCTTCAGCTTACTGGTGCGCTTGCGCCGGTTGGGTTGCTCGCCGGCTGGCAGGGTGGTTATGTCGAGTTGCCAAGGTGCGCCCATATTCATTTAGCCTGATGTACTCATCCATAGGTTTGACAGGTTGCTGAATAACATCAGCGGGCTTGAACACTGAGCTCCTCTCAGCTGGCCACTGTTTGCAGTTTAGCCGCTGGTACAGGGAGCAGGCAGGGATGGGCTTGGCAGACAGAAGTTTTTTTGTGGGTTTTTATGCGCTGGCACGTGGATTAAGTGATCAGCGGCAACACAAATGCCCGGCAACTGGCGCAGGATTGCACTTGGCGCTGCGTGCAACTGCAGATTGCTAGAATTTTGCCGTGACGGAACAGGCGACGAGTAGCGATGCAACGCGACCATCGGGAGCAACTCAACCTCAGCTGGCAGGCCAATGCCGATGCCTGGACGGCGGCTGTGCGCGAGCAGCGTATCGAGAGCCGCCGGCTGGTGACTGATGCGGCCATCGTTCAGGCGATTCTGGCCTTGGCGCCCGCACGCGTACTGGACCTGGGCTGTGGCGAGGGCTGGTTGTGCCGTGGGCTGGTCGAGCATGGCATCGAGGCGGTTGGCGTGGATGCCTCGGCGCCGCTGATTGCCGTGGCGCAGCAGGCCGCGAGTGGTGCATCGCAGTATCGTGTGTGCGGCTATGCGGAGCTGCAGAATCAGGCACGACAGCTGGGCCGCTTTGACCTGCTGGTGTGCAATTTCGCCCTACTCGAAGAGCCCCTGGCGCCAACCTTGAATGCTCTGCATGGCTTGCTGGCTGAAGATGGCCGGCTGCTGATCCAGACCCTGCATCCTTGGCGCGCCTTCAATGACGTGGGTTACCGCGACGGTTGGCGGGTGGAAACCTTTGCCGGCTTTGGTGAGGGGTTTGCCCAGCCGATGCCCTGGTTCTTTCGCACGTTGGAGTCCTGGCTGGGGCTGTTCAGCGACACCGGTTGGCGCCTGCAATGGCTGCAGGAGCCGTTGCACCCGGAGAGCGAGCAGCCAGTGTCGCTGCTGATGCTGCTCAGTTCCGAGCGCAACTGAGAGGTCTGATCAAGCATCAATCGACGATAAACAGCCGTGCCCCGCCAGGGGTGGACGAGCGATGCGCCTCGGCCTGGTCGGCGACCTGATAGCTCATGCCCGCCGTCATCACAAAGCGCCGGCCATCGTCCAGTTCAGTGTGCAGCTCGCCTTCTAGGCATAGCAGGATGTGACCTTTGTGGCACCAGTGATCGGCCAGGTAGCCGGCGCTGTACTCGACCATGCGCACGCGGATGCTGCCGAAAACCTGGGTGCGCCAATAGGCCATGCCGGTTTCGCCGGCATGTTCGCTGCGCTCGATCTGGCTCCAGTCGGTGACGCCGAAGGGAATATCGCTGATGTTCATCTATGCAGCCCTTTGGTTTGAGTCGATTGCTCAGCGGCGCTGACGGTCTTCGGCATAACGGCGCAGTACCCACTGCCCGGCCGGGTGGGCGTGTAGCTCATCGAGAAAGGCCTGGGTCTTGTCGTCATGCCCGGCGACGCCTTCCCACGGCGTGCCGGCGGGGGTGAATAACGGGGCGAACAGCGCAGCGGCACTGATATCGGCCAGTGTTAGCTGTTCACCGACCAGATAGCGCGACGGGTCGCCATGTATGCGCGATTCGATCAGCGCCAGCCCTTCAAGCAGTTCGGCTTGAGATTTAGCCACCCGCTGCGGGGTTACGCCATAGAGTTTCTGCACGCCATTGATCAGCACCGGTTTCATCAGGTCGCGCAGGCCCAGCAGTGGGCGGTAGACCTTGAGCATGGCGTGCATCACCGAGTCCCATTGTTTGATCTGGCCGTACAGCCAACGACGCACGTGTACGCCCAGACGGTCGAACTGTTCTTCCAGTGCCAGCACGTCGGCGCGTTGTGCGGCATCAGTCGGAAGCAGTGGGCGTTCCGGGTAGCGCTCCTCTAGGTAGAGGGCGATTTGGGTGGAGTCGCCAATGATGCGGTCACCATCCTGGAGGATAGGAAGGGTAACGATGCCGGCCAGGCGCTTGCTCTTCAGCCGATGCAGACCGGGGAATAGGTTGTCCACCTGGAAGTCGAGGCCCTTGTGATCCAGGTGCCAGCGAGTTTTTTCGCAGTAGTGGGAAATCGGGAACTGATAAAGCGTGCGCATGGTGGGCCCTCGACAATAGTGCGCCGAGTGTACGGGCTGTTACGCCGACAACCCAGTCGTAACCGGCAGTCCAGGCTTTCGTTAGGGGAGGGGCGTGCGCCCAGGCCATTGCTGACCTGGGCTACAGGTTATGGCGTGCGTTGCAGCTCGGTCTGACCGTTTGTACGGGCCAGCAGATGTTCCGGCAGGTCGAGCAGGTCATCGTCGAAGGTTTCCAGCGGCGGTGGACGCCGCTCGAAGCGCGAGCCGAGCACCAGCAGGCAAGGCGTCAGCAACAAGGTCAGCACGGTGGCGAAGGTCAGGCCGCCGGCAATCGCACTGGACAGCTGCGTCCACCACTGGGTCGAGGGCGCGCCAAAGCCCAGGCTTGGGGTGAGCAGGTCGACGTTGACCCCGACCACCATCGGGATCAACCCCAGTACCGTGGTTACCGCGGTGAGCAGTACTGGGCGCAAACGCAGGCTACCGGTTTCCAGCGCAGCGGCGCGTGGCTCCAGGCCCTGACGACGCAGCTGGTTGTAGGTGTCGATCAGGATGATGTTGTTGTTCACCACAATCCCGGCCAGGGCAATCAGGCCCATACCGACCATGACGATGCCGAACGACTGGCCATTGACCAGCAAACCCATCAACACCCCAGCCGTCGACAGCACGATGGCCGAGAGCACCAGCAGTGATTGGTAGATGCTGTTGAACTGGGTCACCAGGATGATAAACATCAGGAAGATCGCCACCAGAAAGGCGGTGCCGAGGAAGGTGGCGGCTTGTTGTTGATCCGCGCCTTCGCCGGCCACTTTAATCTGCACGTTGCTCGGTGGAGTGCCCATGGCTTTAACCAGGGCTTGCTGGCGCTCCGTGAGCTGCGCACCTTCGGCCAGATCGGCTTGCAGGGTGATGGTGCGGTTACCATCGACCCGCCGCAGGGTGCCAACCTTGGGCGCCTGTTCAAGCGAAACGAAGTTGCTCAGCGGGACCTGCCCGGCCGGTGTGTTAAGGGTCAAACGGCCCAGCTGATCGAGGGAGCGCCAGTTGGCGGGAAGGCGCACGCGGATATCCACTTCATCGGTGGCATCTTCCGGGCGATAAGTCGCCAACTTGAGGCCGTTAGTGACCATTTGTACGGCATTGCCCACGCTCAAAATGTCGGTGCCGAAGCGGGCGGCAGCCTCGCGGTCGACCTTGATCCGCCATTCAATGCCTGGCAGCGCGCGGTCGTCCTCAATGTCTTTGAAGCCGCCAATGCGCTGCATGGAGTCGCGCAGCTGGTCGACATACTGATCGGCCTGTTGCAGGTCCGGGGAGCCGATCTGCAGCTTGAACGGTTTGCCGCTGCTCGGACCTTCCTCTTGTTTGCGGAACTCCAGAATAATGCCGGGAATGTCCGCTGTACGCGCGCTCATGTCTTCCAGAATCTTGCTGGCCGAACGCCGCTCATGCCACTCGACGAATTGAAACTGCAGGGTGCCGATCACGTCCGCCCCCAGCTGACCATCTGGTTGCGCCAACGAGCGGGCATACAGTGCCTTGACTTCACTCATGCCGAGCAAGCGCTTTTCCACCTTCTGCAGCAGAACGTCCTTTTCCTGGACTGACAGGTCACCACGGGCGCGCAGCCAGATTTGGGCGCTTTCCGGCTCAGTTTCGGGGAAGAACTCCACGCCATGGTTGAAGCGCCCATAGGCGGTGTAGATCAGCGCAATCACTGCGAGCATGCCGAGCAGAGTCAGCCCTGGGCGCTTCAGTAAGGTGCCGAGCAGACGGCGATAACCGACGGCGCCGCGGCCGGGTTGAGTCGCTTGCGGCAGTGGTTGGCCGCCGGTGACCGCGCCGAGTACCGGCAGAAATACCAGCGCCATGGCCAGCGAGGCCAGCAGGCAGACAATCACCGTGGCTGGCAGGTATTTCATAAATTGGCCGACCACACCGGGCCAGAACAGCAGTGGCAAAAACACCACCAGTGTCGTGGCGGTAGAGGCGATCACCGGCCAGGCCATGCGCGTGGCGGCATTCGCCCAGGCCTGGCGTGGCGTCTGCCCTTGGTGCAAATAACGGTCAGCCAGCTCGGAGACCACGATGGCGCCGTCCACCAGCATGCCGGCGACCAAAATCAGGCTGAACAGCACGACGATATTGAGGGTGAAACCCAGCGCCCAGATCAGCAGAATGCCGGTAAGAAAAGCGCCAGGAATAGTCAGGCCGACCAGCAGCGCCGAGCGCATGCCCATGCTCGCCACCACCAGGATCAGCACCAGCACAATGGCAGTCATCACGTTGTTGAGCAGGTCGCTGAGCATGCTCTGCACCTGCTGCGACTGGTCCATGATGTAGCTGACCTTGAGGCCTTCCGGCAGTAGCGGCTGCGCCTTGACCATCAGCGCTTTGACTTGCTCGATGGTGGCGATGATGTTGGCGCCACTGCGCTTGGAAACCTCCAGCACCACCGCCGGTTGGCCGTTAATGCGTGCGTAGCCGGTGGGGTCCTTGAAGGTGCGGTGGATGGTGGCGACATCACCGAAGGTCACCACGCTGTTGCCCACCACCTTGATCGGCATGCTGAGAACATCTTCGAGATCTTCGATAACGCCTGGAACCTTCAAGCTCATGCGCCCCGCGCCGCTGTCCAGGCTGCCGGCCGCGACCAGGCGATTATTGCGGCTGATCAGGTTGAACAGTTCGTTGTAATCAATGCCGTAGCTGTCGAGCACCTGAGGGTCGACGACAATTTCCAGCAGGTCTTCACGGTCGCCGCCAATTTCGACGGACAGCACCTCGGCGATGCCTTCGACGTTCTCTTTCAAACGGCGGGCGATATACACCAGCTCGGTCTCGGCAATCGGCCCGGACAGGCCAATCGACAACACCGGGAACAGCGCCACATTGACTTCATTGACCGTGGGTTCCTCGGCTTCCTCCGGCAGTTTGCTGCGGGCGGTATCGACCTTCTCGCGCACATCGGCAAGGGCCAGTTTGGCATCGAAGCCCGCATCGAACTCCAGGGTCACCGAGGCGTGGCCTTCGTTGGCGATGGAGCGCATTTCCTTGATCCCTTCGAGGCTACGCAGCTCCTGTTCCAGTGGTCGTACCAGAAGACGCTCGGCATCCTCCGGGCTGATGCCTTCAAGCGTTACCGAGACATAGATGATCGGGATGCTGACATCCGGGTTGGCTTCTTTGGGGATGGCAAAATACGCCGCAAGGCCGCCGAGCA
>Ga0209504_1003232_pt1 | contig 10325 bp, 9 predicted proteins | sample COGITO_mtgs_1005_FD_184791 | JGI IMG/M metagenome (GOLD analysis project Ga0209504, IMG submission 184791) | Pelagic marine microbial communities from North Sea - COGITO_mtgs_100511 (SPAdes) (version 2) | ecosystem: Environmental > Aquatic > Marine > Epipelagic ...
GTCTGAACGTATTGGGTATGCAGTTTACAGTAAGATAGAAAGTGGGTATCTGGTCACTGCATCACCAAGCAATTATCACTGGGATCCTGCTGCAGCACTGATGTATGAGACTACGGCTAAGGCTTGGGCATCAGCAAAACGACGGGGGCCAAGGTACGCAATTGCTGTTGCCATCAACCGTGACGAAGATGGCTCTTTGCATCATGAGGAGTTATCCCCTCCAATGAAAGCTGTTTCAGGCAGTTGGATTGTACGCATCGAGGATGCGGGACTGCCAATAGGCCCCCTATATATCGCAAGCCTTAGTCGCGATGGAAAAAGTCGTGCATCTACAGAAATTTGTGACGCCAGAGGGTTTAGTCATCAGCAAGCAGTTGAGTTAGCCGCCAAATTCCAAGGCAAGCCGAATTGTACCGCTCAAATTGAACAAGTATCGGATTGAACTGATTCACTATGCCGGTTGTGTCGATTATCTTGATTCTCATATGAACCAAGCAAGTGGGTAGGGTTGCATGCATAGCAAATGGAGATGGCCAGCATTGAAGGTTGCCAGAGGGGGTCTGCAGCATGATGAGTTCTTCGATCTTTACGATGTTGCTTATCAGTTTGGGATACCGATTCATGAGGCAGGTAAAGTAATGCTCTACCTGAGATCATTACCCTATGTGGAAAAGCAGGCCGAAACACGGCATTGCAAGCCGGAACTAGGGAGAATGGCTGCTCGACGGATCTTTATCAAGGTACTGGCCATTCATCCAGAACCAATAAAAGTAGAGACTCTAGCTCAGGAGAAATCCAACCTTGCTCAACCCTAATCGCCATAATGAGCACTAAAATTGCTGCCAAAAATATTTTCGCCTCACGACACAATTACTATACATGAAATGTTTATTGCTGTGTGTGTAAAATTCTCAGAACTAGCCAAGCAAATTAGATACTTTTATTTGCGGCACGACTACTGGCTGCTTTCATTACTGATCCTAAATGGAATAAGGCGTGATTATAATTCAGCATGCCACTATCTATAATGGATAAACTCTGACAAGTTAAACTTAATACATTATTATATCTCATAATGCATGCGCACTATAAAAAATGTAAAAAAATGGGAGCTCTCGGCTCCCATGAAACATCTTAATTAAAATGTGAATAGTCTATTACTATAATATATAGCTTACTTCTGAATTTTAAATGTCGGCACTACAAATAAGGGAAGTAATAACCCCTCAAAGCCAGCTCTTGACGTTAATGCGTGAACGTGTTCACGTAAATAGGGGTACAGTACTAATGGAGCATTCTTTGATGACCAATCTTCAATATATTCGATGTTGAACTCTGATTGATCTACGTCAAATACCCCCATTAGCTCAACCTTTAAGTCAAACGGCGAATGATCCTCTTTACTTTCAATAGAAACACCAACTTTCACACCAATCTGACTAGTATCATGATTGAAATCAGAATGCCCATGATAAAGACGAAATGCGCCAGAATCTGGCAACTGGCGCTGATCATTTTCTGGGTTTACAATTATAGAAAGAACTAAGACCTTCAAATCAATAAGCTGAATTGCATGTTTTTTAAATTTATCAATGTTACTCATTTTTAAGCAGCCATTAAATAATGTTCATCATTAGCAGCCTCGGCTGCCTCAATAAAAACGTCACTAATCCTAGAAATAATTTTCCCATGTTTAATGAGCATTTCTTGATCGACTGATGCTGTTTTATAGAATAATGATACATCATCAAATGATACATCGTAATTTGATGAAAAAAACTCACTCCACAATGGTATATCTAGTTGATGATGATGACAAATTTGCTGTCCATCCATTACCATCGAACTAATTAGTCCGCCCTTAGCAGATTCAAATTTTTTCTGTAATTGTTCATCACTAAGTGAGTCGAGCTCAACGATGATGCTATCAAGTATTTCTAATAATTTACTCATCATTTACCTCCTCAAACTTGTCTATGGTGGTGATACACGACAAATCTTTAACAACATAACAAGACGGTTGACCGGTAATATCTAAAGAAAGATGCTTTGGTGTATTGGGTGGTTGTTGCACCTTAACGTGAATTATTCTGAACTCTTTTTCTAACTTATCTTCCGCCTCATTAATAAACATATCATATAGCCTAGATATGATATCAGACTCTTCGCCAGTTAAACGAGGCTTAGTTTTTATTGCGAATTCATAAAAGCGATCTCTTATCGCTTGATTTTCAAAATCAAGAATATCATCCTCACCCGCCTCTAACGTAGCATATACGACACAACATCGGGGGTTTTGATCGTCTTTGTAATAATGTTTTTTCGTATGCGCATAACGCCACCACGATATAGCCAAATTTCTAACATAATCTTGAAGCGCATCCCTAGTATAGCCCCAAAAATATGTACCAGAGCCACGCAACCCATTTTCACTTTTTTTGAATCCGCTTATCTCTATTGCGTTTGCTCTGGATACACAAGTCCCATGCGTTCCTTTCATCATATATATCTATGACCAGATCTTTAGATTTAATTTTTATTTGAAACAAATACACTACATAATAAAAAATATCAAACATGACGAATGTCGATATTTTTTGTACTTGTATATGAATCAGAAATAATTGATGATTATTTAATGCTGAAGTAAAAAAGGAGGAAATATAGATGAAACTTTCACAAGCAAACTTTGAAATTCATTGGCTACCGCCCCTAAGTTCCAGCCCCTAGTTTGCTGCTTTTGACCAATGATGTTGTCGATGAATGAACCCAGAGGCTGCCTTTTGTCTGATGTTCAGTTACCGTATGGCTATCATAGACGAATGTGAATCAGAAGTAAGCAAAAAAAACAAGAGTTTTGATCCTAATCAGAGCCTTTGTACTGGCCTCTATAGCCTTCGTCCTCTGGCCTACCACATGCAGCGCAACTGACTGTCGCGTGGACGTAGGACGTAGGACGTAGGACGTAGGACGTAGGACGTAGGACGTAGGACGTAGGATTTTGAACCTCGCGCGGATGATACAGAGACAAGGTTTTTGAACCGGGAACGATACCGACAACACAAACGAACAAAGCTGACACGGCGCACGGTGCCAGACGCGATCGTTACCGCTGCCAACAATAGATTAGGATGATGGGGTACTGTAGCGGTTATGGAAAAGTACGAGATGGTGCTGACTAACAACGAATCGGAACGTGCGTCGTCCGGGCATACGCTATGCAGCAGCTAGTGGTCATATCGGGTAGAGTTGTTTCGCCAACACATTGATGATGGTCAAAATCAGTCTGCGAACATGTAACGTTCAGATAGAAGAAGTGATGGCGTATGCTGGCGCAATAAACAAACTGAACACCCTTGGTCTGCCTGGTCAGAAACCCTTGGATGTAGCGGTCACCAGGGGCAGGGAGAGTCATAACTTACTGGTTTATTTGGGCAATAAGCATCGACACGAACAACGGGGAAGCATCACCAGATACGTGAGAATGCCTGCTAGTTTTGGCTTTTCGTAATAAAGAAAACAATACATAAAATAATCATTTTTGGTTATGATATGTACATGAAGACCTCTCAACTCATCAAACAGTTACGATACTTTGACTGCCAGCACGATTACTGGCTCTACTCTCTACACGAATTGGCCCTGATCTTCCCAGACGAAGAGCCGCAACAACTAAAAAACTCTCTCGTGAGACAATGTAAGGCAGGTAATCTATTGAAAGTTGGTGGAGGACTGTATGCATGGCCTGATGCCCGTTCGACCCCCATGTACCGTTTAGAACACCTGATCAATCGACTACGTCCTCGTGAGCTATCGTACATAAGTCTGGAATCTGCTCTCAGTATGCATGGTTGGATATCCCAGCTCCCAATGGCGGTGTTAACCGTGATGACCACGGGACGTTCATACCTTCAACAGACTGCCTATGGATTAATCGAATGGATCCACACAGATCAATCTGACAAGACAATTTTAAACACTACTACATGGGATCCCATGCGAGGATGCCTTATTGCAAAGGCATCTCTGGCGTATCGAGACCTCAAGCGGGTTAGCCGCAACCTTGAACTTGTTACGCCACGACCCGATGAAGCGATGTAAATGAAATATCATGGCTAGTTTATTCAGGGCTACTCTCTTCGCAGCGTTCTCTTATCTTGTACTCACCACTATTACAAGTGGTAAACACCATCTTACTAACTGCAGTAAGCATGTGTCTTAGATAAACACCAACCTGATTAACATTCCTTATTACATCTGTAGGAATTCCATAATGTGCTCAGCTTCAAGTACAAGCTTAGGTAATAGATGCCATGCTGAGTAACGGCATTCAACGCTCTACAACTCTGACTTTGAGGTCATTTTAGATAGAATGAAGGCTCCATTCTCGATTGAAAAACTATCAGCACTAGAAGGAGCCTGGAGAATCGATTGGCTTGGGGATCTTGCTTACCCAGATCTCAGTAAACGGCAATCCCAGCCTTCTGTCGCTGTTCAGTTTTCTCAGAATCTCCGTTCCTCTGGCGAAATTAGCAAACGAGAAGAATGGCTACCTATCGGATTACTGCCATTTCTGAAAGTTGGCGACTTATGGCTACATGGCCAACCCACTGGTGAGAATACAGCCCCCTCAAAAGAGACTTTCAGCCAACTTGCTATTAACCGTGACTCGACTCAGTTCTATAAGGCAGGGGGAAAGCCGGATCCCAAGACACATGGCTTATTAGGCTCAATTCACCACTGGCTTCCTCTTGATCAACATCCATGGCATAGAGAGCATACTCATGCTAATTGCATGGTCATCACAGTCAGTCGAGTGCTACAGATTTTGATCCCTTGCATAGAGCTCATCCGTTTTTACTTTGGCTCATCCAGCTCACTTCTTTCCACACTTTTCAGACCGATGTTGAGCCGAACTAACCTGGCAAAGCAGTACATAAAACGGACTGACGACTCTGTTTTCCTTCGTCTTGCGGAAGGTATATCTGGCGCTTCTGCCGCAGACATTGCACGGATCATCTATTCTCCAGCAGCTTGGCAAGCCGCATCATTGATAGGTAAAAGTGCACTTCAATGCTCCAGCTTAGGTGAACGCATATACCCCAAATGTACTTTCCCATTTGAAGGAATAACTGACTTAAATGTTACAGGACAGTGGATAACGCATGATGGCTCAACAAGGAAAATATTTGTTGTCTATGAAATTATTTCTTGCGCTCATGAGTTCCCATTTAAATCTGTTCGATATGTGACTACTGGGAACAGTAGCAAGTTCAAAGCATCAGGTTCGATAAATAGAGCTAGTTCGCAAAAAACTAAAAATTATGAAGATAATACTATTTTATTAAAAGATTCCGATCCTGACGAGAAGAGACAGGCTAGGCATGTACAGTTCATCTCTGCTAGTTCCAGATTCCCGGATCTCGAAACTAAAACCATTTTTAGAAACCCAAGTTTTTCGATTCCAAAAGATCAGCCTTACTCCGCAGCACCTCCTGGAACATTCAGTGTTGGGGCTACAGGTCAAGGTAAGGGTATTACCCCCGTAGAAATTGAAAGTGGCATCCTCCCTCAACACTTTGATATTACAGAGTTACCTGAGTTTTTCCAGGCTGGGCTAGCAACATTGCAGCATGCTCTGAGCTTTACACTAATGACCCCTTACACCCACGCAACATATACTCTACTGGTACCGCTCATCCGTGACGCCAGCAACAGCTCGTATAGCAATTGCTTTACTCATGATGGCGATGGGCGACCAAAGCGCCGCTTAATGGGATGTGTACAAGTTGACTATGCAGACCATGTTGAAGGCACTCTCATTCTTGAGCCTATCTACGGCGATATGCCAGAGATTGTTTCGTTTGAGCTCTCTGAGGAGTTTTTTGATCTGAATTTGGTGAAAAGGCAGCTCTGTATTTATTGGGAAGAGCAGACTGAACTTACAACTTAATTGAACACTTGGGGATCCAATAAATCAGTCCTTCATGATGGAAAGTCAGCCCATCCCCATCGTCTTCAAGCCCATTTTTCGTAATCTGCTGCCTGATACTGACATTTGATAACCCATGAAAGTATGCCAGAGCAGTGATAGCCCACATATTTTGAAATGCTTTATCGGACCTAGGCATCTGAACCAGTTCTGTAAGCCGCTTCTCAAGCTCAGCTTTAATCTGACTTTTATGCTTCTTTTGATGGATTTGCCTCACATCCAGCGCAGCATGCTGATCCCGGTTCAGGTACGTAATAAAGCCATGCACTGCAGCCTTCTGTCCTGGGTATTGGGAGATATATGCACACAAGTCCTTTTGGTCAGGGATAGAGCGCCCCGCTTTGAGACTTTGCCCCAGTAATTTCTTGGCCGGAGTCAACGCCAGCCGCACAGATCTCAGCGATAGTCCCCCTTGCTGATACTTGGTACGCAGATATTGGTAGTAGCCCACCAACAATCGGTTGGCCAGTGGATCTGAAACGCTGAGAAGAAGTCGCTCAATCCCCCTTACCTCTGAGTCTTCAAGCCTAGAATTGCCATCCTCAACCCATCCATGGCTATCTATCAGCCAGCGAACAGCTAAACGATGACGTCTCAGCATGTCAGCACCAAATTGCTTCACCAACTGCTTATAACCAATTGATTTATTTATGTATAGTTGTTCTATGGATTCGAAGAATGCCAAATATCGGGCAAGCAACCTCGATGCTCGGTGGGCACCACAATGTCCAAGAAGCCAGCGCGAAAAAGCTTGATACAACTCCTGTACTGGAGGATGAAGCACCCCCTGATTGAAATGAAGCCGCTGCTCAAAAACCTGCATCCAGTGGCAATTTTTGCATGTATTTCCCAGACCTGCTGGCATGGGAGCCCCGCATTTTGAACAGGGTATAGCTCCTAACGCCCAACACCTCGAACATAGCTTTTGTCCATTGGGAGCATCCAGCAATCGCCGAGATCGGCCACAAGCTTGGCAACAGGCATGGTCAGCTCTAGCGCATCGAGGACAGACGGGTTCATAAAAACCAAGACGCAGTACCCGAGAAAGGTGGCGCGAAACTGAGCCACACCGGCTACACGCCTTCTCTTCAGAAAAGTACCTAGCGCATGCCATACATACGGGTCCATATTCACTCATTAGCCCGAGTCGATACCCCTCCTTGCCGCAGCGAACACAGGGTTTACGCTTTTCGCAGCTCGAACAGGTTGCGTTAGGATGCCTCTCTGGCAACCGAGCCATCTCACCGCATTGAGGACATGGTTTGCGCTTAAATTCACGCGCATAACATGTTCCACAGTAGGACTCTTTCTTGAAGATCCGGTGCGCTCGCTCCATCAGTCGACCGCAGCCGAAACACTCTCGGGTAGAGATATCGTTCATCGCAGCAGGCCATGGCGGCGTAACAATCTGGCCCATTCACGGCGAACAACCTCTTTGGCTTTCGGCCTCCGTATCTGAATGGGATTAGTTCTGATACGTTGAATACTGTTTGCCGGTAGATCATCGAGCCAATCCATCACTACCTCTGATGGCCAACTAAGTTCATTCATCAACGTATTGCGTGAGACCCCGTATTCCTTGAGTAAATGGATCAGTAGGTCGCGCTCAAGGGATAGCATCTGAGCCACCGCCGCCAGGAGGGGTTTTCTTTGCTTGATCGGTAAAAGCTCTATTGGTAACTGTGTTGGCGGCAACGGGAGTGAGTGCAAATCAATTCCAGTGGCCTGGATAAAACCCCCTAAATGCGAAGGTGCCTTTTGTTCTCTGAATGCCGCGCGTCGGATAAGATTGAGTAAAAGTTTGGCCAATACAAACCAGTCTAGGGATGATATCTGCCTGTCTCCCCAGTCTGCAGCCCCTGTATCAAAGATATGGGTCGCCAGTTTCTGGAAATCAGTCTGACTTGCCTCAACATGAGCAGAGACCGCCGATCTGAGGTCATAACCACAGTGGAAGCAAATCCCTATGTGAGGTGTCTGTGCTGAGATGCGGTGATACTGAACCGGCATATGGCAAGAAGGGCAGCTCTCAATCAGATCATGATGATGTAGAGGGCAGTAGGTATGCCATGCCAAGCGCCATTGCCACCGAAAATAGGGGTCATCGATTCGCAAGCAATCTGGACAATAGGACACGCCCATCTTGTGCTGACGATTACGACTCCCCATTGCGATCACCCAAGGCAAACTAGAAGGCTTTTTCCCGATTAAAAGGATTTTCCCATCCAGATGATGAAACAGGGTCATGTTACGCAGCTCATCAATGCTCAAGCCTGATGAGCTGTACAGGCTCTGTAATCTTGTTTCATCAAGAGTACGATCAATATCGATGGTCCAGGCTCTCCATGTAGGCCAGACCGCAGATGTGAGAGACATGGGATCACAGCCGTGAGCCAAGGATGCTCTGACGAGCCAAGAGGACAGCAGCTCGTCCTTGAGAGGGGGTATCTGTACAGGCCAGACAAGGCTCACCTCATGGTTTCTCTCAGTCCGTTGGTGGGACGAAGCCACATGTGCTGTTCAATCAGGTTACGGTTGACTTGCTCCGAACCATCCTTGATCGCTGCAATGGCGCATGTGGAAAGTAATCGCTGCAGGTTGCCCAGATTACCTCCTGAGATAGCATGGAGAAGCTGGATGCACTCCGCTGTGCGCAATGAAGATGGCCGCTTTAGCGGCAAGATACGCTCGAAACTCAGCACCAATTTTGCGAACTCGTTGTCCAGCTTCCAGGCTGGCAGGGTTTTGACATCAAAGCGACTGGCATGTTGGGGATCGGTGTGCAGAACACGAACAGCCTCTGTCGTCCCCACCGCCACAATAGGGATCATGAGTTCATTACACAGCAGTTTAATGGCATTCATGAGCTCCCGCTGTTTGATTGCAGAGCCGGCCAGCAGCGAGTGAAACTCGTCGATAATCAGCATCTTCACCTTACATACACGACAGAGGTGAATAACCTGATAGCGAAGTTTTACTGTTGGATCAGAGGTTCGGTAGGGCGTGAAAAATCGCTCCAGTATCGATACATACAACCCTTTCTCGTCAGCCGTTGGCGGTGATTCCGCTAAGATGATGGGCTTGAATCCTTCCGGGTGCTCATCCTCGGTAGCCTTGTAATACTGCTCATGGAAATGCCGCACAATGGTAGTCTTGCCATTGTTGGGTTCACCAACCAGTAGCAAATTCAACATCCTGGGTTTCTTGGGCTGTTCAACGAGCTCATTGAGAGCTGCCAGTATCTGGTTGGCCGCGGTGTAACCAATCCACCTCGGCTGGTTTATGAAGGCCATTCGCTCTTGGTCCGACAGATTCATCACATGTCGAAAGTCGGGATGAAGGTGCGCGAGATCAATCATGCTATATCTCCATCGTCGTACGGCTCTATCTCGCTGAAATCTAGCGCTGATGGCTCAGGTATCGGAGATATCGGTGTGCCGGGGACTGGCAAGGGGGTTGCTGGGCTAATACCTTTCTCATGTTCACGTCTGCGTTGTGACTGTCGACGTGCTTTTTTGGTCGAGCTTTTGGACTCTTCGACGATCTCACGCAGTTGAGTGATGGTATTGAGGAGCTGGGGTTCAGTCGGGGACACATATCCCTGCTCTTTCAATCGCTTCCTAGCCTGCTGATACTCCCACATGCTCATTGATGGTAGTGACTGATCTGCCAACGGGATCTTGAAGTATTGCTCGAGTTCCGGGTCAAAGAACCAGATGTAGGAAATATCTCTTGGATCCCGGCGGAAAATAAACTGTCTTTTTGTCCCGGTATCCGGATCTGTGGCATTGAGCCAGAAGCGCAGCGTGTCCGCAAAGTAGGTGAGCCCCTCAATGGTGACACCGAATACCTGCACGGTTCGTCTGAATGACGGCAGGAAGTCGAGTAGGATCGTCATCCTGTCTGCTGGTCTTGGTGGGTAGCCAATCCCGTCAACTTCACTATTTCCATTGATGCCAATATCCCACTTGGTCAGAGGACTCATGCCAATGCCATTGTGGTAGCGTTGGTGATAGATATTGCAGATAAACGTCACCAGCCACTTCTCGAGTTCGTCCTTGGTCATGACGGCCCGCTTGTCGGAGTCGTAATCCTTACGTTCCCGGATATTCGAAAATGTGGTTCCTGGCAAGTCATGCAGCTCTTTGACCAGAGTGCCGAGGATCCGCTCTATGTGTCCGCCATACCGAGGCTGTTTGACCGGTCTGAAGCTTAGATTGATGCCGTACATCTGGCAGGATTTGCTGAAGTTGATAGAGCGAAAGTCAGCGCCATTATCAACATGGATCGTTTTAGGGATGCCCCATACAGGCCAGCTACTTTCCACTCGATG
>Ga0209504_1003236_pt1 | contig 10309 bp, 7 predicted proteins | sample COGITO_mtgs_1005_FD_184791 | JGI IMG/M metagenome (GOLD analysis project Ga0209504, IMG submission 184791) | Pelagic marine microbial communities from North Sea - COGITO_mtgs_100511 (SPAdes) (version 2) | ecosystem: Environmental > Aquatic > Marine > Epipelagic ...
AGGGTGCCGAGTAGATAAGTGCGAAAGCGAACACCGGAAAGGGCTAGCGCGTAGTTCAGCGCCGGCACGGTTTGAAACAGCATGCGCAGGACGATGATGCTGGCCAGTGGGCGCCGATCAAGCCCGTTTAGCAGACGCTGCGCCAGGCGGTTGTCCAGCTCGCGCAGGGCATTGCCGCCTAAGTAACGAATGGTGATGAACGTGAAAATGCAGGACACGCAGGCCGCGACGTAGGTGGCAATACCGCCATACAGCCGGCCCAGGGCCAGCACCGCAGCCGCGAGAAACACCCAGCCGGGAATCTGGATCAGGTTGCCGAGGGCAAATAACAGGGTAAACAGCAGCAGGCCGACGACCGGGTGCATCAGGATCAGTGCTTGCAACGCCTCTAGACTGAATTGCGCGCGTAGGCCCAAGGCTTCGAACAGCACGAACAAGCCCAGCAGAAACAGGATGACCAGTAACAAACGGTGCGAGCTGCGCATGGCGGTCTCGAGGGCGTAAATCAGGGGTAGCCGAGTGTGGCTTTGATCTGCGCCAGGTTGGCGGCAATCCATTGTGGGTTGATCGCTCCCCAGGCGCGGATCGCATAGTGGCCGGCGTTATTGCGTTCGCCGACGTCCTGCTCGAACACGCACTCGATGTCCAGTTCGGCCAAGGCCGTAAGGGTGTCCTGGGCGGTGCGCCGTGGCATGCCGGTGGCGTCCATCAGGGCTGGCACGCTGGTGGCAGCGCCGCTGTCGATCAGCCAGGCCACATAAAGACGCCGGTAGAAACTGGTTTTGGTTTTGCTGACATCCATTGGTGCCGTGCTCCTGCGTTGATTTACGGTGCGCTGCTGGGCAAGCGCACCTGGTCAGGATGGGCAATCAGCCCAGGGTGGCGATGCCGATATAGGTCGCCGCGCCCGCGATGTAGCCGATAAAGGCCAGCAGGCTGATCTTCTTCAGGTACCAGATGAAGTTGATCTTCTCCATGCCCATGGCCGCCACACCGGCTGCCGAGCCGATGATCAGGCAGCTGCCACCGGTGCCGGCGCAATAGGCGAGCATTTCCCAGAAGGTACCGTCGACCTGGAAGTTGCTCAACCAGGCAGCATCGCTGCCGGCTAGTGCCAGGGCTTCTGGGCTTACCAGTGGATACATCTTCATCGCACCGGCCACCAGCGGCACGTTATCGACCACTGATGACAGCAGGCCGATGGCGATGTTGATGGCATACACGTCGCCCAAGCCTTCGCGCAACAAAGTGGCCACTTGAGTCAAATGGCCGGCGGTGGCCAGGCTGGACACCGCGAGCAAGATGCCGAGGAAGAACAGCACGCTGGTGGTGTCGATGCGACGCAGTACGCCGACCACCGAGAGCGGGTGCTTGTCTTCATCGTTCTTGCCACGGTGGATGATTTCGGTCACCACCCAGAGCACGCCAAGGCCGAGCAGGATGCCCATGTAGGGGGGCAGGTGGGTCACGGTCTTGAATACGGGAACAAACACCAGCGCACCGATACCGAGAATGAATACCAGGTTGCGCTCAAACGGCGTGGTTGGGTCGCGGCGTTCTTCGGCGGAAGGCTTGACCTCGGCGCGCTGGATTTCGCCTTTCATGGTCACGCTGAGGATCAGCAGTGGCACCAGCATGCAGACCAAGCTTGGGATAAACAAATTGACCACAATGCCGCTGGTGGTGACCTGATTACCGATCCACAACATGGTGGTGGTGACGTCACCAATCGGCGACCAGGCGCCGCCGGCGTTGGCCGCAATAACCACGATGCCGGCGTAGAACCAGCGCTCTTTCTGATCGGAAACCAGCTTGCGCAGCAGCGAGACCATAACGATGGTGGTGGTCAGGTTATCCAGCGCGGCGGAGAGGAAGAAGGTAATCAGCGCGACGGTCCACAACAGGGTGACGCGTTTGTTGGTGCGGATGCGGTCGGTGATGACCTTGAAGCCCTCGTGGGCGTCGATCAGCTCGACGATGGTCATGGCGCCCATGAGGAAGAACAGAATCTCGGAGATTTCGCCCAGATGGTGGCGCAGTTCCGTTGTGACGTGATGGCCATTGCTGCTGGCGCCGGCAGTGCCTGAACCAATCAGCGGCAGAATAGTGTCTGCACCCAGTACCAGCAGGGTCCAGCAGATAACGGCGGTGAGAATCGCCGAGGCCGCTTTATCGATTTTCAGCGGGTGTTCGAGGGCGATACACAGGTAACCGAGGACAAAGATCAATGCCATCAACGCATACATGGTCAGACTTCCATTTGCAGGGCTTTTTTATTGAATTAGAGGTGCCGGAGGCTTTTGATGCGCAGCAGAAGATGCCTGAATTACGCAGGAATTGGCAGCGGATTTATAGCGCAGCCGCTTAGGGTGAGCGTCAATCAGCTTTTTCTGGCTACTGTGCTGAGTGCTGCCGCGCCCTGATTTCGCGGGGTTGGCTGCTTTGGCAGCGCTGCGCCGCGTGGTTATGCGACAGGGCGTCGCGCCCGCTATGACTGCATCGGGAGATTAATCGTGTGGGAGGGGCTTTAGCCGCGACGGCGCGGTGATCGTGGCTAAAGCCCCTCCCACAAAAAACAAAGCCGCGCCTGTGAGGGCGCGGGCTTTAGGTGCTGCTAATGGTTAAAGTGCGGCGATTTTGCCGCGCTGCTCAACCATCTTGCCCAGTGCTTGCTCGGCTTCGGCTAGCTTGGCGCGCTCTTTATCGAGCACTTCGGCCGGGGCCTTGGCGACGAAGCCTTCGTTGGCCAGCTTGCCGCCGACGCGCTTGACCTCGCCGTCCAGGCGGGCGATCTCTTTATCCAGGCGCGCCAGTTCGGCGTCCTTATCGATCAGCCCGGCCATCGGTACCAGCACTTGCATGTCGCCAACCAATGCAGTGGCAGACATCGGCGCTTCTTCGCCCGCTTCCAGTACGCGTACAGACTCCAGCTTGGCCAGCTTGTTCAGCAGCGGCGCGTTGTCGGCCAGGCGGCGCAGATCTTCCGCGCTGGCGTTCTGCAGGATGATGTCGATGCGCTTGGCCATGGAGATTTTCATCTCGCCACGGATCTGGCGCAGGCCGAGCATCAGCTGCTTGACCCACTCGATATCGCCTTCGGCAGCGGCATCGATGCGGCTCTCATTCGCTACCGGCCAGGCCTGCAGCATGATGGTCTCGCCTTGCTTCTCACCTTGGGAGACGCCGGCTTGCGCTTTGATGCGCTGCCAGATTTCTTCGGTGATAAACGGCATAAACGGATGCGCCAGGCGCAGCGCCACTTCTAGTACGCGGATTAGTGTGCGGCGGGTGCCGCGCTGGCGTTCGATAGACGCGTTCTCGTCCCACAGCACCGGCTTGACCAGCTCCAGGTACCAGGCGCAGTACTCGTCCCAGATAAACTCGTAGAGGGCATGTGCGGCCAGGTCGAAGCGGAAGGCGTCGAGCTGACGGGTCACTTCGGCTTCGGTGCGCTGCAGGGCGGAGATGATCCAGCGGTCCACCGAGGACAGCTCGACTTCCTCACCGTTAACGCCGGTGTCCTGGCCGTCGGTGTTTTCTAGCACGAAGTTGGCGGCGTTCCAGATCTTGTTGCAGAAGTTGCGGTAACCCTCGACCCGGCCCATGTCGAACTTGATGTCGCGGCCGGTGGAGGCCAGCGCCAAGTTGGTAAAGCGCAGGGCGTCGGTCCCGTAGGCGGCGATGCCTTCTGGGAATTCCGCTTTGGTCTGCTTGGCGATTTTTTCGGCGAGCTTAGGCTGCATCAAACCGGTGGTGCGCTTCTCCAGCAGGGCGTCGAGGGTGATGCCATCGACGATATCCAGCGGGTCGAGCACGTTGCCCTTGGACTTGGACATTTTCTGGCCCTGACCGTCGCGCACAAGACCATGCACGTACACGGTCTTGAACGGAATCTGCCCGGTCAGGTGAGTGGACAGCATGATCATCCGGGCGACCCAGAAGAAGATGATGTCGAAACCGGTGACTAGCACGTCGGTCGGGTGGAAGGTTTTCAGAGCGTCGGTCTGCTCAGGCCAGCCGAGGGTGGAGAAGGTCCACAGGCCGGAGCTGAACCAGGTATCGAGGACGTCTTCATCCTGACGCAGGTTGGCGTCGCCAAGGTTGTGTTCAGCACGTACTTCCGCTTCGTCGCGGCCGACATAGACGTTGCCGGCATCGTCGTACCAGGCAGGAATACGGTGGCCCCACCAGAGCTGACGGCTGATGCACCAGTCTTGAATGTCGCGCATCCAGCTGAAGTACATGTTTTCGTACTGCTTGGGCACGAACTGGATTTCACCGCTCTCGACCACGGCGATGGCTTTTTCGGCCAACGGCTTGGTGCTGACGTACCACTGGTCGGTCAGCCAGGGTTCGATGATGGTGCCGGAGCGGTCGCCTTTCGGCACTTTCAGGGCGTGCGGCTCGATGCCTTCAAGCAGGCCAGCAGCCTCGAAGGCGGCAACGATCTGCTTGCGCGCTTCAAAACGGTCGAGGCCGGCAAATTGCGCGGGCAGGCTGCCGTCGATGTCGCTGTTGACACTGCCGTCGATATTGAACGCCTGGACTTGCGCCAGTACCGCAGCGTTTTTGTCGAAGATGTTCAGCAGCGGCAGGTTGTGGCGCTTGCCGACTTCATAGTCGTTGAAGTCGTGGGCTGGGGTGATCTTCACGCAGCCGGTGCCGAATTCCGGGTCGCAGTAGTCGTCGGCAATGATCGGGATACGCCGACCCACCAATGGCAGCTCGACGAAGGTGCCGATCAGCGCTTGGTAGCGTTCGTCACTCGGGTTTACCGCTACGGCGCTGTCGCCGAGCATGGTTTCAGGGCGGGTGGTGGCGACAATCAGGTAATCCTTGCCGTCAGCCGTTTTGTTGCCGTCGGCCAGCGGGTAACGCAGGTTCCACAGGTTGCCTTTCTCGTCGTGGTTTTCCACTTCGAGGTCGGAGATGGCGGTGTGGAACTTGGTGTCCCAGTTGACCAGGCGCTTGCCACGGTAGATCAAACCGTCTTTGTGCAGGCGCACGAAGGCTTCTTTAACCGATTCGGACAGGCCATCGTCCATGGTGAAGCGCTCGCGCGACCAGTCCACCGAGCTGCCCAGGCGACGGATCTGCCGGGTGATGGTGCCGCCGGACTGTTCTTTCCATTCCCAGACTTTTTCCAGGAATTTCTCGCGGCCCAGGTCGTGGCGGCCAATGCCATCGGCGGCCAGTTGGCGCTCAACCACCATCTGGGTAGCGATACCGGCGTGGTCGGTGCCCGGTTGCCACAGGGTATTGCGGCCCTGCATGCGGCGGAAACGGATCAGCGCATCCATGATCGAGTTGTTGAAACCGTGACCCATGTGCAGGCTGCCAGTGACGTTCGGCGGCGGGATCATGATGGTGTACGGCTCGCCTGCACCTTGCGGGGCGAAGTAGTTATTCGCCTCCCAGTTCTGGTACAGGGCGGTTTCAATGGCGTGCGGCTGGTAGGTCTTGTCCATGCGCGGCGGGACCCTTATGACGGCTAGACGGAAAAGCCGGCAAGTATAGCGGGGATGGCCCTTGCGACGTAAGGGCGCGCGTGGTGCGGCTGACTGGTGGGCGTTAAGTGCCCAGTGTCACGGTCGGCGCTGCGGTAACAGGCGAGGCAGGCGGGCTTCGAGGCGACGTTTCAGTTCGGCTTCGATCTGCGGCACGAAGTCATCGATCACATCCTGCAGGATGAGCTGGGCGGCGGCGCGCAGTTCGCTGTCTAGGCGGTTCAGCTCGCTGTCGCGGCTAATGCTCTGGTTGACTGTTTCGCGCAGCGTCGCCGCAGGCTTGGGCTGAGGGGCGGCAGCTAGCGGGCTGACTGACGGCGTGACGATTTCGGACAGCAGCGGGATGCTGTCCGGGTCGAGCGAGTCGATCAGCAACGGCGGTTCGAGGTTTTCATCGCCCAGCAGTTGGCGGATCGACTCCAGGTCGTTCAGCAGTTGTGCGGGTTTTTCCGGCGGTTTTGAGCTGTCCATGATGTGTTACTAAAGTTCGACTCGTTTTGGATCATACCCGCGCTGGCGGTAGCTGCGGAAATTCTCCCGGCAAGCGGTCAGCAGGTCGGGTTCTTGGTTGACGATTTCGATCACCCGACTGAAGCGCTCCACTTGTGGTGAAAGGGTGTTGCCGAGGTTGATCAGCACACCTTGCGTGCTTGCCGGTTCTTCGTCCAGACCGATAACTACGGGAGCCTGGGCATCGTCCTGATAAAGGTTGTGCGGTACGAAGCTGTCCGTCTTGAAACGCCACAGCCAGTCATCTAGCTCGTTGCATTGTTGCGCATCGTTGCCGCGTAGAAATACCGGGAGGCCCGCTCGCCAGGCTTTCATCGCCAACTGGCAGGCCGCTCGCAGGCGATCACCCGGAGTGGCAGTGGACAGTACGTAAAATTCGATACGCATAACGGGCTCGATTGAGAAACGCTCCGACCATAGGTTATGCATCAGGCTGAGCATGGCTCGGGGCGCTACATCGCTTTGACGGCTTGACGCGTCAGTCGGGCGGCGGAGTTTACGCCTGTAGAAAATAACCAGCTAGTAAACTGGAGGCGTGTTTTGCATATTTTATGGTTCGAGATGTAGGGCGCTGCGCGTTAAGTCGGGCACGTTGGCCGGCTTAACGCGCAGTAATTCAGGCTAAATACTCAGGCGTTGCTGCGATCTAGCAGGTATTGCGTCAGCATCGGTACCGGGCGGCCGGTGGCGCCTTTGTCCTTGCCGCCGCTGATCCAGGCGGTGCCGGCGATATCCAGATGCGCCCAGTGGTAGTTCTTAGTGAAGCGCGAGAGGAAGCAGCCAGCGGTAATGGTGCCCGCTTTCGGCCCGCCGATATTGGCAATGTCGGCAAATGGACTATCAAGCTGCTCTTGGTATTCGTCATACAGCGGCAGCTGCCAGGCGCGGTCGTCAGCGCTCAGGCCGGCACCGAGAATCTGCTGCACCAGCTCATCGTTATTGCCCATCAGGCCGGAAACATTGCTGCCCAGGGCAACGATGCAGGCGCCGGTGAGGGTGGCGATGTCAATTACCGCTTGCGGCTTGAAACGCTCGGTATAGGTCAGGGCGTCACACAGCACCAGGCGGCCTTCGGCGTCGGTGTTGAGGATTTCCACGGTCTGCCCGCTCATGCTGGTGACGATATCGCCAGGGCGTGTGGCGCCACCGCTTGGCATGTTTTCGGCGCAGGCCAGCACGCAAACCAAGTTGATCGGCAGCTGCATTTCGAGCACGGCTTTCAATGTGCCGAACACGCTGGCGGCGCCGCACATGTCGTACTTCATCTCATCCATGCCGCTGGCAGGCTTGATGCTGATGCCACCGGTGTCGAAGGTGATGCCTTTACCGACCAGGGCGTAAGGTTTTTCGGTTTTCTTGCCGCCTTGATAGTTGAGCACGATCATCCGTGGCGGTTGGTCGCTGCCCTGGGCGACGGCGAGGAAGGCGCCCATGCCGAGTTCCTTGAGCTTTTTCTCATCAAGGATGTCGACTTTGAGGTTCTTGTAGGTCTTGCCCAGCACCTTGGCTTCTTCGGCAAGAAAGCTGGGGTGGCACAGGTTTGGTGGCATATTGCCGAGGTCTTTAGTAAAGGCCATGCCGGCGGCAATCGCTTGGGCATGGGTGCTGGCGCGCTGGGCGTCAGCCAAACCGGCTTTGTCGCTGAGCAGAGTGATTTTCTTCAGAGCACCGGCTTCGGCTTTCTGGCTCTTGAAGCGATCAAAGCAGTAACCGGCGTCGGCCAGGCTTTCCACCATTAAGCGGGTCTTGCCGTAGGTGTCGCGGTTTTTGACTTGAAGGTCGTCGAGCGCCAATACCGCGTCGCTGCCGCCGAGGGGCTTCAGCGTGCTGTAAACGCTGGCGATGATTTTGCGCAATTGACGATCCGACAGTTCGTTATCTTTACCGGTACCGACCAGCAGCACGCGTTCGGCTTTGAGGTTGGACAGGTTGTGTATCAGTAGGGTCTGGCCTAGCTTGCCAGCCAGATCGCCGCGCTTAAGTAGAGCGCTTATGGCTCCTGCGCAGGCGGTGTCTATAGCAGTGGCGGTTTCACCGAGTGTGCGGCCTTCGCCGACAGGGATCACCAGCGTGGCGGTTTTTAGTGTTTCTGGGCGTGCGCTTTTAACAATAAAGTCCATTACGTGGTGTCCCCAAGACAACGAGTCGCTATTGCAGGATAATGCCGGCTCAAATTTCGAGGTTCGCCAGTTGAGCGAGCCGGCAAGCAGTGTGGCTAGTTTGAGCGTAGCCAGCTGAGCCTGACAACCCTGGAGTGTCTGGTTTGATCGTCTTCCGTTATCTGTCCCGTGAAGTGTTGTTGACCTTAAGTGCCGTGAGCGCGGTGTTGCTGGTCATTATTATGAGTGGTCGTTTTATTCGTTACCTGGCTCAGGCGGCGCAGGGGTTGCTTGATCCTGGGGTGCTGCTGCTGATCATGGCGTACCGAATTCCCGGCTTCTTACAGCTGATCCTGCCGCTGGCGCTGTTTCTCGGCATCCTTCTGGCCTATGGCCGGATGTATCTGGACAGTGAAATGACGGTGCTTTCGGCCACCGGCATGAGCCAGCAGCGTTTGTTTGCCTACAGCTTGGCGCCAGCAACCTTAGTGGCATTACTGGCGGGCTGGTTAAGCCTGGGCTTGGCTCCGCAGGGGGTTGAGCATGTCGCGCGGATTCTCAACGAGCAAAGCGCCATGACCGAGCTGGATACCTTGGTGCCGGGGCGTTTTCAATCGATGAAAAATGGCTCGCGGGTTACCTACACCGAGGAGCTGTCCGAAGATCGGGGCGCTTTGTCTGAAGTGTTTATTTCCGAGACGCAGTTGTCGAGCAAGGGAGATAAAGAGCGCGGTATCTCCGTGTTGGTGGCTGAATCCGGTCGTCAGGAGATTCAAGCAGACGGCAGCCGCTACCTGATTCTGGAGAATGGTTACCGCTATGACGGCAATCCGGGACAGGCCGATTATCGTGCGATCAAGTACGACACCTACGGCGTGCTATTGCCTAAGCCGGAAGTGGCGGCCGAAGTCACAGAGCGCGAGGCGATACCGACGCGTGAGCTGATTGGTAATGACAAGCCGCGCATGCAGTCCGAACTGCAGTGGCGTCTGTCGATTCCCGTGCTGGTTTTTGTGGTGACTCTGCTGGCAGTGCCGCTGTCGCGGGTCAACCCACGCCAGGGCCGCTTTCTCAAGCTGCTACCAGCCATTCTTCTGTATATGGCTTACCTGGCGCTGCTGATTGCTGCGCGTGGGGCGCTGGATAAAGAGAACATTCCAGCAGTGCTGGGGTTGTGGTGGGTGCATGGCTTGTTTGTGTTGATCGGGCTGTTGTTGCTGTATTGGGAGCCGCTGCGCTTGCGCTGGGCGGCCCGTCGTGTGGCACAGGAGGTGGCCCGTGGTTAAGTTGGATCGTTATATCGGTACGCAGGTATTTGTCGCCATCCTGGCGGTGCTGGGCATCATTGTTGGCCTGGCCCTGCTGTTTGCGTTTGTCGATGAGCTGGGCGATGTCGAAGACAATTACAGTCTCCTTGATGCGTTCGGTTATGTGCTGCTGACGGCTCCGCGGCGTATCTATGAAATGCTACCGATGGCGGCCCTTATAGGTTGTTTGATCGGGTTGGGTTCGCTTGCCAGTAACAGTGAGCTGACCATCATGCGTGCGGCCGGGGTGTCGATTGGGCGCATTGTCTGGGCGGTGATGAAGCCAATGCTGGTGTTGATGCTGGTCGGTGTGCTGATCGGTGAGTACCTAGCTCCCTATAGCGAGAATCAGGCTCAGGCCAGTCGCGCCATGGCCCAGGGCGGTGGTGAAGCGCAGAGCTCCAAGCGCGGTTTGTGGCATCGCCAGGGGCAAGAGTATGTGCACATCAATGCCGTGCAGCCCGATGGCGTGTTGCTGGGCGTTACCCGCTATAACTTCGATGAGCAGAAGCGCATGCAGTCCGCCAGCTTTGCGCGCCGCGCCCAATATCAGGGTGATCACTGGCAGCTTGAAGACGTGGCGACCACGCATTTTCGCGAACGCAGCAGTGAGGTTATTGAGGCGGGCAGCGAGCGCTGGGATGTTGAGTTGACGCCACAATTGCTCGGCACCGTGGTACTGGCGCCGGATGCGCTGTCGATGACCGGGTTGTGGAACTACATCCATTACCTGGCAGAGCAGGGGCTGAATAACAGTCAATACTGGTTGTCGTTCTGGACCAAGGTACTGCAACCGCTGGTAACGGCAGCGCTGGTGTTGATGGCGATTTCCTTTATCTTCGGCCCGCTGCGTTCCGTGACCTTGGGGCAACGTGTGTTTACTGGG
>Ga0209504_1003249_pt1 | contig 10276 bp, 2 predicted proteins | sample COGITO_mtgs_1005_FD_184791 | JGI IMG/M metagenome (GOLD analysis project Ga0209504, IMG submission 184791) | Pelagic marine microbial communities from North Sea - COGITO_mtgs_100511 (SPAdes) (version 2) | ecosystem: Environmental > Aquatic > Marine > Epipelagic ...
ACATCGCCGTCGGTCTCGATTACCAATATACGTCTTTCCATCGAGGGCGGCCCGACGCTGCACGAGTTCCCGCTTTCGCAAGTGGATCCAACGACCCCGGAGGGCGACCCGGATGGAGACGGACGTAGTAACTTGTATGAGTATGGAATCGGTGGCGATCCAAACAAAAAAAGCAATGTCGGGGCGCAGCCTGTCCTGGACATGTCGGGAGCCTCGGGCGAGTTCTGCTATCCGCGCCGCCGCGATGCAGTTGCGCGCAAGCTCACTTACCAAGTGGTCGGCGCATCGGATCTGACAACTCCGGATTGGAGCACGGACGGCATTTCCGAAACCGGGACTGCGGTGATCGATGATGACTTTGAAGAAGTGGTCAATAGCGTGCCAACTGGCGCTAGCTCCGGCTTCTTCCGTGTCGAGATCGAATTGGCTGAGTAATACTTAACCTAGCGCACCTAATCGTTACTGATATTTTCAAATATCGCGAAGAATTAACAAGCTTACTACTATGCTTAAACGAAATAGTTCTATTCTAAGAGGTTTACTGATCACTGCGGCCATCACACAGATGGCTGCAGTGGGCGCATCCGCCACGACTCTGGCAAGCTATGATTTTGCCGCAAGCCTTGCAGCAAGTTCGACCGATCCGAACGTAACAGCAGGCAGCTTTTCGGTGGGTGCCGGTTTGGATTCCGATGCGGGTTTTGCAACAAGGAGCCTAAATCTGTATGCGAAAGCGTCTGCCACCGGGACTACTCTGAGTGAGGCCATCTCCGGGGATGACTATGTTTCTTTTACGGTGGCTCCAAAATCAACCGGAACAATAAACCTGACCTCTCTCGTGCTCAAGGCAGGTTATTCCAACGATAATGGTTACACAGGCAAAATCCTCACAGCCAACTTGATGACCAGTATTGATGGCTTTACCGAGGGTGATCTGGTGTCGAGTATTGCGACCGAAGATACTGCCTTGGACACTGGGGACGAGACCTATCAAACCTGGAGCATTGATCTCAGTGATGCGAAATTCCAGAACATCACTGCTCCAATCGAGTTCAGGGTCTATTTATATGACGATACCGACCATATCCGCATCTATCACCGCCTCGATGACGTGGCACTGTATGGGACCACCCAACAACAGCCGCAAGCGCAGCTTTCCATCGAGTTTGACGCAGACGCGCATCCTGTTTCTATCCGGAGCAGGAGTGGGGCAGAGTTGTTGGATGGCGTCGAGTCCTATGGCTTTTACCTGCTTGAATCAGATGGTACGAAACGGCGGTTTAACACGGTGACGGATCTGGGTGATGGCGAATACCAATTTACGATTTCCGGTTCAACCGAACAACTCAGCGTCCGTTTTGAGGCAACGAATGATTATCTCACGGCTCGTTTCACTTCATTGAGCGGCTTTGCGCTCGCTGGTGAGCAGCTCAAGTTCGACCTCGATACAGCGGGTAGCGGACTCCGCGTAATCGAGCTGGACCACATGATGAAGGTCGTGTCTTACGACTCCTCGGTGAGTATCAAGCGTCGCTCCTTGTGGGAAACAAATGTCCTTGGCGCGTTTGCCTTGTATGCCTACGAGAACAATGAGCAGGAGGATGAGACCCTACTCGATCTCTGGACGATGGAAGGCCTGCCGCATCCCAAGGTCGATGGCGAGTGGACTCGTGCGGCCGCCGAGGCCTGGCTCAACGATTGGATCGCGCAGTCCACTGACAGCAGCTATCTCAACATGGTGCCCATCGATTTCGATGAACATTCGGACTTTCTTCCCTACGCCCAAAAAATGGATGCGAAGGCCTTTTATCTTTGGAACTTAGTCTGGCGCGGGGAGTACGGGTTGAATTACAGGCAGAACGATGAAATCAACCCGAACATGTATCCCAACGGCCTTGCTGACATGCAGGCATTTAAGAGCGAAGCGGCAGGGAAAAACCTGGGGTTGATGTTTCACTACTTGTCTGGGAATATTGGCGAACGCGATAAGGAGTTTGTTACTCCAACGGCCCACCCCGACCTCCAGAGCTGGGGCACGGTTACTCTGAGCGGGGCAATTGATGCTGCCGCGACCTCCTTCGTAGTGGTGCCGGATTCCGGTGTGGAACTGCCGGTGATCGGTTCGGATCAACCACTGGAGGCTCCGCCGGTTGTTTCCAGCGTTTTTGACTTCAAGACCTTCCGGATCGGTAACGAATGGATTCAGGCGAGTAGTGTCGAAGATTTGGGCAACGGAACCTGGCAGTTGGAAGGCGTCAGTCGTGGGATGTGGGATACCTCCGCTGCAAGCTATTCCGAAGCTGAAAGTCTGCGCGGCTATTTGCGGCCATTCAACGACTTTGTCCCGGACCCCAACTCCGCTTTATTTGAAACGATTACCACGCGCTGGGCCGATCTGAACAATACTCTGGGCCTGAAACATGCGTCTTTCGACGGAATTGAATTCCACAAGGCCTACGGTGCCTGGGGAGGTGAGAAGTTCGGAGCCCTGGTTTACCAGAACCTGGATCATCCTACCTCATCTGACAGCAGCGCGGGGCCGGCTCCTCTTGCTTGGCTAGAATATAAATTTAACCGGGTAAAAGACGCGCTTGGCGGTGACTTTAAACCTTTCGGGCAATGCGTTATGTTTCTCGGCGATGAGTCGTGGGCTACCATCGGACTCGAGGAACACGAGTATAGATTGAATCGGCAAACAACTCTCAATACCCGTGGATTCTCACTTGGATCGTACGATGTGAGCGGTGTGACCATGGAAACGCTACAGGCGCACGGTTTGACGTCTGATTTTTTAAGAGCGATCAAGAACTGGAAGCATGCCTCACACGCGATGGATTCGGTGCAGCGCGAGGCGATGAACGAGTTCCGTAGTCCTCTTGCTGCTCGCACAACTCTCAGTGGGCCCAAGGCATTCGGCAAGGCCTTATGGCGGATGAAAGGTCCGGTTCTTGAACGATGGCTGGCGCTGGGCACTGATCTTTACACTCATGAATGGCACTCGGGCCAAGAACACGGAGTCATCACTCCGCGTTTCTATCTGCAAAACGGTGATGTTCAAACTCTGGAGATTCCGACGGAGCTGGATTCCGGAGCAGACCGGGTCCGGATTGTCGGACGGGTTCTGCCGAGCTACGACGCGGCATCGAATGACAATATCGATTTAATGACTTATATCGGCAGTAGTTCGCTCACTGTGTCGCGAGCCAATGCCACCGATTCTCCAGTTTGGTCGGACGTCGAATTGACCACATATGAGGTTAGTCCGAGTCTCGACTTAAAGACACGTCGCGGCATCGGCCTGTGGGTGACTGGTGACGGCAGCGGTGCCACTCTAGTGATTCGCCTAAACCGTGGAAGAGGTCGCGACTATGTCGTCCCTATCAATTTCACTGGTCGTCGATGGATTGAAATTCCAACCGGTGAAGTCGCCTGGCGAGTCCGCGACTGGGGCTGGACGAAATCAACTCGTAAATCCATGGATTATGGTAGTGTGAGGATCATCCAGATCGGCATAGGACATATCCCTGCTGGCACTACCTGTAGCGTCGAGGTGGATGGGATGATTGCGCTGGCGGAAACGCCTGAGGCGCTGGTGGATCCTACTCTAACTCTCGGCGAGCAGTCGGTGAGCGTGGATGGCAGCATCGGCACTGAAAACCATTTTATCCTTGATGAGGACGGGCTCTTTACGGTGTACGATTCAAACTGGAATGCCCTGTCCGAGCAGCAACTGGATGTCATGCTCCCCTCCGACCTGACTACGTTCAAGATGGAGTCGGTTTCCTCTTCAGATGACATCTGGCTTGAGGTCGGGGTGCAGGCTTCGAACGAAACCACTACGAACCCTGACCCGACACCGTCCTTCACGACTGACCCCATCATCAAGACTACTGCCACGGAAGATGGAAGCTACAACGATTCCATTGCAGGTGATGCCAGCGACCCGGCTGCGGGTCAAATGACCTTTTCAAAGCTGGATGGTCCTTCCTGGTTGACTGTGGCTTCAGATGGGGGTCTTTCGGGCACTCCGGCGCCAGGCGATGTGGGCCTGAATAGCTTTACAGTGCAGGTTGATTCTACCGGTGGTAGCGATACCGCGACTTTAAACATTACGGTTGAAAATAATGCGTTTAACGATGCACCGCTGTGGTACAGCGATCCAGTGACAGCAGCCCCTGCTGCGGCAGGTGCGGCGTATAGCACCAGCATTGCTGATGCCGCAAGGGATTTAGATGCCGGAGCGGCACTTACCTATACTAAGATTTCTGGCCCGGCATGGTTGAGCGTGGCGGCAGACGGCACGCTATCGGGTACGCCGGGCGGTTGGGACGTGAGCATGAACAGTTGGACCGTCAGTGTTTCCGACGGAATCGCCGCACCGGTAAATGCTACGCTGAATATTAGTGTAAATGAGAGACGCGAAGCGGAAGATGCGGTGCTTTATGATTCGACATCGAGCAGCTACTCTGCCGGCTACACTGGCTCGGGCTATGTGGTGATGGACACGGCCAGCAGCAGTTATATCGAGTGGACGGTGAATTTAGTGGAGGCCGCCGAGGCCGATCTCTCCTTGAGTCATTGGACGGATAGTGCAAACACCATGACGCTTACGGTAAATGGTAGCGTGGTGGACAGTAACTACAACCTGGCCGGGACAGGCGGAGTATGGACTGTGTCGAGCCTGGCCAGTGTATCGCTCAATGCCGGTTTGAATACGATCCGGTTAAACCGTGATCGAGGGCCGGACAGTGTACGCGTGGATAATCTGATTATTGCGTTGAATCGATCCCAGGCGCCAGCGGGTCCACTGGTGCAGGAACCGCTGAATTACACCTACATGTATTATCAAAACGGAATTCCTGCAATTTCCAATGAGCCAGAGCTGGTTTTTCAGACCGGGTATTACAGCCTGCAGCTCGATTGTGATGATATGCAGTTGACGGGATATGATGCGCTGAGCGGTACAGACTATGTTTCAGCGCTGACTGATGATGTGACCGTTTTTACTCCTGCGACTGATTTTGTGCTGCGCGTGTATCAGGACGGTATCGAATATACCTGTACGAATGCAGTGGTGAAGGATGCGCAAAAGGAATACGTCCGGCTAATCGAAAGCGGGCAATACGTGCAACGGATTGATCACACCGGACTGGTTTTCAAGGATTCCGATGGAAATACTCTGGAGGTTGATAAAGACTGCCGTTTAGAAGTCACCGCGTGGCCCGACCGGGTGACCTTCATGCTGGATTTTTCTTCGGAGACAACCAATCCCATTACGCGCACCGTGCTTCAGGTGAATGGACATGTCGCTGACAGTGCGAGCAATCAGGCGCGCTTGACTTTAAAGCCTCAGGAAAATGCAAAACTGGGAGCTATCAACCCGACCGATTATGTTTTAAGTGCCACGAACTATCAAGACGGTTCTACGCTAGCTGTCACATTCGATGAGGATGAACATGCGATTCATATTAGTGTGCCGGCTGAAAGTGTTGCCTTTCCGGCGGCAACTGACCGGGTGGATGAATATGTGATCGAAGTGAGCAACCCCTCCGCCAGCGCAAAGAATATTCCACTGATATTTGAACAACCAACCCCGCGTGCTATTACCGGAACCATTATGTTGCTGTGCGATGCGGCCGACGGACAACCGCTTGGCGTTCCGGTTCAGCTCTCTAAAAACTGGCATCTGCAAAATAGCAACCGCACCGTTCATGATGGAACTTGGTTGCGCGGCTCGGTTATGCTGCCTCTGGCGGCGGGTGAACATCGCTGGGTCAAGCTACGTGTGGTCTACGGGTTCTGGGGCGGAGCAGGGGCTATTTCGCATTCCCAGCTTAGCTTGATCGGTTACTCCAATCGCAGTTGGAAATGGGATGAAAGTGCAATTGGCTGCTGGGGGGAGTCGATGACCTACAACCCCGATAAAAATACAGGCGAAGCATTTATATGTGACGTACGGCCTGCATTTACAACCTCGTATAAAACAAATCCCGATTACGGTTGGACTGAAAATGTAGGCGGCGGCGATTTCCTGGTTTATTACGACAGTGCTAATACCCGCCGTCGGGAGAAACGCCTCAAGACCTGCTATCACTGGACTGGACCCAATATGACCGAGGTACTTTATACCGGAGTTACCGACGACGACAAGATCCGGTTTACATACAGGAGCCGTGCGGGGGCGACGCTCGACTATCATCGCCGTTTTCATGAGTATGAATATACCTTCTTGCAGGATGTGGATTCCCCGAATCGTCTGGTTTTTTACCAGATGGCCGCCGACGACTATAAATCTGCTTTCTACAACAACTATACGATCGGCGATGCGGACGGTGTGCTTTTGTCGAGCATGATCACCAGAGGCGGGGATACTTATCGGGGGGTACCTATTGCCTTTGATGATAAATGGTTAAGTATAGATGACTACTACTCTGACCAGGGATATTCCACCAAAGCCTTGCGCGGTATGATACCGCTTTCCTCTACGCTGAACGGCAGTTCTCTTCCGCTCTACCTGCACCGCTACGGTATTGATTCCACGATGCTCTTTGACCTCAGCGGATCTTCTGTAAACGAATCCTATAATGCCGGAGACATCGTGAAGGGCGAAGTCGAATTTATTTTGCCGCCGCAGCATGTCGATGATTACTGGGGGAGTGATGCGGAACTGATTAACCGTCTGACGGCCTATGGAGAAAGCGGCGAAAGCGCATGGGAACCCGTACGCGATGAGTTTGTACACAATGTGCAACTGGATATAGTCATGCATCAAGGGCTACGCCTTAACAATTATCCGCTAGAAATTCAGCCGGAGCCGAGCAACGGGGTTCTTGCCGATTTCACCTTCAACGGTGGTGGAATCGGGCATGTGCCCATCCTGATCAAGGGTGCTGAAGTCGGGTTGAAACTGACTGCGCAGCGTTGGGCAGACGGTGTCTGGACGGATCTTGAGTCGGTCAACATTGCGGCCAACAATTATTACCAGGGTGTGCAGAATGCCGATGGAACTGTGAATTATGCATTCAACATTCCGCGGCCATCACTGGACCTGAACGAAGGCTGGCGCATTCGTGTGGTGTCGTCGGATCCGTCGGTGCCTGCAGGGCCGGCCGCTCCGGCGGGCCTCAGTGCGCAGTCAGACATCACACAGGTTTCTCTGGATTGGGCCGATAACACCGAGCCCGGCCTGACTGGCTACACGGTCTACCGCAGCACTGCGACGGGCAGCGGATATCAGGCGATTGCTACCGTGACTGGTAGTGATTATATTGATACAGACATGCATGCTTCCACTCACTATTATGTGGTAAGTTCCAGAGATGAAAATTTTGCAGAATCGGCCTTCAGTAGCGAGGTCACGGCAACCGCCAATCAGCCCGTGGTATTTAGTAGTGATGTCATCTCTGCAACCGCCGTGACGCAGGGGGAAGCTTTCTCTGGTTCGCTTTCAGGCTTCGCCACAGATCCTGATTCCGATGCCATCACATACTCTAAACTTTCAGGTCCGGCATGGCTGACTGTGGCAGCGGATGGAACGCTTTCCGGAACACCTGAAGCGGCGAGCGATACCGCCGAAAACCGCTTCACGATACAGGCCACCTCCTTAGGGGGTAGTGCTACCGCGCAGCTGAAGATACAGGTGTATGCGGCTTCCGATAACCTCATTGGGACGGTGGATCTGGATAATATAGCCGCCAACTATATGACTCGCGACTCTGTAGGTTTTGTGAAATCGGAAAGCAGCGCGTGGTCTGCCGCAGATGGTGTGTTGTCCAATGCCAGTCTAGAGAACAATGCTGTCTCCGAAGGCGCATTGGGGATCACCATCAATCTGGACGCCTTTGCCGACACTAATTACAATCAGATTCAGCTGAGTTTCGATTATACAACCGCGAGCGCCTCCGAGACCCTTTATGCCCATCTCTGGGGCTATGTAGATGTGAACTCCAGCTCCTCGACTTTGACAATGAACCTCTTCGCTACGAATGGCAACGCTTGGGAATCATCGAATGGGGCATTGACAGCTTACAATCTTGGCGGGGCCGACGGGGCTTTCAGCGGCACGCCTGGAGATGCATCGGACGCAGCTGCCATCCTAACGGGAGCAACGGGTGCGCAGAGCTATAGCGCAACGTTTGACCTGTCCAGTTTCACCACCGCTCCCGATCGCATTGGAGATTATGATTACCTCTTGCTTGGGTTTACTCGAAATACCAGTGGCACAAATCCCGCAGTAACAATCAGTAATTTGAAACTGACCGGCATTTACGAGTTGTCGCCTGCCTATACGAGTTGGTCGGACGGATTCCCGGGGCTGGCGGATCGTACTGAGGCTCTGGACTTTGATGGTGGTGGCCTGGCGACTGGTCTTGAATATATCCTCGGCGGTGATCCTGCGGATGGTTCTGATGATCAATTAGTCAAGCCGGCTTACACGCGTACCGACAACAGATTTGAGTTTCAATACCGTCGCAAACAAACGTCTCACAGCGATTCAAAAACAACCATCATCGCTGAGTATAGTTCAGACTTGTCCAACTGGAACCCCGTGGTACACGACACCAATGGCGTGACAGTCACAGTTACCGAAGACTTCTACGGCAGCGGCATCGACCGAGTCGTGATGAGTCTGCCTGACAGCGTGGCATTAGAGCGCAAGCTCTTTGTTCGCCTGTCTCTGCAAGCAGAGTAGTCTTCTGAGCAGTTATTTCACATTTTAAAAAGGCGCGTCAGACTTTTCGAACGTCTGCTAACTTGCCCGTGGAAGCGATCGAGCAGTATACCTTCGCATCCAATCTGGACGCACAACTGAGGCTGTGAACGACACTAATGCCTTTACTGTGAGTGCAGGCCTGGGTGCTTCTGAGTATAGTGCAAGTTCTCTGCATCCTTGCTCGCGAGAGCGAGTGAAACAAATACTGCTAGCACGATGAATATAGGCAATGTCATTACTTCTAACAATTACTTTTCATTTACTGTTCAAGACGTATTTGCTCGGATATATTGATGGATTTTTTGACGCAGGCAATATTACTAGTTCTGCGTCGACTAATATAACTTTTTTTAATGGCGCATTCTCGTAATTTTAATGCGCAATCTCATGTATCTTAGCTGCTTAAATCCTGTTAATATGCTCATTCTTACCTTATTTTAACCTCAATTAACAATACCTATGAATATAATTAAAATATTGCGAACTGGAGTTTTCGCTACCACCGCTGTCGGCTTGATGACGTCCGCAAGTTTGTCAGCAGCCACGATTGCAGAGTATACTTTCGCCACAAATACGTCTGCTACAACTTTCGATCCGAATGTATCAGCAGGTAATTTTGATTCCTTTAGCACTTTTGGAGGGGCTCGGTCTGGCTCACAACACATGTATGCCAGAACGAATGCTACAACTGGAACAACTACTAGTTTCGGCGCTGCGGTTGGCAGTGACGATTATTTTACCGTGACTATTACTCCCGACGCGGGCTTTGAAATGAACCTTACGTCTTTCGAGTTCGATTATGGATACTCCTCCAGCGGTAGCTTCGGTACTGGCACTATGCGCGCTTATATAACCACGAGTGAAGACAATCACGCTAACTTTTTTAATGGTAATACGGACGGATATACCACCATCACTGATCCTGTTAACAGCGGCGTGACCTTCCCAATCTCCAAATCGCTTGATCTCAGCGGTGCGGCGTTTCAAAACATAAGTACAGCCTTCGAGTTTCGAATCTATCTCAGTGACTCATACAACGTTAACGATCTTATTCACCGCATTGACAACGTAACCTTGAATGGAGCAGTTGTTCCAGAACCCGGCAATTTCGCTTTGATCGGTGGTCTGTTGGCACTCGGGTTGGTGATGATACGCCGCCGGACATAAGTTGTACCTTATTTTCAGGGGATATCTGTTGAAGAACAGATTTATATTAGGGGAAGACGTCCGGAGCAATCCGGGCGTCTTTTTTTATACCTGGATTATGGTGTAGGACGCGCCTCTCGGAGAGGGCGCGTTTTGCGTCGTGTTCGGTGGTGTGTGTCCTAACACGGCCTTTGCTGCGCAAAGAACCGCGTCCTACACTGAGTTGTGTTCCACGCGAATTGTGTTGCGTGCCGAATTATGGTGTAGGACGCGCCTCTCGGAGAGGGCGTGTTGTGACTAATAACAAATCGCACCAATCGTACCCTGGTATTTCCAGTCGTTTGCCCGTTGAACTAACCCTGCGCGCAGTGGGTTATTGCTTACATAATCCCATTTTTCAGAATAACTGTTGGCACT
>Ga0209504_1003258_pt1 | contig 10258 bp, 1 predicted proteins | sample COGITO_mtgs_1005_FD_184791 | JGI IMG/M metagenome (GOLD analysis project Ga0209504, IMG submission 184791) | Pelagic marine microbial communities from North Sea - COGITO_mtgs_100511 (SPAdes) (version 2) | ecosystem: Environmental > Aquatic > Marine > Epipelagic ...
CTTTCTAATTAGAAAGCCTCTTTAAGTTGAGTATAAGTTTTATAGGATTAATCTACCAGTACTTTTTTAGATACCGAACCGCTTACAGTATTTAATTTAATGATATATGGTCCAGAACTTAAGTTCCCAACATTGTATTCTGTGAAATTTCCAGTTTTAATATCTTCAATAGCAACAACATGCTGTCCAAGAATATTAAATATTTGAATGTCTTTTACTTCTAATCCATGAGGATTAATAAGTACAACTTTATCTGTAGAGTTAGAGTAACGAACATCTAGTTTTTCTTCGTTTATGATGTCGTCATCAATGCTTAAACTTTGACTCTGGTCCTTAAACACGATTTCGAAGCGACTGTCATAATAGCCAGCATTTAAGAAAATTTCATAATCACCTTCTTTAAGATCATGATAAAAATCTAATTCTTTATCATGTAAGTATATTTCTTGTTCAGTATCTATGTTTACGAGTTCGTCTATTTTTATGGTGTTATTTCCATCTTCTGATGTGTAAATGATTAATGGGTAACTTGTATCTTCATTCATATTGTCTGAAGCTTGTATAACATAAAAATTGTTATCAATTTTCCAAAACATATCATCTTCTAGATATTCGTACGTTGTACCATCATATCCCCAATCTACATCTGGTGTTGTATTTTCATCGATAGTTAGTAATAGTTGTCTATGATAATTACCGACAGAATCAAAACCAAGTTTAATCTTTTTTCTTAGGTCATTATTATCAGTTACATCGTTTGATGTAACAGTAGAAGCATTACTTCTAAAGAATACACCATTAGATGTTGATTCTTTTTTGAAAACACGCTGTCCATTATTAAAGTTTATTGTACCACCATTTGCAGCTACCACAAAGAAACCTTGACCTACAGGAATATATCTTCCAGGTATTTTGGTTGGTGTACCACCACTTCCTACATCTGGGTCGTTTGTACCGACTAGACTAAACGGAGCTGCAAGACCACCTGAAAGGTTATACGTCCCATAGCCACCTTGGTAATTAGCAAGTATATGGTCATTACCACCCCAATGTTCCCAGAAATATAAGGTACCACTGGTGGTTGCATCTGCTTCAGGTGTTACCTCATCTTCGTAATACAATGTTGGTCCATTATCAATTATAAACTGTCTAGCGTCTATTGCAGAAGCATATGGGTTACCTACTAAATAATCATTGTATTGACTTATCTCTAAGTTAACATCGGCATTATTAGGCTTTCCTAAAAATGTATAATTTTGTTCTAGACCAACTGCATCAGTACCTTTCATTGTAAACCCTTCGCCGGCATATATATCAATTGTTTGTCTTACATGTTCCCATTCGGAGTAGTCTCCATCAGTATTATTAGCAAATTTCCAAATCCAGTAATCTGCAACAGTTACTGGGCTTGTATTATCACCATCGTAACCAGTAGATGTAAAGTTCACAGCAGAAGCACCATCTCTAAAGATATCTGTAACTCTGTAAGAGTATCTGTTTGTGTTTGTAGGATTTAAAGCGTCAGTACTCATGCCTATTGCTCCAACAGGTGATCCCCAATAGTTGTACCTGTATTTATTTGAAGTTCCTTGTTGGTCTTTTTCTAGCTGACCAGATGGGCCTAAAATTAAATCACTATCTGTAGTCTGAATTAATTGTGACTCACCTTCAAGATCCATTTTACCATTCATTTCTAAGTAATGCGTTACAGTATAACCAAATCCAGTTTCTAAGGTGTTATCTCCATCTACAGTTACTATTCCACTATCTAAAACATGAGCTAATACAGTTCTGTTACCTTCATTATCATTACCATCAAATAAAGTGGTATTATCTATTGTTATATCATGTGCTGTTTCTACGATATTCCAATCCACTGTAACATCGTTATTAACTATAGATCTTGATCCAGGAATCATTTGAAATGATCCATAGGTCCATGTAGTGTCATCTGTCCAATTACCATCTTGAAAAGACACGTAGGGTAGAGGAGCTGTTTGTCCATCTACAGTTCTTAATAATCTTAAATATCCTGTAAGGTTATTATCTGATTCATCATTTGTATTGGTATAGGTATATTTAGACATAGGGAAATAAGCTTGCAAATCACTATAATCTAATCCAGAAATATCATTTTTTGTAGGTGTAATAGTTCTGCTATTAAAATATGCACCTATAAAAGTGTTATCTTCTAATTCTTGATTCATCAAATAACGTATTTCATCTTGTGTTAGTGGCGTACTCCAAAGACGAACTTCATCAATATTTCCATCAAAATAGGCGCCAGCATTAGATTCTCTACCAGCAGCTGCAATTAAAAAGGATTCAGTAGTTTGTAAAGGTAGTGGTAGAGATGAACTAACAGCTTCAACACCATCTATATACATTGTTGCATCGGAACCATCATGGGTAACTGCAACATGGTGCCACTCGTCTTCAGGGACAGTTACTGTGGATGTAATTGTTCTCATACTACCATTTAACCAAGACATTTCAAATTGATTTGAAGCATTTATTTTTAAATCATATCCTTGCGTGTATGCTAAATCTCTTTTTGCAAGTATCGATGTATTTGTAGATCCTGCATCTCTTTTAACCCAAGCAGATATCGTAAAGGCGTTATTTAAGTCTAAATGATCTTCTACATCTATATAATTACCATTAGACGCTACAAACTTTATAGATCGCTCTACGTCTATTTGTTTAGCGTAACCAAAGGTGACGTATTTGATACCATTAAAATCATAATCAGCTTTTAAATTACCATTTCCATCAGAAGTCATGACCCTATACTGAGCAGTTGGTGTAAATACATTAGTGTCTGAAATAAACATTAAGTAGTTTCCTGGCGGATCTATATTAAGTATTGCATCTTGAGGTATTGATACTTGGACTCTACCTATGCTTCCGTTTTCAACAACTTTCCATATACGAGCCATACTTTCAAATTCTACCGGAGTAGTTAAGGCTACATCTTTACCAGCACCTGAGCTCATATCTACAGTAATTGTAGATGTTGGAGCATCCAAAGCGGCATTATTGCTACCCCACATTAAAAAGTTTTTATCTGTAAAACCTACTGGATTTGCTATTTTGTTTGCAGAATTAGTAGCTTCTATACTCGTTAATCCCATTGTAATTATACCTCGAGTTTCTACAGTTACTGAATATGGTACTGCAGGTAAGTCTGGTGTAATTGTAAAAGTTTCTTCAATAGAGTTTATGCTACTTGATTGTCTTTGATCTAGTTCAGAAGCATCATCTCTGCCAATACCAGCGATATCATAATTAAAACCTGAATTTTCTGAAACATCCCATATAACAGACGCCGGAGTAGCTGGGTCGTTTACTGTAGATAAAGCTACAATAGCACCATCAACAACATAATCTAAGTTACCTTCTAATATAACATCTGCTGTAATTGTAGGTTTAAGTGTAATACCATATTTTACAGCTAAATAAGTTTGTATTCTGTTACGTGGATCAGTATCTGAGACATCATCTTTTCTGTCTGTATATGTAATAACTTCGGCAATACGGCCATCAAAACTTCCTTGCCAGTATTGACTACGACCTAACCAAAATTTTTGTTCAGTCACTTGAGAAAAGTCAGTGGCATCGTTTGTGAAATTACCAATTTGTTTTGCATTTTGATAGATTTCAATATCCGAAGGTGTACCAAGATTATTAGTATTGTGCCGTGTGTTAATAATACTTATTTGATTCATGTTAGGTGTATCTCCACCGGTTGTGTGTGCCCTACCAAAGCCAGGGATTGGGTCGAGTTCATCGTTTGTTATACCTATAGCAAACCCAAAAGTTTCGTCGCTAAATCTAGCAGAGTAATTACCAAATCCAAAACCAGTAACATCCTCAACATATGTATTATCTGCTGTGACATCAAAACTAGTAAAAGTATCTAAAGGGTATGTAGATGTTGTAACTTGGGTATCTGGGATTACGACCATGAAAATGTCATTACTATTAAAACCAGCAGTTCCCTCTAAAACCTCTCTACCGTCCAAGTAGGTCATATCACCTCCAGCCGTATTATTATTATTAGTAAAATCAATTACTGGATTAAAATTAATATTTCTACTAGCGTCATTTCTGTAAGTAGGCTCATTTCCAGTTTCAGTAACTTCTGCGTCATTTCCTATTCCGGTATCTATCCAAGAAGTAACCAAAGCGCCATCAGTACCTACTGTACTTCCATCTAGTTTATCTGCTTGTAGCCAAAGACTCAAGTCTGTTGTTATACCTCCAGGTCCAATTGTAGGTGTAGCGTAAGTAACACCCTTTATTGAAATATTATCGATATATATATTATCTCCTGTATCACTAGCATTAGATTCAATTCTAAATCTTGAATTTGCAGAAAAGTTATAATCCGTAGATAAAAGACCTATGTTTCTTACATAAAAATCTGTAGATGATGTACCTTGTTGAAAATCTCCACTTTTATTAGCTGGTGCCGTATCACCAGCTTTAAAAGTTCTTACTACTTGCCAACTAGCACCGTCATTATCACTGTATTGAACTGTAAAGGTTTCGTCAAGTTCAAAACCTTCTGCGTAAAAGAAAAATTTAAAATCTACTTTATCATAAGCTGTCAAATCCATTAAAGGCGAACAGAAAGCAGATGCACTTCCCGAAGTACTTCTTATATTAAGACTATAACTATTGTCATAGGCGTATGCGGCGTTATTGACTCTTAAAGCATTTGCTCCTCCTGAGTTCCAGCCATTTGATCCAGTTTCAAAACTTTCAGAATACGGAAGAGTAACTACCGTAGAACTACAAAAAGGAACTACTCCTACACCTTGAACGTTAAATGTATATTCGTCCTCTGGTGCAAAGTCATCATTATTAATAGTTACAATACTACTAATTGTTCCGTTTCCAGAAGGTGTAAATGTAACATCAAATGTTGTCGAGCTTCCAAACGGAATAACTGTTAATCCAAAATTATCCACAACATAATCACCATTTGAACTACTCCAAGAACTTATATTTAAATTTGTATTACCATTATTTTCTATGGTATAAGTTTTTGTCACAGAACTTCCACTGTTTACTGAGCCAAAGTCTGTATCATTTAATAAGGCAGGTGAGTTTACACCACCATCATCAATAGGGTCACCATCGACATCAATAATATCTATTTCGGGTTTAACAATTAATGTTCCTGATATTAAAATATCATCTAAATATACATATTCATTATTGTCTGCAACTAATTTAAATCTAAATCTACTGGTTGTACTAAAAGCTGTACCACCACTATTAAGTACTGTATAGCTGGTATTGTAATCAGTATCATTGTCTGGAAAAGAACCACCTCTGTTGATTGTAGCTATGTTAGTGTATGTTCCTCCTCCATTGTTTGAAAACTCTAAAATCACATCATCATTCGATTCAAGAGCTCTAAATTCAAAATAAAAGGAAATATCTACACTGGAATAAGACGTGAGGTCCATATTAGACGTAAATGTATTGGCTTCGCTACCATCTCTAAAAAGTTCAACAATATAATTACCATTCAATCTACCTGAATTGATTATATCACATCTGCTACCTCCATCTTGCCATAAGGCTAACGACGGGAAATTACCTGTTTCAAAAGTTTCTGTAACACCAATTTGGGCGTGAATATTAAAAGTAAACACAAAGCAGATAAGTATTAATACATAATACTTATTAAGAGTATTATTTTTCATAAGGCGGTTAATTTTATAGTATTGGGACTATATTATGGTACAAACATACCAAACAACTCTATGAAATGCAAAAAAAATCGATGAAATACACTTATTTTTTATAAAATATTAAAATCAATTTATTATAATTAATAAAAAAGTAGCAAAATTATAAGATTTTGCTACTTTTTTTGTATTTTTTTTAGTATTTAATTAGTTTTGAGGTAAATACACTGTTTGAAGATGTATTTGTAATTCTTATCATATAAGGTGCTATTTCTAATCTACTTAAACCATTAAGGCTTATTTGATTATTATTAGCACTTCTTGTTTCACTATATACTCTTCTACCATTTAGATCATAGATAACAATACTAAATGTATCTCCTGAAAACTTAGAAGGTTTTTTAATACGAATATCATCTTTAAATGGATTAGGTGAGATACTAAATATTTCAATTTTATCATCATCAATATCTAAGGTCATGTCTTCTACACTAACAGTTGCGTTACAAATTGTGCTCAAACCATTAATATCGGTAACAGTAAATGTAACTACATTATCTCCTATATCTGATGAGTTAAATGTATTTGGCGATACTGATATCGAAGCTATTCCACAGTTATCACTAGAACCATTGTCTATATCATTTGCTGTAATTGATGCATTTCCAGTACCATCTAGTTGTATAGTTATATCTTGAGTAGCACATACAGGCGCAGTCATATCATTGACAACAATATTTTGAGTTTGTGTAGACGAGTTTCCATTGCCATCATCAAAAGTCCAAGTTACTGTTGTTGTTCCATGAGTAGAGCTTGTTAAGCTATCTGTAGTTGTACCCGTAATAGTACCACCACAGTTATCCGTAGCTGTAGGCACAGAAGAAATAGTAGCTGAACACTGTCCAGTAGCATCTGTAAGTGTCATTACATTAGGAATCGGGTCAGAGGTATCGTCATAGTTATAGGTTTGGTTGACATTAATCGCATTACCATTCCCATCATCGAAGGTCCAAGTAATTGTAGTCGACCCACCTTCCACAAACGAAAGTGTATCCGTAGTTGTTCCTGTAACAGTTCCCGCACAGTTATCGGTAGTTGTTGGTGCAGCAAGTGTACCATTACAATCGACAGTGACAGGACTTAGCGTTGGTGTTATTGGGTCAGAGGTATCTACTATTGTGACTATTGCTGTACCTGTATCAGAACCATTATCATCTGTTACAGTAAGAGTTACAGTATTTGCTCCAATATTTGCACAAGTAAAAGATGTAATGTCCGTATCAAAGATTAATGTACCTGTTCCTGTACTTCCATTATTCACAGCATCTTCTGTTATGGTTGCATTACCAGTTGCATCTAGGTTTACTGTTATGTTTTGAGTTATTACATTTGGTCCAGCTGTGGCAACATCAGCCGTAAAATTAAAATTATCTATAGCTAAATCACTTGTGTAATTTGAACCTGTATCTCCAATAATCCTTAATTTTATAGTGCTATCATCATAATCTGATAAATCAACAGTTTGATTTCTCCACGCAACAGTTTGACTTCCTTGCTGTTGACCAGAAATTGGATTGAGTCCTGGATTGTTTGAGTTAGTTGTAATTAATGAATTTGAAATTATAGTATAATTTATACCATCAGTACTAACTTGAATGGTTAAATCTCCCATATTTAAACCAAACATATGGTAATCGAAAGAAAATTGCGGATTGGTTAAACCAGATAAATCAAAACAAGGAGAGTCTAACCAGGCTGATTTGTTAGAACCGCTACCTGATGATTCAGTAAATAGGTAATTATTGCCATCAGATGCTTGACTCGGTCCTGTTTTATCTATTTGATCAGGATTACCAGCTCCGGAAGGTGTTTCACCAGAATTATTAGTCCAATCTAGTGTGTCGTCACTACTTTGGTCCCAATCTCCAGTCGAAGTTGAGGAAGCTTCAAAACTTTCAGAATATGGAAATGTAGAAATTGTATTTTCACAAAGATTTAAAGTCGTAAACTTTACTGATTCAGAAAACGATGAAACAGAGCTACTACATCTTGTAGCAACTTGAACTTCATATTCAGTATTATTATTTAACCCAGATAACGCTTGTGTTGGACCACTAATGTTTGTGATTAGTGTCCAAGTAGATGAGCCAGTTTCTCGGTATCTTAAATCATAAGTAGATCCAGAAATATTTGACCACGAAGCATCTGCAGTTGTAAAACTAATATTCTTTACTTCTATATTATTAGGTTCTAGTGTAGCATCACATGGGACATCTAATCCCATAATTCTAAAGTCGTCAAAATAAAAACCTGTCGGCGTAGAAGAATAGTTTTCTAGTACATTATTATCATCGCTTACAAACCGGAAACGAATTCTAACGTTAGAAGCACCTAAAAGAAAAGAATTGGTATTTGAATCAATTACGATTTCTTCCATTTTCCATTGGTCGTATAAGTCACCGTCATATATTATTCCGGAGCTATTACTGGCCTGAGGAGCGCCACTATTATTCGTGTGGTCATTTGTTGCTGTTGTGGCTGCTGGTTTTGTGTACTTACCTTCTACAGGCTGATATGCACCACCGTTAATAGAGGCTAATACTTCTACAAAGTCGTAGTTTCTTTCTATATCCCATTTTGCAAAAAACTGAATCAAGTATTCTGGATCTGCCGAAAAATCATAAGGGGCTTTAGTTGTAATAGTTGCATCTCTAAAAGTTCCGTAAGCATTATTGTTATTACCTCCCAATTTTATGCCTTTTGTGTTAGCACCAGAATTATATGAGGCACCAGATACTGTAGCAGCTGTCCAGATTTCATTTCCGCCAGTTGTCCAATTACTAAGTAAGTTACTATCTGGATTATCTTGAAATAATAAATTTGGTTGATAAATTTTCTCATAAGTGGCATCATAAAAAATGGCTCCTGTACTATTTGCCAATTGTACTTTGTAAATTATACGTTCGTTAGGTTGTATGCCAGAAGTTAAAGTTATTGAACTAGAAACTTCTGTTTGAACTAATGAATTTAGGCCATTAATTGCTATAGTTGGTATTGCTATAGATTGAATGTTTTGAATTGGTATAATTGTTAATGTGAAATTTCCATCTGTTTGCCCAACTCTTTCTACACCAAATGTTAAGTCAGTTGTTAAATTTGAAGCTGGTTGTCCACTTAATAAATTTGATGGTGTTAGGTCATGAAATTTTGCATAACGTCCACCATAGTATGCATTCATTAGATTTATACGCAACATGCGTTTAGCAATAGGTATAATATTGTTTCTTGTCGGCCAAAAACCTTGATTTGCTCCATTATTAGTAAACCCATTTCCAGAGGCTTCACTACTTGAACCATTTTCTGGTGTTGTAGCAAGTATTCTCATTGGAGTAGTACCAAGACCAAAAGGAACAGCACCATATGAGCCATTATCATCTTCAGCACCACCTAACATCCAATCATCTGCAATTCCATTTGCAGGTGGAAATATTGTTGCGCCAGATACATATCTATTGTATTTGGTCATGTCTTCGTGCCACTTTTGCATTTCATCTTCTCTACCAGAAACAAATGACGGATTACCGCCATATGGGTGTGGTATTGAGTTGGCAAAAGTATGTTGCCAAACAGCTGTTTTAAAATTTCTTGATTCTACAAACTTCACAATGATTTTTGTTTCAGGCTCTGAAGCTGCTGCAGGACCTCTATACCCGGAGCTTGAAGTAGAAGGGGAAGAACCTGAACCAGCATTTCCCCAGAAGTAATCAAAATTTCTATTCAAATCTACGCCTCTATTGTCAAGTGATGAAGAGTTTGTGTTTGGTCTTAAGTTTTTACGTTGCATACCACCACCAAAAGGTTCTGTCACTTCATTCCATTTTAATCCGTCCGGATTTACTACTGGAATAAAATAAAGTTCGTTATTGTCCACTAATTCTTTTATAGCGGGATTGCAATCATAATTTTCAATTAAATACCACATAAAAAAGATGTTACCTATTTGAGCACTTAACTCTCTTGAGTGAATCATCGAGGTATATAAAATTTGAGGTTTAGTTCCTTCTGTTGTACTAGATTCGTTACCTGTAATTCTAATATAATATATAGTTTGTGGATCAAAACGTTGTGCTGTGGTTCCTACGCCAATATAATCCTCAGGATTGCTTAATGAGTTTTCAGGAAGCATATTATCATACAAAGGATTTGGAATTGTAGTTAGCGGATTACCCCAAGTTTTCATATTTAAGGTACCAGAGGCATCGGCTTTTTCTGAAACTATATTTAGTCCTTTACTCTGAGAATAAGCACGCATTTCGTCAAGTTCTGTTAAAACTTGAGATATTGTTAGAGCGCCGCCCATAGGTACTTCTGAGGAAGAAGTTACATCAGGGAAATTTAATGGTACATTCCAATCTTCTTCGGTAGCTCCAATATATTGTAGATAATTATTTATGGTGTTTAATGCTACTGATGACCTTTGAGTTAATCCTTGACGGAATGCCAAAGTCTTAGTACGTTCTGCTTGAAACTCCCGTTGTGCTCTATATATATCT
>Ga0209504_1003301_pt1 | contig 10156 bp, 8 predicted proteins | sample COGITO_mtgs_1005_FD_184791 | JGI IMG/M metagenome (GOLD analysis project Ga0209504, IMG submission 184791) | Pelagic marine microbial communities from North Sea - COGITO_mtgs_100511 (SPAdes) (version 2) | ecosystem: Environmental > Aquatic > Marine > Epipelagic ...
TGCTGCGATTAGGGGGTGTCCTCCAAAAGTAGTGATATGGCCCAATGCAGGTTTTTCTTTCAGGCAATCCATAAGTGTTTTTGAAGCGATGAATGCCCCGATTGGCATACCACCCCCCAAGCCTTTGCCTGCAATGATGATATTAGGGGCCACGTTGTAATTTTCAAAACCAAACAGCTTGCCTGTTCGGCCAATACCCGTTTGAATTTCGTCGAGTAGGAGAAGAGCACCCACTTCGTCACAGCGCTTCCGTACTTTTGCCAAGTAATCGTTTTGAGGTGTCACAAAGCCCGCACCTCCTTGAATGGTCTCTAAAATCACTCCTGCAGTTTCTCGAGTGATTTTTTGTAAATCGGCAGAATCGTTAAATGAAATAAATTGTACTCCTGGGACCAAAGGCCTAAAAGCTCGGTTTTGGCCTTCTGCACCCGAAACACTCATCGCTCCTTGTGTATTTCCGTGGTAGGCATTTTTTGCTGCAATCATACCACTTCGCTTGGTAAAGCGTTTTGCAAGTTTTATCGCTCCTTCCGTTGCCTCTGTTCCAGAATTGGTGAGGTATACGGATGACAGAGAGGCAGGCAACTGCGCCGCCAAAAGTTTGCAAAGATCCAACGATGGCTGCTGGATAAATTCTCCATACACCATGACATGTGTATACAGATCTACTTGCTTTTTGATGGCCTCACTAACTTTTGGATGGTTGTGACCCAAACTGTTCGCTGATACACCGGCGACAAAGTCCAAATAGGACTTTCCTGCCACATCGTACACATAGGAACCTTTCGCATGGGAAATCTCCAAGGCCAATGGGTGTGTGGTTGTTTGTGCTTGGTGTTTGAGGAAATCAGCTTTCATAGGTTGCGATCAAAAAGGGAATAATAAGAAGAAATGGACTAGTCTTTTGTTGGGATTTCATCCATTTCTATGATTTTATCAGGATTGTCGTGTATAAAAATATCTTCCATCCGCAACGGTTTTTCATCCTCTCTCCAAACAAAACCTTCCAGTTTTTTTTGATTTTCAGGAAATTGAGAGGGGGGATATGTCTTCCCATCAGGACTGTTCAAAAATCGAATTTTATCAATGGCATTTTCTTGAAGTTGGAACAAGATATTGCTGCAACTCATCTTTAAAATACCGATCAGTTTTTGAGCTTCGTCTCTTGCGTAGTTGATGACTTCTCCATTTCCTTTTGCCAACAAACTGTTCAGGCTATTGTTTTTAAATTTTCCGTACATGTTTTTGCCTTTGATTTGACTGAAACCTGCCGAATCTTTTTGGATGATGAATGCATTTTTCTTGATAAACAAAGAATCCAACGCGTTGGTTTTGGGGTTGGACAACAAGTGAATGCTGTCTCCAGTGATTTGATTGTTTTCAGACCACAATACGGGGTTCTTGAATAATTTTGTCAAACCCGTTTTTTGGTTGGAGTGCAAAGAGTCACATTTTCCACGCAAATCTGTTTTGAAAATTTTGACATGGTGGTAGGCGCGCAAAATTCTTTTTTCTGGCTTTCCAGTGATCAACAAAGTATCGCCGTGTATGTAAAGAGAGTCTTTGTCAGCAATGGATATGGCTACGGGTCTGTCGATCACAAACACGGAGTCTTTTTCTTGGTAAAATTCAGCATAACCGCCTTTGACAATGGAATTGTTCAAGGAGTCGGTAACGACGATATTTCCGGTACTGGAAGCAAAGGATTTTTTTCGATTGCTGTAGATGCTATCGCCTTCAATGATGCGATTGTTGTAATGGATTTTGGCATTTTGAACCAACCTTGAAATATTTATTTTGGTATCGTAAAATCCTTTTTCGCCATAGGCCACACTTTCGGGAGTGGTGAGGGTCGAGGGGCCATAAAAATAGGTTTGTCCAGAGTCTGTAAAGTAGTCCAAGTAATTTGAAACCAATTTGTTTTCGGAATTTTCAACGACCACATTTTGTTTCGCTGTAAATTTTTTAGATTTGAGTTTGTAAACCCCTTTTTTGCTTCGCAGCTGGTTGGTATCGTCACGAATGGTCGCACTGCAGTTGTAAAAGAGTTCCTGCAGCGTTCTGTCAAAGTGCAGGGTGTCTGTTTTCAGCGTCATTGTAGGGTCTGTCAAGACTACATTGCCCCAAGAAACAACTTTTTTTGTCGTTCCGTTGTAGTGGGTGTATTCACTTGTTTGGTGAAGCGTATCTCCTTGGTTGATCCTTACATTTCCATAGGCATGCAACAAATTATTTCTTTGGTAGTACAAGGCTTTTTTGCACTTTAAAACAGCACCTTCATGACTGACTCGGACAGCGCCATTCAAGACAATAGCGCCGGGATATTTCAATTCGTTTTTATATGTCTGTTCGGAATTGAGTATTTTTATTTTTTGGGTCTGGGCACAGAGCCCGAGGGTTGCCAAAAGTAAAAAAAACACGCAGTAGGATTTTAAATGTCGCATATCATGAGCAAAAATAAACAAAAACTCTATAGGAAGCGGGCTTTGTAAATTTAAAAATAAGGCCTCTCTGTTTCATATGTGTTTGGAAGGTTAGGGAGCCTCATTATTCCGACAGGGTTTCAAATTCACCGATGTTTGTGTTTTTCCGCACATTGTTCCAAGAAAAGTATTTTCCATTCATGGAGATGTATACTCCTACAGGAAGCGTTTGAACAAATGCCAAGGAACTTCCGAGGTTGAACAAACCGTCAGAACTGCCAAATTGATAAGGAATCATCGCTCCTGTCAAAACGATGGTTTTCTGAAGCCTTTCCTTTGCCAAAAAAGTAGCCGTATCTACCATGGTATCTGTACCGTGAGTGATTACTATTTTTTCTGCAGTTGTCTTTGTGCATGCAGCAAGAATCTCTTCGTGGTGCGAACGGCTCATTTGCAAACTGTCAATCAACATCAAAGGATTGACCTCTATAGACAAGCGACTTCGACCCAATTGAAGCATCTCGTAAAGGTGTGTTTCTTTGAAGTACAATTCTCCGTTTAGCTCGTTGTACTTTTTGTCAAAAGTACCACCAGTAATAATGATTTGAATGCGTTCCATGGCTTTGTTGTCGTGAAAAGTCAAATTTAAAAAATTCTGTAACTAATTCTTGTTCCTGTTTCCAAATAGTTTTTTAAAAACCCAAGCGGGTCCAATCAATAAAAATTGAATATCCTCTACAAAAGAAGGTTTTTTTCCTTCGATTTTATGTCCGTAAAACTGTCCGATCCATGCAAGAGAAAAAAGGACTAGGGAAAAGTTGCGTAAATTAAATGCTTTTTGGAGCGAAAAGTTTGCTAGCAAACAAAACAAGGAGAAAAGCAACATTTGAATAAAGACAAGCAAATCAAGTCTTAGGTAAAACAGCAATACCAATACGGAAATTAATACCGCCCAGTTTTCCAACAAAGGAACGTCCTCATTTAAAATATTTTTTAAAAAGGAAGGAGGGATGCACATCAACAATCCAACAATGCTGAAATAGATGATGGGAACACAAAAAAGATGAATTTTTTGGTTGGTTTTGTTTTGGTGGCTGATCGAGTAGTTGTCAAACCATTGTTGCATTGTTTTCAGAACGAGTCGTTTTTGATGTATTAGATTTATCTTGAGTAACCAAAGAGCTTTCTGGATTTTATCAAATCTGCAATTCCTTCCGGCACCATTTCTTCCCAGCCTTTTTTTGACTTGGCGATCAATTCAAGAATCGTTCTTGAAAATACTTCCAAGATTTCGGGATCGTAATTTTTGATGTCAATTAGTTTGCCGTTGGTTTTGAAAAATTTGTACAATTCAATCATTCTTGGATGTACTTTTAAATTTTCACTGGTGATGAGCTCACCAGTTTCTTTGTCTTTTAGGGGGTACATATATATTTTTAGGTCTTTGAAAAACAATTTTCCAAAAGCCTCCAAAATACCTCCACTCAAATTGCGGTAGTACTTTTCATCGAATATTTGCACCAAACTTTCTACTCCCATTGCCAATCCGATTCGAAACTTCGAGAATTCACTGAAATATTCGACCAGTTTGTAGTATTCTTGAAAGTTTGTAATCATCACATTTTGCCCCAAAGAACAAAGCAATTCAGCACGGTCTAAAAAGTCCCTTTCGTTTATTTTTCCTTCCGACCTCAAATTGGCGAGTGTGATTTCAAAAACAATCTTTGTGTTTTCTTCTTCCACTTTTTTTTCGCCAAAAAACTGTTTTTTAGCATTTTCATACATGTCCATGTTTACACGGGTCACAGGTCGAAAACTTCCTCTCAAAGCCAGTATGTTTTTTTTGTACAAGACGTGAGCTGGTAATAGGTTGCTTCCATTGGAATCAAACATTACTGCATTGGTCATGCCGTTTTTCACCAATTGAAGACTCATCAATCGATTGTCCACATACATAAACCGAGGTCCTGAAAAATTGATCATATCGATCTCTAATTGGTCTTTGTGAAGATTGTCGTAGAGTGATGCCAAAAGGTCTTTGGGGTTGTCATTCATATAGAAAGCCCCATATATAAGATTCACACCTAATTTTCCGAGTGTTTCCTGTTGCAAAGTTCCATCTGTTTCTTTAAAGCGCAGGTGCAGCACGATTTCGTTGTAATCTTCTAAGGGGTCTAATTGAAATCGTATGCCTACCCAGCCATGGCCTTTGAACTGTTTGGCAAAATCTATGGTAGCGACTGTATTGGCATAACTAAAGAAAAATTTATTTGGGTGTTTGTCACGACTCAAACGTTGTTCCATCAGGCGGATTTCATGTTTGAGCATTTTTTTCAGGCGCCCTTCGGTCACATACCTGTGGTCGTCTTCCATCCCGTAAATTGCATCTGAGAAATCCTTGTCATAAGCACTCATCGCTTTTGCAATGGTTCCTGAAGAACCCCCGGATCTAAAAAAATTTCGAACAGTTTCCTGACCGGCTCCGATTTCAGAAAAGGTACCGTAGATGTTTTCATTTAAATTGATGCGTAGCGATTTTCCTTTTGTGGTTGGAATGATGCTGATTTCTTTGTCGCCTTTGAGAGTTACTGCCATGATAGGGTTAGGGTTGGATGTATGCCTAACAAAAATAACAAATTCATGGAGTTTTGAGAAATATAATTCTATTTTTGTTTTTTTGGAAAACTCTTATTATTAGGATCTAGATGCCTGACAACTCGATGAAAATTACTTTTTTAGGAACGGGAACTTCACAAGGCATTCCGATGATATTGTCCGATGGCCCAGTCAATTTTTCCGCTGATAGCAAAGACCAAAGATTGCGCTCCTCTGCTTTGATATCATGGAAAGACGCTTCTTATTTGATCGATTGTGGTCCTGATTTTAGACAGCAAATTTTAAGGGCACAAATCAAAGACATCCACGGAATCTTTTTCACGCACGAACATTCCGATCATGTGGGAGGTTTGGACGATATCCGTCCCTTTTGTTACAAATTGGGGTCTATGCCCATCTACGCAAAAAAACGGGTGATGCAATCTTTGGAAAGGCGCTATGATTATATTTTTCAAAAAGACAACCCGTATCCCGGGGTGGCCAAAATTACCGAACACACAATTGGATTGGAGTCCTTCCAATTAAAAGGTGTCACCGTTCAGCCTATTGAGGTAGATCATGGTTCTTTGCCCATTTACGGATACCGCTTTGGCGAGATGGCTTATTTGACGGATGTAAAATCGATTTCAGCAAAAGAGCGATTGAAATTGAAAAACTTGGATGTTTTGGTTTTGAACGCCCTGCGCATAGCCCCCCATTTTTCACATTTGAACTTGGAAGAAGCTTTGGCTTTTGTTGCAGAAATAAACCCCAAAAGGACCTATTTCACTCATATCAGTCACCACTTGGGATTTCATAAAGAAGTTTCCAAAACCCTTCCAAAAAATGTATTTTTGGCCTACGACGGTTTGGAAGTTACAGTGGGATAAAAGATCCTTGTTTTAGAGTTACAGGCGTTGTAGCATCCACTCTTTGAAGTCATGAAAATTTTGAGGGTGCACTCCGTGTCCAACAGGATATTCTTTGTACCCGCAATCCAAGCCTTGTTGTTTTAAGTAAGTCGGAGCTTTTCGAGCCCATTCCACTGGAATTACTTGGTCCATGCTGCCATGTGAGACAAAGAAATCTGCAGTGCTTTTGGCGGGGTCTCCAGTAATTAAATCTTCATTTAGGTAACCACTCAAAGCGATGACATGGTGAATTTTAGTAGAATTTAAAGCCAGTCCATAACTCAAAATGGCTCCTTGACTAAAACCCAATAAAAACACCTTGTTTGCATCGATCATAGGGTTTTCTGTAAATTCTTGGATAAAAGTTGCAATGCGATCTGCGGAAATGGAAGCTTCTGCTAAATCTGAAAATTTATTCTGATTGGCGTCAAAGTTGATGTTGTACCACGCATAACTGTTGTAGCCGAGTTCGTGAGGAGCTTGAAGGCTTATAATGTGCAAACTTTTTGGAAGTTCCGCTGCAAAGGAAAACAAGTCTGCCTCGTTACTGCCATAACCGTGGAGCAACACCAAAAGAGGAGCCGGGAGATCTGTCTGTATTGTGGGTTTTCTTTCTAAGTAATTCAGCGATCCTGTTTTCATCTTACTTTTTTTACAAATTCAGGCTTGCTTCGTTCAGAACCAATTCATGGTTGGCATAAATTCCATATACCTTCCCTTTGATTTTTTTTCCAAGAAACAGGCTATTTTTGGAGGTAGATAAGATTTCTTTTTCCGAAAAAACACGAGTTTCAGTATTCGTAAATAAGCTGATGGCCGCTTCGTTTCCTTCTTCGATGCAGTTGGTTTTTAGTCCGAACACACGGCGAGGTTTGGTGGTCAAAAGATCTACGATGGTTTCAATGTCAAAAATATTGCTCAGAGAACCAAACAAACTTTCAAGACCGATTGTACCGTATTTTGCACGGTCAAATTCCACTTTTTTGTGCTCGATATCGATTGGGTTGTGGTCAGAGGTGATGCAGTCAATGCTTCCGTCAAGAACTCCAGCAACCAGTGCTTCCGTATCTTTCTTGGTGCGTAGGGGAGGAATGACTTTTACATTTCCGTTAAAGCCCTGTAGTTCGTCGTCCGTAAGCGTTAGATGGTGTGCTGATACACTGCAAGTTACGTGTAGCTTCTTTTGTTTTGCGACTCGAATTAATTCGACTGATTTGGCAGTACTGATTGTCGGTATGTGCAACTTTCCGCCGGTGTATTCGAGGAGAAATAAGTCTCGTGAGATTTGCAATTCTTCGGCGAGGTTAGGGATTCCTTTGATGCCCAAACGGGTGCTGTTTTCTCCTTCGTTGGCTATTCCTTCTCCGGCAATGTTCTTGTTGTGAGGGAAACTCAGGACAAGTCCGTCAAAATTTTGTGCGTACAAAAGTGCTATTTTCAACAAATTTTCATTTGCAACAGGGAGGTTGTAGTCACCAAAGGCGATGGCACCTGAGCTCTTTAGATCAAAAAGTTCTGCCATTTCAACACCTTTGCTCTTTTTTGTCAGACTCGCGATTGGGTGCAGGTTGGTCGCTTTGTATTTGCTTTGATGAATCAAATAAGAAACGGATGTCTTTGAATCGACCAAGGGCTGACTATTGGAATTCAGGGCGATGTCTGTAAAACCACTCTTAGCAGCGACTTCAAGACCGTTGTCAAGGGTTTCTCGCTCCTCAAATCCCGGTTCTCCTAGAGAAACACTGCTGTCAAACCATCCATTCGATATGTACAGGTCTTTTAATTCAATCTGTTTGAAGTTTTTTGGACACTTGAGGCCATTCCCTATTTTAACAAACACATTGTTTTCAATAAGCAAGTCCTTTTTCTGTAGGTGAAAGGGACTGTTTTTGTCAACAATCGTTGCGGATTTTATAAGAACATTCATAGGTTGTAGCATTTTAAGAGACGTGGGTTTTTCCCAAATACAAGTGTGACAAGCCAGTAAAAATCTGAGGTGACAGTGTTTGTAAATTGGAAATATCTAATGAAATAATCAGGTTTTGCTAGTGGATTTAGCGCTAAAAATTGACACGAAGTGGTGTTTTTAACCTGCATTGGTTTGAAAGATTTGTCAAAGATAAGCAAAGAAAATGAAATGGAGAACTTTTCAAAAAATACCTTTGTCAGTAGCGGAAAGGAAAATGTCTTGTGTGGATGTAAAATCGCTTGCAATTTCCGTTGCAAGATTCCCGATAAGTAGGTCTTTTAAATCATATTTTAAAGCTACTGTCTGCAACAATTATTCCATCGCGCATTTCCAAAGTGCGGTCTGCCATTTTTGCCAACTTCTTGTTGTGGGTAACGATGACAAATGTCTGACCCAATTCTTCTCGCAATTTTAAAAATAGGTGGTGAAGGCTTTCAGCTGATTTGGAATCCAGATTGCCACTGGGCTCATCTGCGAATATCACTGCCGGTTTGTTGACCAGCGCCCTCGCGACCGCCACACGTTGTTGTTCGCCTCCAGAAAGCTCGCTAGGTTTGTGATGGATGCGCTCTTTCAATCCCAAATAGTTTAACAGTTCCAATGCTTTAGTCTCAGCTTCCTTTTTGCTTGTTTTTGCAATAAAGGCAGGGATGCAGACATTTTCCAAGGCTGTAAATTCAGGCAATAGTTGGTGGAATTGAAAGATAAATCCAATGTTTTTATTTCGAAATTTTGAAAGTGCTTTTTCGGAAATTTTTTGAAGGTTTTGACCATTGATTTCCAAGGTAGCTTTTTTCTTTTTGGAAGGAGAATCTAAGGTGCCTAAGAGTTGCAATAAGGTTGTTTTTCCAGCTCCTGAAGGGCCTATGATGGCCACAACTTCCCCTTTTTGGATGTGTATGTCCACACCTTTCAATACTTCCAAGGGGCCATAGTGCTTATGAATGTTGCTCGCTTTGATCATGGTTTTCGACTTGAATTCTCAAAAATAGGAAATATGCAGCAATAAGTACTTTCTTTTTTAAGCATTCTTTGCAAAGCCAAGTTCAATTGAAACTTTGCTTGGAATTCGATTTTTTTATAAGAAATAGCCTGTTAATAGAAAATGGATTGCTATTTTTGTGACGGTTTTTTAAAAATACACACATGAATTTACACGAATATCAAGGAAAAGAGATTTTGAACAGTTTTGGTGTGCGCATCCAGCGAGGCATCGTTGCACAAACTCCTGACGAAGCTGTTGCTGCAGCCAAAGAATTGACTGCCCAAACAGGTACGAGTTGGTATGTTGTCAAAGCACAAGTCCACGCAGGTGGTCGTGGTAAAGGAGGTGGTGTCAAACTCGCAAAAAATCTGGAGGAGGTAAAACACATTTCTGATGAAATCATCGGCATGCATTTGGTGACGCCACAGACAAGTGCAGAAGGAAAACTTGTTCACCAAGTATTGATTGCTGAAGATGTCTACTATCCTGGAGAAAGTGAGCCAGAAGAATACTACATTTCTGTTTTGCTGAACAGGACAACAGGAACCAACATGGTCATGTATTCAACAGAAGGAGGGATGGACATTGAAACCGTGGCTGAAGAAACACCCCACTTGATTTTTACAGAGACAATAGACCCCACTTTGGGGATCCTTCCTTTTCAAGCACGAAAAATCGCTTTCAACCTCGGTTTGAAAGGGAATGCTTTGAAAGAGATGGTCAAATTTGTGACTGCATTGTACACGGCTTATGACAAATCCGACGCTTCGATGTTTGAAATAAATCCGGTATTGAAAACCTCCGACGCTAAAATATTGGCCGTAGATGCAAAAGTAACTTTGGATGAAAACGCACTGTACCGCCACAAAGACTATCTAGAAATGCGTGACATTCGCGAAGAAAACCCTATTGAAGTGGAAGCCAAAGCTGCCGGGTTGAATTACGTAGATTTGGATGGAAATGTCGGTTGTATGGTCAACGGTGCTGGATTGGCAATGGGAACCATGGATTTGATCAAACAAGCAGGAGGAGAGCCTGCCAACTTTTTGGATGTCGGTGGAACGGCTGATGCAAAACGTGTAGAAACAGCCTTTCGTATCATTCTAAAAGACCCGAACGTAAAAGCAATTTTGGTAAATATATTTGGTGGAATTGTTCGCTGTGACCGTGTTGCCCAAGGAGTGGTGGATGCTTATACCAATATGGGTGATGCGATCAATATTCCCATCATCGTTCGTTTGCAAGGAACCAATGCGATTGAAGCAAAAGAACT
>Ga0209504_1003307_pt1 | contig 10147 bp, 15 predicted proteins | sample COGITO_mtgs_1005_FD_184791 | JGI IMG/M metagenome (GOLD analysis project Ga0209504, IMG submission 184791) | Pelagic marine microbial communities from North Sea - COGITO_mtgs_100511 (SPAdes) (version 2) | ecosystem: Environmental > Aquatic > Marine > Epipelagic ...
AGAAACTAGGGAGGATGTGGTTGGTGTTTGTTACTATGCAAACCCTGGGGGACCTAAAGGTATTATACAGTTAAATTCCTGTTTTGTCAAGGGGGTATCGAATATATTTTTTTTTTCATTAAAAAACTTGACAAATAATCCACAGTCAGTATAATAAAGATATGCAGAACTTACCTACCAATAGGAAATTAACTGAAAAACAAGAGAACTTTCTTAATAACTTAGTAGAAACTAAGGGAGACTTAAAACTTTCAGCTGAACTTGCAGGATACTCTGGCAATCACTATCAAGTTATACAAGCACTTAGACAAGAAATAGTAGATTTAGCCTCAAACGTACTTGCAAGGGAGGCTCCTAGAGCTGCTTTTAAACTCATTGAAGTTATGTCAAGTGCTGATGCGATGCCTCAAGCAAACATTAAGCTACAAGCAGCACAGACTATTCTAGATAGAGTAGGTGTTTCTAAGACTGAGAAGGTAGATGTAAATCATAACGTTACGGGTGGGATATTTATTCTACCAGAAAAAGCAACAATAGACATTGTAGCAGAGGATGGAGACTATGAAGATATTTCTGACTGAGATAGACGCTTATGGGACAACTTTTGCAGGACCTAATATTATCGCTTCGACAATCGAGAGAGCAGAACAAGCAGCAACTCACAACGGTTTGGTGGTTGTTGGGGTGTTGGACAGTATTTATATTGATGATAGCGATAGCGAACACATGAACATGATAACAACGGATGCAGATAAGATAATACACTAATGGCAAAAGCAAAATCAACAGTAAACGAAGCAGGTAACTATACAAAGCCCACAATGCGTAAGAGACTATTCAATAAGATTAAAGCAGGAACTAAAGGTGGTAAAGCTGGTCAGTGGTCTGCACGTAAAGCACAGATGTTAGCTAAAGAATACAAAGCTGCAGGTGGAGGATACAAATAATGGCACTTAAAAAATCTCAAAAGTCTTTGTTAGATTGGGAAAAAGAAGATTGGGGAACCAAATCAGGTAAGCCTTCAGCCAAGACAGGTGAAAGATACTTACCTGAAGATGCACGAAATGCTTTAAGTGATTCCGAATACGCAGCAACTACAGCAAAGAAAAGAGCAGACACTACTGCCGGTAAACAACACTCACCACAACCTAAGAAGATTGCAGAGAAGACAGCAAGATTTCGAGTTAAGAAAGGTGGCTCTGCTGATACAAGACTTAAACGAGCAGGAGTAAGCGGTTATAACAAACCCAAGCGTACACCTAGTCATCCTAAAAAGTCTCACATTGTTGTGGCTAAAGTCGGTGACCAGATTAAAACAATTAGATTCGGGGAGCAAGGAGCATCTACTGCAGGGAAACCTAAAGCAGGTGAATCAGCTAAGATGAAAGCAAAGCGTAAGTCTTTCAAAGCTAGACATGCTCGTAACATTAAGAAAGGAAGAATGTCTGCAGCTTACTGGGCTGACAAGGTGAAGTGGTAGTCTGGAGGACTAGGTAATATGGCTAAAGGTAAAGGACAACAAATAGGCAGTGACGAGAAACCCGCAATGTTTCGGTCTCCTGTTTATAAAAAAACCCACGGTGGTAAAGGTGCCAACCCCAGAGGTGATTTCTATACACAAGAGTACAGAGATAACTGGGATAAAATATTCGGTAACAAAGATAAAGCCGAGGAGAAAACAAAATGAAAATGATTAATAAATGGATAAACAAAGTAAAGAAAGCTTATGGTAAGCTATTCAAGAAATCTTTATCCCCTATCAAGAAACCAACAACGAGAAAAACTAATGTTAAAAGAACTACTAGAAAAAAAAGTAAATAGTATTATTGATGCCAACGAACTTACAGACATGCAAGTCTGGGGTTGTTGTTTTGCCATTGGAGTTGTTACTGTTTTATTCCTAAACTGGATTGTATAATGTATAAAGGATTGCACTGGGACGATGTTACTAAAAAGGTTTATACATGGGACAAGCTTATAAAACTACTACAGGAAAGACATGGTAATACCACCGGAGTATTTAAAAAAGAAAAGTAAAACAATTCCATTTGGTTATGAAATCAGTGAAATTGAAGGATATTTTAAACCTATACCTGAACAGTTAAAGGTTTTACATAAATATCTTACTTTAATTAAAGAAAAGAAGTGTTCTCTTCGAGAAGCTTCTACGTTAATCGAACAAGAAACAGGTAGAAAATTAAGTCATGTTTCTTTAAAAAACTACACAGACAAGGGTCCCTCTCTTGAAACAAGACGAAAAAAAACTTTAAAGAAAAAACAAGAAACACTTTTACAACAAAAGAAAAACTTACAACAAAAAGAACAACGACTTAAAACAGAACAAGAAGTTCTTAAAAAAGCTACAGAAAAAACAACTTCTAAAGTTGTAACAGAAGATGAGCTTGAGTCAACAACCCTCTCTTTACAAGAGACCTTAAAAAATTCTAAGGTTATCTTCCACGCCAACGAAGGTCCACAGACAGAGTTCTTAGCAGCTAGTGAGAAAGATGTACTCTATGGCGGAGCAGCCGGTGGTGGTAAATCATATGCCATGATTATTGACCCACTGCGTAACTGTCACAGAAAAGCACACAGAGCTTTAATCCTTAGACGGTCTATGCCAGAACTCAGAGAGATGATTGATAAGTCTCGTGAGCTATACCCGTTAGCTTTTCCTGGAGCTAAGTTTAAAGAAGTTGAAAAGCTTTGGAACTTTCCAAGCGGTGCAAAGGTTGAGTTTGGTTTCCTTGAAAGAGATGCAGATGTATATAGATATCAAGGACAAGCTTATAGCTGGATAGGGTTTGATGAGATTACTCATCTACCCACAGAGTTTAGTTGGAACTATCTTGCTTCCCGTCTAAGAACAACCGACCCTGAAATACAAACATACCTTCGCTGCACGGCTAACCCCGGTGGTGTTGGTTCTCATTGGGTTAAGAAAAGATACATTCAACCTTCAGAACATAACACAAGCTTTCTAGGCATGGACGGACTTACACGTAAGTTTATTCCGGCTAAGTTAGAAGATAACCCCTACCTAGCAGAGGATGGTGTCTATGAGCAGATGCTTAAATCTCTACCACCGATTCAACGCAGACAGTTGCTTGAAGGTAACTGGGATGTAGCAGAAGGAGCAGCCTTTGTAGAGTTTGACCCCCTTACCCATGTTATTACACCCTTTGAATTACCTTTACATTGGGAAAGAGTTAAAGCAGTTGACTATGGATACGCTGCAGAATCCTGTTGTTTATGGGGAATAATGGACCAAAACGATGGAACTTTGATAATATATCGAGAATTATACAGAAAAGGCTTGACAGGTGAAGAATTAGGTAGTATAATAACAAGTATGGAGCTAGAAGACCCTTACTCGGTCTCTGGTGTATTAGATACAGCAGCATGGGCAAGAACAGGTACTACTGGACCTACTGTTGGAGAAGCATTAATACGAGCAGGACATAAGCTTAGACCCGCTGATAAGAATAGGGTACAAGGTAAAATCCAAATACATGAGTTCCTAAAGGTTAAAGAGAATGGTAGACCAAGGTTGCAAATATTTAATAGCTGTCCTAATTTAATTAGAGAGCTACAAAGTATACCACTATCTAAAACCAATCCTGAAGATGTGGATACACATGCTTCAGACCATGCGTATGATGCGTTGCGTTATATGATAATGAGCAGACCACGAATGGCGAGTACATTTGATAGGTTGAGGGGATTGAAACGAGATATCCATCAGCCGTCTGATTCAACATTTGGATATTAGATTTTATGGCAAACAAAGACAATACATTTTTAAACGCTAACAGCATCTACGAAGAAGTAGAAGGTGAAGCGGGAAAAAGTCTTGACCTAGAGTTTAACCAACAAACTAATCTTGTTGGCATTATTAAGAATAGATTTCAACAAGCTCAAGATGCTAGACAGACTGACGAGACTCGTTGGTTAAAAGCATACGAAAACTACAGAGGACTTTACAATAAGTCTGTTAAGTTTAGAGACTCAGAGAAGTCTCGCATCTTTGTAAAGATTACAAAAACAAAAGTATTAGCTGCTTATGGTCAGTTAATTGATGTTATCTTTGGAACAAGTAAGTTTCCAATTGGGATTAGCGAAACTAAAGTCCCAGAAGGAGAGTTAGCTAGTGCTCATCTTGATATACAAGTCGGTGCTCCTGGAATTGAAAGCACAATGGGTGGTGGTGAGTTACCTGACGATATAGGTAATCTAATAGATAACCCATACGATGTAGGCTATGAAGGTGATGGTAAAGTTCTTAAACCTGGGGCTTCGTTTAATAAAGGTGTCTTTGAAGATAGCTTAGAAGATAAAGCGGGAGACAAGCTAGTAGAAGGCTTTAGTCCTATACCGCAAGTTTTAGAATTATCTCCCGCACAAAGAGCTGCGAGAAGAATGGAAAAACTTATCCATGACCAAATAGATGAATCTAAAGGTTCATCAGAAATTAGAAATGCTCTTTTAGAATCTGCTTTGCTAGGCACAGGGATTGTAAAAGGACCATTTAACTTTAATAAGAAACTTCATAAATGGGATACCGATGAAAGCGGTGAAAGAACTTATAATCCTTTAGAGGTTAGAGTACCTAGAATTGAATTTGTAAGTTGTTGGGATTTTTATCCTGACCCTGCGGCTACTAATATAGATGAGTGTGAGTTTATTGTTCATCGTCATAAGATGAATAGAAGTCAACTTAGACAACTTCGTAACATGCCTTATTTTGATGAGGATGCTATACGAGAATGTATACAGCAAGGACCTAACTATACTGAACAAGATTTTGAATCTCATCTTAAAGATGATGTAAGAGCTGATGACTATCAATCTAATTTTGAAGTTATAGAATATTGGGGAATCATGGATGCAGAATATGCCCGTGAAGTAGGTATTGACTTACCTGACACTGTAGATGACTTGGACGAAGTTCAAATCAACGCTTGGGTATGTGGGAGTCAATTGCTTCGAGCAGTGATTAATCCATTCACGCCTTATAGACTGCCTTACCATGCTTTCCCATACGAAAGAAACCCTTACAACTTCTTTGGTATTGGTGTAGCAGAGAACATGGACGATAGCCAACAGATTATGAATGGTCATGCACGTATGGCTGTAGATAACTTAGCTTTATCAGGTTCATTAGTTTTTGATATTGATGAGTCTGCCTTAGTTGGTGGACAATCAATGGAAATATATCCGGGTAAAATCTTTAGAAGACAAGCTGGAATGCCGGGACAAGCCATACATGGTTTGAAGTTCCCTAACACAGCACCAGAAAACATGATGATGTTTGACAAGTTTAGACAACTTGCAGACGAACAAACAGGAATACCAAGTTATTCACACGGACAAACAGGCGTACAGAGTATGACAAGGACTGCATCAGGCATGTCTATGTTACTAGGTGCATCAAGTTTAAATGTTAAAACAGTTGTCAAAAACCTTGATGACTTTTTATTAAGACCTCTCGGTGAGGCTTTCTTCCAATGGAACATGCAGTTCTTTGAAGGTAGTCTAGATGTCAAAGGTGATTTAGAAGTTAGAGCTACTGGAACAAACAGCTTGATGCAGAAAGAAGTAAGAAGTCAAAGACTAACTACGTTCTTACAAACTGCACAGAATCCTGCTATTGCTCCGTTCGTTAAGATTTCTAAACTTGTAAGTGAACTAGCCTACAGCTTAGATTTAGACCCAGATGAAATTCTGAACGACCCTGAAGAAGCTGCAATAATGGCACAAATAATAGGAATGCAAAATGCTGGACAAGCAACTAGCCCTGAAGCTCAAAGCCCTAACGGGCAACCCAATAATATGGGAGGCGTTCAAGGAGCACCTCAACAACCTCAAGACCTTGGAGTTACAGGCACTGGTGGTGGCAACATCGGAATCGGAAATGTTCCGAATCCAGGGGAGAGTGAATTCTCTGGTACGCCTGGAGTCGCTGGACCTACAGGTTAAAGAAACAATTAATAGAAAGGAAGAAATATGAATTTATTAGAAGATGACGGTGCTAAAATAATTTCGATGATTACTGAAGGTAAGATTCAAGCATCAGAAGAAGAAAATAGTTCAAAAAAAGAAATGAATGAATCTTTACAAAAAGAAATTACACACGGTAAATTAGAAGCAGCAGGAATGAAACGAATTTACAAAGCTGAAGGTGGCTCTTTACTACAAGACGATATGGCAATGATGGAAGAAGACATGCCAATGGAAGAAACACCTATGATGCCAGAAGAGACTATGATGTCGGAAGAACCTGAAGAAGACATGGCTCCAGACGAAGAAATGGAAAAAGAATTTTTAGATTTTATACTTGATGAAGCACTATCTCCTGAAGAAGAAGATATGCTTATGTCAAGACTTGAACAAGATGAGGAACTTGCTATGCTTTTTGATAAAGTCATAGACGTTGCTCAAGAATTTGCTGGGTCTGGTCCTGTTGAAGGTCCGGGTTCAGGAGTCTCTGATTCGATACCCGCAAGGTTATCTGATGGAGAGTTTGTCTTTACTGCTGCAGCTGTAGAAGAAATCGGAGCCGACAATTTAATGGCGATGATGAAAGATGCAGAAATGAAAGCAGAAGAAAGACAAGGTTTAGTTGAAGGCGGTATGCCTGAAGAAAGAGTAGAGTTGGCTGTTCAAGAACAAAAAGAACCACAGGTTCGAGTTGTTAAAGAAACAGTTGACAGTACTAAGTCTTTATTAGATGAAGGTGAAGTATCAAAAGGTATTAAAAACCGTATGATGCTTGACCCTAATCAGCAACACGTTAGAAGCTAAACCAATTAACCGATAGAGCCACCCTACTGTTGTAGGCACTTTATCAAAACAAACCGAAAGGCGACCTTTACAAACAAGCCCTCTAGTCGACATAGAGCTACCTTGTGAACGAAGCCCTTAGTAGGAGAAAAGAAGATGGCTAATACAGTCAAAGAAGAAACGCCAAACCCTTATAATAAAAATAAGTCTTGGCACGAAGGAGAAGATAAACCTTTTGTATCATCTAACAGTGTATACTTTGAAGAACCAAAGAATAGATTGTTTGAAAGCGATGACATATTGGAAGCAACTGCTGAAGATGGTGTCAAAACTGAAGCCTTGGAAGCAAAGAAGGATGAACCTTACAAGCGACCAGACTACAAGAAACGCTACGATGATTTAAAAAAGCATTATGATTCTAAACTGAACGAGTTTAAATCGAGAGAACAAGAACTTTTAGACGAAGCTACTAGTAATAGACCAGCTTACAAAGCTCCGAAGTCTCCAGAAGAACTTGAAAAATTCAGAGTAGAGTATCCTGATGTGTACGAAGTGGTAGAAACTGTTGCTCATATGCAATCGGAGTCTAAAGCAAAAGTTCTAGAAGAACGCCTTAGTAAACTCCAAGAACGTGAGACAGAGTTAGTACGACAGAGTGCAGAACAAAGGTTGATGGAAAGACATCCTGATTTTGAAGATATCAAAAACAGTGACGATTTCCACGGTTGGGCAAAGGAACAGCCTCAGTCTATCCAAGATTGGATATACAAGAACGCTACCGATGCTGATTTGGCTTCACGTGCTTTAGATTTATTTAAAAAAGATTTTGGAATTGACCTTCCTAAAACTAAGTCATCTTCTAACAAACCGACCAGAGCCTCTGCTGCTGATATGGTCTCCACTAAAACAACTAGTGTAGAACCATCACAACAGAAGATTTGGTCAGAAAGGGAGATTGCTGCTATGAGTGTTGCACAATTTGATAAATTCGAAAAGGAAATATCAGATGCAATGCAAGAAGGCAGAATCACTAAATAAACTATAAAACTAAAGGAGAATTATTATGGCTCAATATTTTGAACCAAGTACTGATACCGATGGTAACTTTGCTAACTCTATTGCAGGACAAACTAATAGTTTCTTTTTACCTTCGGTTTACTCTAAAAAGGTTCTAAACTTTTTTAGGAAATCGTCTGTAATTGAAGCTATCACAAACACCGATTATTCTGGTGAGATATCTGCATACGGAGACTCAGTTAACATCATCAAAGAACCCGTTATTTCAGTGTCAGCGTACACAAGAAATACCGATACCGCAGAAACTAGGCTTACAGATGCTGAAACATCTTTAGTCGTTGACAGTGCTAACGCTTTTAAATTCATCGTAGATGATATTGAAAAGAATATGTCACACGTTAACTTCAAAGAAGTTGCTTCTAGCTCTGCTGCATACTCATTGAAAGATGCTTATGACGCTGCTGTTCTAGCTACTATGTTTGCAGGTGTACCTGCTTCATCACCTAATCACATTTTAGGTTCCGACAGTGCTACTGATTTAGCAGCTGGAACTTTTGATGGAACAGGTAACCTAGACATTGGTTTTGGAACCGATGAACATGACCCTCTAGACCTTATGTCTAGAATGGCAAGACTGTTAGACGAACAGAACGTACCTGAAGAAGGTCGTTGGTTTGTTGCAAGTCCTGACTTCTATGAAGTTCTAGGAAGCTCAAGTTCTAAATTGTTGTCTGTTGACTACAATGCTGGACAAGGTTCAATCAGAAACGGACTAGTATCAAGTGGAAAATTACGTGGGTTCGATATGTATAAGTCAAACAACATTGCTGCAACATCTAATGCTGCTGGTAAATGTATGGCTGGACATATTTCGTCTACTGCAACTGCTAACACAATCCTTTCAACAGAAGTGTTGAGAGACCCAACATCGTTTGGTGACATTGTGCGTGGTCTTCATGTCTATGGTGCGAAAGTACTTAGAGGCGAAGCCATTGTAAGTGCATTCTACGGCATTGACTAAGAAGTCAAACTTGGGGGAGTCTTCGGACTCCTCCACTTTTTTAGGAAATAAATATGAAATATAAACCAAACAAATACACAGGAAGAAGTTTGATGAAAGACGGTGGTAAAACAGTTGATGGTATTAAAGATGCTAACAAATCAGCCAGACGTGAATTTATGAATGGTAATCGTGTAGCTTATAAGAAAGGTGGGTCAGCTCAACCTAACTATAAGTCTGGTGAAATGCACAAGTGTATGCCTAATTAATTGTGAAAGGCGTACCACATTATAAAAGAGATGGAACTGAACATAAAGGCACTTCTCATAAAATGCCTAACGGAGATTTACATACAAATAAATCACACACTAAAACAAGTGTAAAGCTATTTCACTTTAAAGATTTAAGTAAGAAAGCAAAACTAAAAGCTAAAGGTAAATAATGGCAACAACATATTTAGATTTAACAAACGAAGTACTTAGAGAACTCAACGAGATACCTCTAACCTCTGCAAACTTTGCAAACGCTGTAGGACTTCAGCAGTTTGTCAAAGATGCCATTAACAAGTCTATATTTGATATAGCAAATGAAGAACCACAGTTGCCCTTTCTCACAGCAGGTGAGTCTGGAGATACTGACCCCTTCTATGGAAACGTGACCGTAGCTTCTGTAGCTGGTACTAGATGGTACGAGTTAAAAGCTAGTAGCTCTAGTTTAGCAGATGATTACGCTTCGATAGACTGGGACGATTTTTATTTGACAACTATTAATGTAGCAGGTGAAACAACACCTTATGTCTCTAAAGGCTTAAAGTTTTTAAACTTAGCCGATTGGAAAAGATATTACAGAGACAGTGAGAATGCAGACGATGCAGGTAGACAGGCTTATGGTGAGCCTAGCTTTGTAATTAAATCACCAGACGCTAGGAAATTTGGACTAAGTCCTATTCCTGATAAAGTCTACAACATACACTTTTATGCTTTTGAAAAGCCTACGAAGCTTGTAGCACACGGAGACACAGTAGTCTTCCCAGAACAATACACGAATGTTATAACTGCTAGAACACGTTATTACATTTGGCAGTTTAAAGAAAGTCCACAACAAGCAGCTTTTGCTTTGGACGATTATAAGAAGGCGATGAGAACTATGAAGTCTAACTTGGTAAACCCAACTCCTCGTGCAATGACAGACGATAGAAGATACTTTTAATTTATGGCAGCATCACAACCTTATACAGTTGCATGTGCCGGTGGTTTAGTCAAGTCTGCTAATTCAATAGACTTACTTAAAACACCCGGTGTAGCTAGAGAACTTAGAAACTTTGAAGTCTCTATTGAAGGTGGTTAT
>Ga0209504_1003315_pt1 | contig 10124 bp, 8 predicted proteins | sample COGITO_mtgs_1005_FD_184791 | JGI IMG/M metagenome (GOLD analysis project Ga0209504, IMG submission 184791) | Pelagic marine microbial communities from North Sea - COGITO_mtgs_100511 (SPAdes) (version 2) | ecosystem: Environmental > Aquatic > Marine > Epipelagic ...
GCTGCAATAGATTCGAGCCACTGACCTCCGTTTTTAGTAAACAGAATAACGGGCACTTCGCGGCCATCGTTATGGCGCGTCAGGCCGCCGATAATTTTCTGCATATAGGCAAGCGAGAAGTCGCGGTAGGCCGTGGGCGTCAAGACGCCGCCCCAGGTGTCGAATATCTGAACAGCCTGAGCACCTGCCGCGATTTGTGCGTTGAGGTAATCGATAACCGCATCGGCGAGTTTATCGAGCAACAGGTGCATCGCCTCGGGATGGTTATAGAGGAATTCTTTCGCATGCCGGAAATCTTTGCTGCCGCCGCCTTCGATCATATAGGTAGCCAATGTCCATGGGCTTCCCGAAAACCCAATGAGCGGAACAGAACCATTCAGTTCGCGCCTTATAAGCGCAACGGCGTCAGTAACATAGGACAGCTCGCTTGCGATTGATACATCGGGCAATTTCTCGACATCGGCTGGCGTGCGAATAACCTTTTTGAATTTAGGCCCCTCGCCCTCGGAGAAATAGAGACCCTGCCCCATCGCATCGGGGATAGTGAGGATGTCAGAAAATAGGATCGCCGCGTCGAACGCATAACGGCGCAGGGGCTGCAGCGTAACCTCGCACGCGAGCTCGGTGTTTTTACACAAGCTCATAAAGTCGCCCGCCTGAGCGCGCGTCGCTCGATACTCAGGCAGATAGCGCCCCGCCTGCCGCATCATCCATACAGGCGTTCTGTCGACAGGCTGACGAAGGAGTGCGCGCAAGAAGCGGTCATTCTTTAGAGGAGCGAAATTTGAATTTTGTTCAGTCACGGGCGTTGACCTCGAGTCGCGGGCGGCGCAGTGCCGCGCTCGCTGGTGGCGTAAAAGGCCGCCAATTCTACACGAGGCGACAGCCTTGACCAATGCGCGACTCTGTCAATTTACCGCGCCGCGCGTATTTCGGCCTGCGCAGCCGCGATTGGCCGCACCCAAGGCCCCGCCGCAGAGAGCGCCTGCGGAAGACGCCTAAGGGTGGCGCTGGCTTGTTCGCGCGTGGTGAATTCGCCATAAGCGACAATAAACCAAGGCGCCCCTCCCCGCTGCGAGCGGTAATAACCAAGTGTCTGCCTCAGCCCGCCGCCATAGCGCTCGACGAACGCCTGAACATTAGCCTCCGAGCTCGCGCCGAGTATTTGCAGAGTAAAACTCCCTGCTGGCATCGCAAGCAGTTGTCTTTCGAAGGCGCTACCGCTTAGCCTATTTTGCTGGAGTGGAGACGCTGCCGCTGGCGACACCGGCGTGGCGGGGGCTTGACGGGTTGCCGCTAGCGCTGGGGAAGTTGGTGCCGGCGTTGGCGAAGCCGTTGGTGCTGCGCTAGAACTGCGCGCGACAGGACGCGCCTCGCTCACTGATACGGCGGCGACCCCGATTTCATCGGGAGCAAGCATGGCTTGCTCAGAGTCGACCCTCTCTGGAGAGGTGACCCTTTCTAGAGAGGCGGGCTGCGATAACTCAGCCGTGTTAGCTATAACCGGCACGGCTGACGAGACAATTTCCAAATCTGGTTCTACTACCGAACGGTCCGCGGTTGGTCGACTTATCTGCCCGCTTGTCGGAGGCATCACCGAGGCAGAATCCCCTGCCCTCGATGCGACTGGCGCGGCAAGCTCAATAGTTCCAGAGCTGGGCTCGTCAGGAATGCGCCAGAACACAATCACCGCAAGCACGAGCAGCATCAGCCCACCTGCGGCGAGCCAATAATTGCGGGCAGCAGCGAGACGCAAAGGCACAGACCGCGCGAATCCGATTGCAGCGGCGAGGTAATCCGTCTTGCTCGCGCTGGTGTTGACGTCGTCCTCGTCGTCTCCAAAAATATCTGGGTCAAGCGTCGACGCCTCATCGCGCCGCGCTTGCCCTGCGTCCTCGGGCTGCTCATCATTGTCGAAGTCCAGTTCCAAGTCTTCGCCCGCAGAGAAGCGTGCTCCGCCAAGACTCGGCCGCGTATCGGGCTCGAGCCATTCGTCTATATTGCGATCAAATTCGTCTTCGCTCGCAGCCGGCTCGAGGCCGCTGTCGCCTCGCTGGACAGCATCGCTGTTGACCCTTTCGAATGCAGAATCTGGCTCTGGCTCTGATTCTGGCTCTGGTTCTGGCTCCGGCTCTGTTTCTGTTTCTGTTTCTGTTTCTGCTTCTGGTTCCAGTTCTGGCTCTGGTTCTGGTTCTGGCTCTGATTCTGGACTGCCGTCAAACTCTGGCTCATCATCTGACTCTGTGTCGGCAGCAGCGCCTTCCTCAGCGTCGTTCACCATCATACCTAGAAGTTCATCGAAGCTTTCATCGGACTCTTTCTCAATGTCGAGCGGCGCCAACTCAATAGGCTCAGCAGACTCAGTAGCGCCACTTTCAACCTGTGCCTCGTGAACATCCAGTTTTTGAAGCAGCTCATCGATTGGCGCGGCTGCCTCTGTGGTTGCTGTAATAGTTGCTGTAGCGGTTGCTGCAATCGGCTGATCGGGATCGACTGGCCGCTCAGGCTCCTCAAGTTTTGGAAGGTCGAACCAGCTAAAATCCTCGATTCCTCCGTTAGGGTCGGCTCGCTCGATAGCGTCTTTTAATGCAGGATCGCCAAGAAGCAGACAACAGAGACTCGCCTCATCGGCTTCGTCTATAAGCTCATAGAGCGTCTCCAGAAAGGCATCGCTCAATGACTCTGCATCATCAACAATGAGAACGAGCAAGCGCTCTTGATCGGCAAGCGAGCCTGCATAGTCGACAATAGTATTAAGAGGGGTGTCAGCTGCGTACTCGACAGAGTCGGGACTCAGCTTAGATACGAGGCGCTGGATAAAGTCATCGCGATTTTTAAAATCGCTCGCCTTGAGCGCTATGCACTCAGCTTCATTGGCGAATTGTTGAGCGAAACGTCGAGCGAGGGTCGTCTTGCCCGCACCTTCAACCCCGGTAACCGCAATTAATGGCCTGCCGTAAAAGGCATCGTCTATAAGCTTTGAGAGAAGAGCATCGTGATGATCGATCATACAGCGAGCCTCGCTTTGCCCTGAATTAGTTGATTCTCCCTTGCTGCCAAGGGGTCCGGAATCAGAATCGCTGCGTCACTCACAGGCTTACTCACAAGTTCACTCACAAGTTCATTCACATAGGCGATCGGCGGCCTCCAGGGTGGCCACCAGCTGACCTGGTTCGATGTCGCTCGCTATCGCTCCCTGCCCAATCGCGTTGAGTAGGATAAAACGCAGCTTGCCCTGTTCGGTTTTCTTGTCTGACGCCATCAGGTCAAGATAGCGCTCAATAGTGATATCGGCAGGAGGGACGACTGTCATACCGAAATTTTGCTCTAGGATTCGCCTGATCAGGCGAGCGTCTTCCGGGGCTATCCATCCAATTCGTGCACTCAGGTCTGCCGCCATTACGGTGCCCATCGCAACCGTCTCGCCGTGCAGCCATGTGCCGTAGCCCGCAGCCGTCTCGATTGCATGACCGAATGTATGCCCGAGATTGAGCAGCGCACGGACGCCCGACTCTCGTTCGTCTTCGGCAACGACCTCTGCCTTAATTCTGCAACAGGTCTGAATAACCTCAGCCATCAGCACGGGATCACCGCTCACCAACTGCGCTGCATGGTCACCCAGCCAGTGGAAGAAACTCGCGTCTCTGATCAATCCGTATTTAGTGACCTCGGCGAGCCCCGCCCTGATCTCACGTGCCGGCAGGGTAGACAACACATCGGTGTCGGCAATCACACACCGCGGCTGATAGAAAGCGCCGATCATATTCTTGCCGAGACGGTGATTAACGCCTGTCTTACCGCCAACAGACGAGTCGACCTGCGCGAGGAGTGTCGTTGGGATCTGCACAAAGTCGATGCCGCGCAGATACGTTGCCGCCGCAAAGCCGGTAATGTCACCGACAACTCCCCCACCAAGAGCGACAAGCGTGGTGTGGCGGTCATATTTATTGCTGAGCAAAAAGTCGTAAATAGCGTCTACGGCTGCAAGCGTTTTATGCGCCTCACCATCGTTCAAGACTATTGAAGCGCAGTCACGGTCGGCAAAAAATGCCTCTGCTTTTTCGAGATAAAGCGGCGCGACGACGTCATTGGTCACGATTACGATCTTGCCTTGACGCAGCACCTCTTGGCCGATGCGGGCCGCCAAGCCTTGATCGCCAAGCAAGCCGGCACCAATAACGATCGGATAGCCGCGCTCGCCTAACTCAACATTTACGGTCAACATGGTCTCTAATCCTTCAATGCAATCATTCGATCGGGCAGTCCCGCAGGTTCAGGGCACTGCAATAGGTAACGGGTAGTCGCCGCTTTACGCTGGAACATTCTCGCCGCTGTTAAGCTGCCGCTGTATTTCTGCGCAAACGGCCTTAGGCCCTCGGCGATAAGTATCAACCGTAAAGTCTGCGACCTCTCGGTAGAGTGGCTCGCGAAAAGCCATCAAGTCACGAATTTTTTGTGCGGGGTCGGCTGTCTGCAAAAGCGGCCTAGACTTGTCGCGCTTGGTCCTCTCTATTTGCTGGCTTATCGGTGCGCGCAGGTAGATTACGCAGCCACGGCTCATTAGCCACTGTCTGTTCGCCTCCGCCAATATCGCGCCGCCGCCTGTCGCGAGGACAATATTGGTGCGGGAGGTTAGCTGCTCGATCATCTTAGACTCTCGAGCACGGAAGCCTTCTTCACCCTCAACATCGAAAATCCAGGGGATATCGGCACCGGTGACGCGTTCGATTTCGCGATCGGAGTCGACAAATTCAAGTCCAAGCGACTCAGCTAAGACCTTGCCAATGGTTGTCTTTCCAACACCCATCGGGCCAACTAAAAATAATGAACTTGAGGATTTCATCTGCGCTTCATGAGGGTTTTATCGAGTAGGCACAGTATAGAGGCAGTTACGCTATGATGAAACTTCGGGGTAAGCATCAATTGAGATTATTGAGCCCCCGCTAGGCCAGCGGGGAAGTTACTCGAAATTCTCTTCGAGTATTTTAGGCGTTATGAAAATCAATAGCTCGGTTCGTCGACTCGAACGTTTCGTGCGTTTGAATAATCGGCCAAGATAAGGAATGTCTCCTAGAAACGGAGTTTTAGATTCAGACATTGCTGTCTCCTCGCGAAAAACCCCGCCCAAGACAATTGTTCCGCCATCGTTTACTAACACCCTCGTGGTCACCTGATTAGTGTTAATGGCGGGAGTCGACCCCGTTCCAGACGCGACCGAATCTTGTCGAATATCGAGATGCATATTAATACGCCCGTCCGGAGTAATTTGAGGGGTAACCTCGAGCGATAATACTGCCTCTTCAAACTCTGTGGTCGAACCACCCGCAGCCCCCCCCGCTTGCGACTGATAAGGAATGCGCACACCTGATTGTATCAATGCCGGCATTTTGTCTTGTGTCGTCACTTTAGGGCGAGCGATCACCTCGCCATTGCCGCTGCTTTCGAGTGCCGAAAGCTCCAATTCGATGAGCGCACTATGGCGTGCGTAGCCAATGGCAAAGCTCGACGCTTCTGTATCGGCAACACCAAGATCAACGCTGAGCGCTTGCGGAAAAGACACCACGGAGCGGGGGATGGGAAGCGAAGCGCGAGCCAACGCGGCTATTGCGGGGATTAACTCTGGGTTGGTGTCACCCTGCAGCGCATCAAGCCTAGCAGCTTCGCCTGCAATAGCAGCCTGTGCGCGCGCATCAGCGACGGCAAAATCGGAAGAGAGCAAATCGGCGGTTGTCGCTTGCGATCCGCCGAATCTTGTCTTTCCAGCACTCCCCCCCAATCCCCATCTAACGCCTAGCTCACGGCCAAAGTTAGTTTCGACATTAACGATACGGGCCTCAATAAGCACTTGCCTTACCGCGATATCGAGGGTTGAAAGCATCTGCCTGACCTCTGCTAATTTTTCGGCCGTGTCTCTCACAATGATGATATTGGTTCGTGGGTCGACAGACGCTGACCCTCTTGGTGACAAAAGCCCTTGGTTGATCCTCGAGGCAACGCCGCCCTGCGCCGGAGCAGTGAGTCTGCCGCCCTTAGCGCCAACCCCAGTGAGCAACTGCATGATATCGCCTGCATTGGCGTAGTTGATTTGCAGAAACTCAGTCAACAATGGGGCTAGCGCCTCGGCCTGTGCCGCAGCCTGGACGTCCAGAAAATCTTGCTCAGCAATTTCTTGTGTCGGCGCGACATAAAGCACATTCCCCTCTAACCGCCCACTCAGGCGTTTCATGCGTAACACCAATGCCAGCGCTTGATCCCACGGCACCTCTTTTATGTCGATGGTGATCTCACCTTCGATGGAATCACTCGCAATGAGGTTGAATCCATAAAAGTTTGCGAGCTGAAACAGCGCTCGCCTTATGGAGACATTCTGAAAGGACAGACCTGTAATTCTTCCTTTGTACTGCGAAAACTCCGCGCCGTCTGCCAAGCTTTCTTGAGCCGCACGCGCGGGCGTGAATGCAGTAACGACACACAAAAATCCTATTACTGTCGCTAGCCTCACTGAAGAACGCCTCCACCCTCACCGTGTTGGCGTAACGCAAGAGTCTGTGGCCTCTCAATCCATCCCCCATCACCGCTCGGGACTATTTCGACAAGATCGATACCCCCGTGTCGCACTCGCCAGATTCGCCCATAGTTCAACCCCAAATAGCTCCCCCGACTAACTCGGAAAAGTTCGCCTTCCAAGGTTTCAACTAGCCCGAGAATTTGCCCGTCGAAAGATAAAAAGCCAACCATGCTCAGGTCGCTAAGTAACGACGATTCTAATGCTTCTTTTTTACGCAGAAACTCTGGCGCAACTCCCTCGCTCGAGGGCGCCCAAGCCTCGAGCGCCGGCGGCCGTTCGAAGGGACTCCTAAGTCCAGCTGCGCTGTAAACGAACCTGTCCACCCTGGCCACCATCGGTCTCATGGCTAAACGCACAGGCTTGCGCCCGAGGGCCGTCTGAATAAACACTTCTAGTTCCTCGCTGTCAGCAGGTTGTGTGCAAGACGTCGCAGACATGACCCACGCAACCAGCACCAATACCCAGTGGGACTGCAACCTCTGCCTAGATAGCGCCATCGGTCGATTCCCTTTCGACAGATGGTGTCGAAACAAATTTTTCATCGTAGCGGTAGGTTCGCGCGAGCAGCCTCATCTTCTGTCCTTTCTCAGCGCTGGAATCGATCTTAAAGTCGTGGAGAGTGACAATCCTTCCTAAACTCGCTACGCCGCTCACAAACATCCCAAAATCGTGATAGCTGCCAACGAGTGCTATTTCTATAGGCAGCTCATAGAAGAATTCACGCATGGTCTCTCCTTGCAGCTGAATGCGACTAAATTCGAGACCGTACCCCAATCCGGCTTCCGTAATATCGTCGACAAGACTCGGCACTTCGGCCGAGGAGGGTAGCTGCCTCAGAAGGCCATTAAAAGCCAAATCAATTACAGCGACTTGTCCTTTCATGGCATCAAGCTGTGACGCCTCTCTTGCTTTATGACTGAAGTCTGCCCTCAACTGATCCTCGAGCGCCTGAGCGGCTTCGATTGCCCTTCGAGGCTCCGAAAGAAAATAAAAATACCCAATCAAAAGGCCAAGAAGTAACGTGCCTAGAAGGAGAAATTGACGCACAGGCTGCGGCCATTCAGCAATTGTGTCGAGTTCGGCCAATTCAGCGACATCAAAATTCGACAGATTATTGGCACGTGTTCTTAGCGTGGATATCGACGAGATAATCGACTTTGTTGCCTTACCCATCGTTTGCGCCTCCCTGAACTTCAGATCCCCTAACGCCGCCTCCTGCGACTTCAGCTACCCCAACACTCAAATTGAAAACAAACAGGCTGGGGGCATCGGTCTCAGAGGCCTCTGTCGCTATAGCGTTAAGATCAGCATTATCAAATTCCTCGGAATCCTCGAGGCGCCGCATAAGCTCGGTAATGCCAAGATAAGACTCCGACACGCCCTCGATAAGAATGGCATCGTCGACTCGCTCCAGTGTCAAAAAATACACCTCACTCGGCAGGCTTCTGACCAGCCCATCTAACATTTTCACTACCGATGCGCGCTCGTTTTGGAGATCGGCGATCACACGCATTCGATCTCGAACGACAGCTTGCCTGTCGCGAAACTGATCAACCTCCGTAACTTGTGTATTGAGGTCAGCGATATGCTGCTCCAAGATGCGATTTACTCCCACTTGCTTAACTAAACGATGAGTCAATAATTTATGCGCCGCCAACACGATAAAAATAACAACAACTACTGTGAATACAGTCTGCATGACAAACGTCCGCTTCATTGCCTCGAGGCGACGCTCGCGCCAAGGAAGTAGGTTTATCTGTCTCATCAGCGAAGCTGTCGCAGCGCAAGACCGCAAGCAACCATTAGTAAGGGCGCATCTTGATCTATCACAAGTGGATCGAGGCCTTCAGCCAACGTCATATCTAGGAAGGGGTTCGCTAGCCCTACCTGGCAAAGAAGCGACTCGGCAATCATCTCAGCCAGCCCCGCTTCCTGCGCGTCTGCACCACCAAGAATCGCCTGTGAAATCGCGCTGGCAACAGCGTCGTTTGGCAACTGACCGATCGCGAGACATACCTGGGTTGCGATTTCGTTGGCTATCGCTTTACAGCGTTCAGTGCCAGCCTCGGAGTGTTTCCCTCTCGTCTCCCCGCTAATACAAGCGTCGAAATCGTCTAAACCACAGGCATCGACGTCTGCCGAAACCGATCCGAAAGCAGAGGCGGAACCCGCTTTTTTGCGGCGCCAATCCCAGCTTAGCTTGTGTTCGCCTTTGCGAAAAAAGTGCACGCTTGAGAGTTTTGATTCGAGCAAAATCAAAGCCACGAGTCCTGTTTGCTCAGCTTTTTGTTGACCTGAGTACCCGCCTGACTCCAGATTTGAGTGTCGAGATAACACTCGTTGCAGGGCAAATGACTCGAGATCAACGGCCTCAACTTGCAATCGCGCCTGTTCTGCCACTCGAACTCTAGGGTCAAGGACATCGTGTTTGCAGGCCACTAGTAGCATTTTTTGAGGGCGGCGCGCAGCGCCAGCGATCACGCCGTCAGCAATGGCATAGTCGAGATAAACCTCATCTAGCGCATAAGGGAGCGAACTCTCTGCCTCGACGAGCATCAACTCTTCAATCTCTCGCCGCGCAAGTGTGGAATCGAGCATGACATGCTTAGTGAACGCCGCCCCCGATTTAATCGCTAGCGCTGCTCCATGCGTTCTAAGTCCCATACGTTCCACAAGGCGTTCTAGGCATAAAGCAACGGTATCAACATCACCGATCACGCCATCCTCAACGGCGCCGTCTGCCAGTTCGCCAATGCAATAACCCTCAACTCGATAACGGCCAGCCTGTTTGCTCAGGCTTACAACCCGCACTTGGGTATCCGAAATATCCACTCCAATAAGGAGGCGACGGTGTCTCCCAAAGAATCCGGTTAGTCTCTGCATCTTTCGCTCGATACTCGCATCACTTTCTGCTGCCTTTAGGTCAGGGTGCCCACAATTCCCAGCACCTTAAAAAGCCTCCGCAGAGGCGGCTTTCTCCTCTGCTTACTCTAGATGACAGAACTCTCTGCCGCCTACTTTCGTCGATTTTCTCGGCGGCGCCGTCGCTCGCACAGGAAAAACCGCGCCGCAGAGACATTAGACAGAGGAACAACTCCCTCTTCGTGATCAAAAAGACTCTGCCGCTTGCGAGCATTGCGCCGAGTGAGGTGTATACTTGGCAGGGTAAAAAACTGAGCGCGCTGCGCTACTTCTTCCAAACGCCAAAATTTGAGCGATAATCCGCCGCGATGACGCCAGAGAAACGACAAAGACGATTGCGCAAAGCCATCCGCTGGCTAGTACTCCTCTCCGTTGCCGCCTTTACCGGCGTGGTGATGATTGCCACCGCTGCCTATCTCTATCTCGCCCCACTCCTGCCGGCAGCCGAAACCTATCGCAGCGTCCAGCTAGAGACCCCGCTGCGCATCTATACCGCCGATGGCCTGCTCATTGATGAAATTGGCAACCGCCGAGATCCGGTCGAATTTGAAGAAATCCCTCAGGTGATGATCGACGCGCTGATTGCAACGGAAGATGCCCGCTTCTACTCGCATCCCGGTGTCGATTTTCAGAG
>Ga0209504_1003320_pt1 | contig 10116 bp, 8 predicted proteins | sample COGITO_mtgs_1005_FD_184791 | JGI IMG/M metagenome (GOLD analysis project Ga0209504, IMG submission 184791) | Pelagic marine microbial communities from North Sea - COGITO_mtgs_100511 (SPAdes) (version 2) | ecosystem: Environmental > Aquatic > Marine > Epipelagic ...
AGTGGCTTAGAAATTAACATACCACCACGACAATTAACTCAAGAAGAACTGCTACAGCAGTGGATAGACTCACAGAAGGTTTCTTTGTAATGACATACTTACAACTAGTAAACAGCGTATTGCGTAGACTCAGAGAAGATGAAGTAACATCAGTCTCTCAGAACAGCTACTCTAAACTTATTGGAGAGTTTGTTAATGACGCTAAACGCTCCGTAGAAGATGCTTATGACTGGACAGCTCTGCGTACTACACTGACTGTAACCACAGACGTTACAACCTTTAACTATGTGTTGACTGGCTCACAGAACAGGATGAAGCTGTTAGACGTTATCAACGACACCTCAGACTTCTTCATGCAGTACCGCCCTTCTCGCTGGATGGACAACGCTTTCTTGATTGAGACACCTCCTCTGGGTTCTCCACAGTTCTACAGCTTCAACGGTGTTAACGCTGCTGGTGACAACGCTGTGGACATCTACCCCAAGCCTGACGGTGTGTATCAATTAAGGTTTAACGTGGTACTACGTACAGCAGACTTCACAGAAGATACAGAGACTCTGGCAGTGCCTTCATCACCTGTTGTGCAGATTGCTACAGCACTGGGTGCTAGAGAGCGTGGAGAGACTGGTGGTACAAGTGCAGCAGAGTTGTTTGGACTTGCTGACAGAACATTGTCTGACGCTATCGCTATTGATGCGTCACAACACCCTGAAGAAACTATCTGGTATTCTTAATGGCACAACAACTACAGAACATCACAGTAGCTGCTCCAGGCTTTGCTGGTCTTAACACACAGGACTCACCAATAGGTGTTGATCCCTCGTTTGCTGCTGTTGCAGACAACTGCGTTATTGACAAGCTAGGCCGTATTGGTGCGCGTAAGGGCTGGGTAGAAGTTTCTACTAATGGCTCTTCTGTACTAGGTACTAGCCGTGGTATAGAGACTGTATACGAGTTTATTGATAACTCTGGCGATAAGGTTGTACTGTCAGCAGGTAACAATAAAATCTTTACAGGCACTACCACGTTAACAGATGTTACTCCTACTGGGTACACGCCTACCGCTAACAACTGGAAGACAGTAACACTAAATAATCATGTTTACTTGTTCCAAAGAGGTAATGAGCCTTTACTAGCTACAGACGAGTCAGGTTCTTTTGTGTTGGAAGAAATGTCAGCTCACAGCCACAGCACTGGTACTCCTCCGTATGGCAACGAAGTTTTAGCAGCCTATGGTAGACTCTGGGTAGCGGATGTTACAGGTAACAAGCACACTGTCTATTGGTCTGATCTACTTAATGGTCATCACTGGACAGGAGGCACATCAGGCTCGTTAGACGTTACTACTGTATGGCCTACAGGCTTTGACGAGATAACGGCTCTAGCGGCCCACAATGGCTTCCTAATCATCTTTGGCAAGAAGTCTATACTGGTGTACTCAGGAGCCTCTTCTCCTGCTAATATGACGCTTACAGACACCATAGAAGGCGTTGGTTGCATAGCTCGTGACTCAGTACAGCACACAGGCACTGACATCATCTTCTTGTCTGAGACAGGTGTACGTAGCTTTGGCAGGACTATACAAGAGAAGTCCATGCCTATGCGTGACATCAGCAAGAATGTACGCACTGATTTGGTGTCTTTGATTCCTTTACAGACTAACCCCATCAAGTCACTGTACAGCTCTGAAGAAGCCTTCTACCTGTTAACACTACCTGACAGCAACACTGTGTACTGCTTTGACATGCGTAGGTCTTTAGAGGATGGCTCACACAGAGCTACTACGTGGTCAGGTATGTATCCTCTGTCCTTTGCTGTGCTAGAGGGTGGTGAGATATACATAGGCATCTCTTCAGGTATTGTTAAGTACACAGGCTACATGGACGGTGCTAACAAGTACGAGATGCGCTACTTCAGTAACCCTATGGACTTTGGTAACACGTCTAACCTAAAGTTCCTAAAGAAGTTTAACTTGACTATTATTGGTGGTCAGAACACACCCACTACACTTAACTGGGGTTATGACTACACAGCTAACTACACTAAGCAAGCCTTTACATTCGGTGAGTCTAACATTGCTGAGTATGGTATAGCAGAGTACAACACCACAAGCGAGTACACCTCTTCTATCCTCATCAACACACCAAAGGTTAACACCAGCGGTAGTGGTGAGGTAGTAACCATTGGCATAGAAGCAGAAGTCAACGGTGCTGCTTTCTCAATTCAAAAAATCGACATACATGCTCTACTAGGGAGACTTATCTAAATGTCTAATTACACTAAGACAACTAACTTTGCTACAAAGGATTCTCTCCCTTCAGGCAATGCTGCGAAGATTGTGAGAGGAACAGAGATCGACACTGAGTTTAACAACATACAGATAGCGAGTGCTACAAAGGCTAACTCAGCTAATGCTACGCTAACTGGAACAACTACCGCTGTAACCTTAGATGTATCAGGTACGTTAACGGCTGGTACAATTACTGGAGGTTCTTACTAATGGGTGCTATGAGTGGTGGAATAACAAGTGATCAAGCAGCAGGCTTTGACTTAGGAAGTCTTTTTGGCAATGTTTCTGCGTTTTTAAATAATCCCGCTATTAACCAGGCACTACGCACAGGTGGTGAGTACTACTTAGGCCAAGAAAACATACAAGATGTTAGGCAGTTTGGTCGCGAGATGCAAGAAGGTGCTGGAGCCTTAGCAGAACAAGCCCGTGCAGGCACAGAGTTTAAGCCTTACACTGTTACAAGTGGCCTAGCTAACATAGCTACTACTCCTGAAGGTGGGTTTGGTATAAACCTATCTCCAGAGCAACAGGCTCTACAGGCGCAGCTACAGGGCCAAGCAGCGGGTTTATTTGGACAGGTAGGTCAAGACCCAGCAGCGCAGCAAGCGGCTATATTCGAGCAAATAAGAGCTACACAGCGTCCTGAAGAAGAACGTCAGCGTCTAGCACTAGAAGAGCGTATGCTGTCACAGGGTCGTCTAGGTTTAGGCTCTTCTGCTTACGGTGGTTCTTCTCCTGAGCTGCTGGCACAAGAGACTGCGCGTCAGGAAGCTATGGGACGAGCTAGCTTAGGCGCTAGGACTCAGGCACTAGCAGAGCAGCAACAAGCTCTAGCAGGCGCTACAGGACTACTAAGTTCTGGTTATCAGCCACAGAGAGAAGCTCTTAATCTTCTACAAACCAGTGCAGTACCTGCTGGCTTTGCTGACATTGGACGTAGAGAAGGTACTGAGCTTATGTCACAGCTACAGAGAGCTGGTCTAGAAGGCCGTCTACAGTCTGAAGATTTAGCTAATCAGTTACGTCTTTCTCAGCAGCAAGCTCTACTGGGTGGTCTGCTGGGTCAGCAGCCTACATACGCTGAACAACTACAGGCTGGTAAGTTAGGAATTGATTTAGGCCAAGCAGCAGGATTGTTTAGTTCGCTACTTGATTTTGGAGGTTAAGGAAATGGCTAGACAAGATATTGCAGGATTACTAACAGGGATTAGCAGCACACAGCAGCCTGTACAGCCTATTCCAGGTACTCCAGGCTTCCGTGGACAGTTTGGTGCAGCTAGGGCGCAAGGCTTAGGAGCTGGCTTAGGGCGTATGATGCGTGGTGGTGAGCCTTCTACGCAGGAGAGGATACAGGGTAGTATGTTTGAGCTAAACAGCCCTACAGATAAAGCAGGAGTAGCTAAAACAACTCAGCAGCAGATACTTGATTTAACTAAACTGGCTCAAGTACAGCAGATGCAAGGTAACCCAGCAGGGGCTGCACAGACTGCGGCGCAGGTTCAGCAGTTGAAAGAGCAGATACAAAAAGAAACTCAAGCAAGAGCTTCGGGTACTAATAGAACTTCTATAGCAGAACAGCTTAAAAATATTAATAACGGGAAATACAATGCTTTAGCAAAAGCTGTTATAAACGAGCAAGGTTCAGGGAGGTCGAAGGCTTTAGAAAAGGCTCTTGAAATTATTGGAAGAGAACCTACCAAAGTTCAAGACGCAGCGTTGGTTAAAGAATACAAATTTGCTGTAACACCTGCTGGTGGTAGTTTTAAAGGAAATCTAGAGGATTGGGCTTTACTTAAAAAAACTAAAGGGCCTACATTTAATATTGGAGATAAGACAGAAGCAGAGCGACTTAGTGAAAAGTTAAAAATACAGTCTGAAATGTATGAAGGTACTAGAGCAGAGCAAGAAGGGGCTAGACAAAAAATAACGACTGGTCAAAGTATTATTAAAGCAGTTGATGATAATGTTTTTACAGGAGCTTTTGCTGAAACACTGACAGATTTTTCACAGGGCTTAGAAAACATCTATACAATATCAGGCATAGCTCCTCCTGCAAAACTACAACAAACAGTTTTAAACGCGGGAACAATTAAAAAAGCTGGGTTTGATGCGATGCTTCCTTTAATTGAGGCTCAAGGCAGGGGATTTACTGATAAAGACAGAGAACATGCAAAAACAGTTCTTCCAGGTCTTTCGCAGTCTTGGCAGTATAACGAATTAGCAGGCACACTTAGTATTTTAGAAGGCAACACAAGCATTGAAAAAAACAAGTTTGCGCGTAAAAGAGCTATGTTAGACGATGTTACAGACGCGGGCGGTGAAACTTTGTGGACACAGTATTTAGAAGATGTGCCAATGAGTAAAACGGTCGATGCAGAAAGAAATGGCTTAAAGTATGAAAAAGTACAGCCTCTAAAAGACAACGAAGATTTGTCTCAATATTGGGTAAAAGAACGTCCTAAGGGCTTTAAAATAAACATGCAAGGCGAGGTTGTTAGTAAAAGCATGGGCGACATAGCTGAAGCAGCTTCTGAGTATGGTTATGGAAGCATTAGAGAATTTTTAGCTGACTTATCAAGACAGGATTTACTTATTGACGGAGTTTATTGATTATGGCTGCTTTTACAATACCTGGGTTTATTCCTGATAGAGAAGAAACATCAAAAGGGAACTCTTTTGAAATACCAGGTTTTATCACCTCCAATCAAGCCCTGCAAAACATTAAAACAGAGCAAGAGGCTCAGATGTTGGCTGAGTTACCTGCCTATGATCCTGCTGACTTGCCTCAGTTGCCTGTAGAAGGGGCTGAGGATACTGGACAGAAGTCAACTATGGAAAGAGCTGTCGAAGAGATAAAGCTGCGTTTTTCTCCTATAGCCAATCCTGTGTTAGAAGTAATGAACGCAGTAAACGCTGGTGTCTACGGAACTGCTTTTGATTTAGCAGTGGCTCCTTACGAACTAGCTACTGGAGAAACTGTAGACCGTCCTTCTCAAGTAAAGAACCAGACTTATATGCCAGACCCTGAAGATGCTGAGATTCTCGATAAAGGAGCTTTTTACGCTTCTATGGGCATGGGTATTAACGCTGCGGCTAGAGTGGCTGTAGGGCAGTTTGGTAAGAACATGGCGCTAAACGCAGGCGCTAGATCAGGTTTTAATCCTGTTACAGGTAAGCCTTTTTCTAGAGTTGGTGGTGAGTCTACAGTGGCAGGTATTACTAGAGATGTAGCATCTACATCTATGTCTGGAGAAGCAACTATAGGACTATCTATGGCTGCGGCTGGTCAGCTTTCTGAAGGGCCAGGTATTAAAGTAATGGGTGCTGATCCTTTAAAGCTTCCTTTAGAAATAGCAGGTGGGTTAATAGCTGCTACACGACCTTCTACCTACATAGACGTAGGAACTGGTGTAGTTCGTGATGTTATGAAATCATACAGAGACATTCCTCTAGACCCTGATCTTATTGCAGGATTACTAACAGCAGAAGAAGCCGCTATTCTTAGACAGTACAAAGCTCAGTTTGGCGCAGACAATATGGATAAAGCCAGTACGCAGATTAGAGGAGCTCTTAGAAGCCCTATAGAAGCTAAGCAAGCGTTAGAAGCTGCTGCTAGAGGAGAAACTGTATTGTCTATAGCGCAAAAAGTAGACGATCCTGGGTTATTTACTCTGCAAAGATCGTTAGCTGCTGAAGACAATGTTTTTGCTGCTGACGTTAAAGAAGGAATAGACTTTGCTCAGGCTTCTTTGGCTAAAGAGTTTAACGATTTGATGAATCCTTCTACTGGAGAGTTTAACTGGCCTGCTTTTAAAGAATTAATGCCTAAAATACAGGATGATTTAACAAGACAAGTAGACGATAGAGTGGCGGCTGCTCAAGACAAACTAGCTACTATTAATAGAGCCTACGAGAACGATCCTGTAGCTGCTTCAAAAGAGTTTACTAAAGTTTTTGATGAGATGCTCGCAGATATTACAACGCAGGAACAGCGTTTGTGGGGTACTATTAACGACACTGTTTTAGTGCCTACAGCTACTTTAAAGCAAGACGTTGCTCGTATACTGTCAGAAACAACAAAACAAACCACACTGCCTAAAGAAATTATTGAAGAAATATTAGGAAGGAAAATAAAAAGAACGAGCCAAGGCTGGCAAGTTGTAGACGGGCCTAAAGGTAAACCTGCTCCTCGTCCTGGTGTAGTTATTTTAGGCGAGGAAGCTCCTATAGTTTTAACAGAGCTTAGAAGTAAGCTATCTGCCATGAGTAGAAACGCTAACAAAGCTACTGAACCAGCATTACAGTATGACCAAGGAGTGCTTATAAAACTACAGCAAGCTGTTCTGGATAACTTAACCAGAGGCGCTGACGGTGTAGACCCTGCTTTAAGAGAAGTTTATTTAGCTGCTAATGCTTTCACTAAAAAGAAACACGATGCTTTAACTAGAAGCACGTTAATACCTGCTGTTCGTAAAACACCTGAAGAAAGGAAACTAGGAAAGTTACTAGGAAAAACTACTAAAGATCAGGAAGATATTGCTGTAGCTGCCAGTGAACTAGAAAACGTGTTTAATGTAACTCCTGTAACGCCAGAAGCTAAATCAGCAGCACTCAAGAACGCAGAGCAGTATCTGCTAAACAAGTTCTCAAAGGAAGTAGACCCTGAAGACTTAGCTACCTACGATTTGTTCATGGCTAACCACAGAGACTGGATTAGAAGGTTTCCAGAGTTGGGTAACATTATAAAAGACGCTAAAAAGAAAGCTAAAGCTCAAGGAGTGGTTGTACAGAATGCTTTAAAAGCGCAAGAGGCAAAAAGGCTTGATGAGTTTGCTACCATAGCTGGTGCTAACCCAGACACAGTAATTAAAACAATACTAAACAGTGCTAATCCTTCTCAAACTGCTGCTAGGTTTAAGCGTTTAATAGGTAAAAACAAAGTAGCTGTAGAAGAGTTTAGAACAGCTATATCTAACAAGATAGCTGCTGAGTCTTTAAAGATAGTTGATCTTCAAATAGCTGGTGCAGGTAAGCAGCAAGTTCTTCAGCCTGTTTCTTTTGGTGAAATACTCATTAAACTAGGCCCTTTGATGGGTAAAGACGGAGGTTTATTTCTTAGTAAAACAGAAGTAAACAATTTAAGAAGATTGCATGCTTATACGTCTGCCATTTCAAGAGATATAGCTTCCGCTGCTGCTACAGGGAAAAACCCTCGTAGTTTTAATACAATGGCTTTAGAGTTTCTTTCTAAGTACGGGGCTATGCGAGCCGTAAACGCTCTTATGGGGTCACAGTCTATTGTACTCTCTGGTGCTGTTTCCAGAGGAGCTACAGAAGGTGTTAGAAGATTGTCAGTAGACCAGAGCAAGTCTATAATGAAAGAAGCCTTTAAAAACGAAGAGCTTATGAAGATATTACTTAGTAACAACATAACTCAAAAGCAGCTACAAGCATTACAAAACCCTAATAAAATTAGAACTGGTCGTGTCCTGTTTAACGCTGTTATGGAAAGAACCACTGGAGAGTAAAACAAAAAAGCCCTGTGCAGTCATCTACACAGGGCTTTTTAGTACCTCCAGAGTCTACACTATCTCACACGCACCACCTACACATGCTAACTCTTGACTTCCTGTCGTGTTATCTTCTTCCTCGTACTTCTCTAGGTCATTCCAATCCACACCCACTGGCATTGCTGCTACTAACTCATCATACTTCTCAGCGTCGATGTCCTCATAAGGAGCTTGTTGATATACATGGTCACTATATGGCAACAAACTAATCCCACTACACAAGTCAAAGTTCTCCCATATCCACTGTGCTACTTGCAGGAACTCGTTATCAGTGTAATAAACAGTGATGCTTGGTTTATGTTCGCACCAGTGGTTCTGATATGCTTTCCAAAGTTCTAGCTGCTGCATAGCACCCACCTGCTTAACCGTCACGGAGGACTCTGGAGCCTTCACAGGGAAGCTAAAGACTACTGACGAGGGTGACATAACATCCTGCTCTACAGGGAATCCTGACTGTCCCATGAAGACTGCAAGCGGGTCTTTGTTGTCGCTACGTACTCTGCGAATGTAATGCTTAGAGAAGCGAGGATGGATACCACTAGCACTATCAACAAGTTGAGATACAGTGCCGCTAGGCTTAACGCACGTAATAGCCGCAGACTGGTTAATGCCAAGCTTCTCAGCCCACTTCTTATTTGTATCCACAGCAACATCTCGTACTTCCTCCAACCACTTGCCTAAGTCCTTAGACTCTCCCTTACTCAGCAGGTAGTGATCCATGATGCCTGTCATGCTGACACCTAGTAGTGCTTCCTCTTCAGTGTTCTTCTTCCAGCAGTTACGCAGGTAACGGAAGTCTGTCAAGGTAGCCTGTAGTGTACCAATGATAGCAGCCATCTCTGCCTTACTCTTGAGACTAGCCAGTGTGTCATCAGGACGCACTACAATCTCTGACAGGTTACAGAACTGATTGCTACGTAGTATAATCTCTGAGCATGGGTTAGTGCCAAAGTCCTGGTCAGGGTCACGTCTACCGTTACGTGCTGCAATCTTCTGAGCTGCTATACGGCTAAAGATTCCACGCTCACCCGCCTTACTCTCGTACATGTTCTGCATCTCGCCTAAGAAGGATTCAAAGTCTGGCTTCTCAGTGTACGCTACGCTGTTGTTAGCAAGCCTACGGTGGCCTTCATGCCTCCACCAGTCACCTGACTTAGCCTTCGCCATACGTGGATCAGACAGGTTAGAGAGGCTGATTAGAGCTGATCTACGCACACCACCTACCACTACAATGTCAGCTATCTTACACACAACATCGTGGCACTCAATAGAGGTTAGCTTGCGTCCTGCTGCCTTCTGGAATATCTCTACACAGAAGTTGAACAGATCAATCAAAGGCTCTGGCCCTGAAGCTCTACCGCCAAAGGTCTTGAGTCTAGCTCCTGCTGGTCGTATGCGGCTTATGTCCCACGTAGGTATCTTACCAGCATACAGCATAGCAATCAGCTCACGGAATGCAGAGGCCCAGCCTATCTTGCTGTCACTAACAACAATAACACTGTCAGTCTTGTGGAAGGTCTCTGCAACCTCTGGTAGCTTGTTAATGAAGTTTCGCTCTACGCTGAAGCCCACACCTGTACCACACATCAGCACGTACATTAGCTCGTCAAAGCTACGTGGTGAGTCAATGGCTAAGTAACTACAATTAAACCCTGCTACGTTATCCTTAGCCAGAGCATCTCCTGCTGTCATCATACAGCGCATGCTAGGCATGACTTCCATGTTGTGTATAGCGTCAAACATCTTAGCACTAGTCTTCTGATCTAGCTGGCCTCTGTCAACCCAGAAGGCGACATAGCGGTTGACTGTCTCTGCCCAGGTCTCTCTGCGCTTCTGTTCAGGCAGCCAACGTGCGTAGCGGCTCTTGTGTATAAACTGTTGATACTGATCCATTATTCTTCCTCATCTAGTGGTATGTGGTAGGAGCATGCTTTTAAAAAGTAATTAAACTGCTCTCTCATGTCATGTACTGTTTGCCCGTCGCTATACAGTGTGTAGACTATCTTGACTGCTGGGCATATTTTCTCTGCTTCTCCAAACTCTGGGTAGTGTATAAACTCAAACACTGGTTGTCTGTCCATTACCATTCTCCACATCCTTCTGTGTCACACACAGGAAAGTTACGGCAGCCTAAGTGTTCTTCCTCGTTGTAATCGTCCTCTTCATCACCGTAATTAAGCCTTACAAAAAAGTCATTGTCTTCTACGTCAAGTGCTAGTTTTTGGGAAATAAGACCAGAGACCTGAAGAGATTTAA
>Ga0209504_1003330_pt1 | contig 10106 bp, 7 predicted proteins | sample COGITO_mtgs_1005_FD_184791 | JGI IMG/M metagenome (GOLD analysis project Ga0209504, IMG submission 184791) | Pelagic marine microbial communities from North Sea - COGITO_mtgs_100511 (SPAdes) (version 2) | ecosystem: Environmental > Aquatic > Marine > Epipelagic ...
CATTACAAGGTCTCCGACGGCGCTAGCCGTTGCGCGGGTCATGCTTTATTATCCAGCATCTTTTCAAGCCCATCGAGAGGCGTGCGGCCTCAGGGCCAATGGCGCGCAGGAAGCCCGGATAAAATAAGATGGCAGTAAAATACCCCGCGTTTCGTAAGAAATTCCCTCTACTGGTTACTGGCAGCCTACTGGCGCTACAACCTTTAGCCGTTCCTTTTGCTATCGCTGCTGATCAGTTCGATTGCCAGGTTTCCGCCACCGGCGGCTGGGCATGCGCCCCGAAAGCCAGCAATGCTGCACTGCCAGCTCGGCCAGTACAACGTGATTCGGTTGCCAGCAGCAAGACTGCTGATGGCCGCACTGAATCCGGCCAAACCAAAGCGGCGCAAGCAACCCTGGTTACGGAAAGCCGTGGCAAAGGCCTCGCCTCGCGCAGCGCCGACTACAGCCATCTGGATTGGGTGCCGCGAGAAAACCTCAGCGCCGCTCAGCTAGCTGAAGCTGGCCCTTATTGCGCTGGCGCTTATGTAGAGCCAACTCGACCAGGCATGGACGACAAGACGCCGATGGATGAAGCGCCGATGTTCGTCTCGGCCAAAGCCTCGCGCTATGAGCAGGAAGAGCAAGTCGCCACCCTCGCCGGCGATGTAGTTTTGCGCCAGGCCGGCATGCAGGTTGAAGCGGATGAAGCCAACCTGCGTCAAGCGGAAAACCGTGGTGAGCTGATCGGCAATGTGCGTCTGCGTGATCAGGGCATGCTGGTTGTCGGTGACCGCGCCGAACTGCAGCTGGATAACGGCGAAGCCAAAGTCGACAACGCTGAATATGTGCTGCACAAGAGCCATATCCGCGGTAATGCGCTCTACGCCAAGCGTGAAGAAAGCGCGATTATCCGTCTGAAAGACGGCACTTACACCAGCTGCGAGCCGGGTAGCAACGCGTGGCACCTGAAGGGTAATAACATCACCCTGAACCCGGCTACCGGTTTCGGTACCGCGACCAACGTCACCCTGCGGGTAAAGAATATTCCGGTGTTCTACACACCTTATATCTACTTCCCGATTGATGACCGTCGCCAGTCCGGCTTCTTGCCGCCGAGCATCGGCAGCTCCAGCGATAACGGCCTGACGCTGCAAACGCCTTATTACTTCAACCTCGCGCCGAACTATGACGCCACGTTGTACCCAACCTATATGAGCGACCGCGGCTTGCTGATGGAAGGCGAGTTCCGCTACCTCACCAAGAACAGCGAAGGCCAGTTTGGCGGTGCTTATCTCGATGACAGCAACGACGACCGCAAACTGCAGTCGGAGTACCAAGACCAGCGCTGGATGCACAGCTGGCAGCACAAGACGGGATTGACCTCGCGCTTGCTGGCTGAAGTCGACTACACCGACATCAGCGACCCATACTATTTCCAGGACCTGGACAGCGACCTTGGCATCAGCTCAACCAGCTTTGTTAATCAGCGCGGCACTCTGACCTATCGCGGCGACAGCTACACCGCACGACTGAACGCGCACGCTTACGAACTGGCCAACATCACCGATATCACGCCGTACAATCGTTTGCCGCAACTGACACTAGATGGCGTGTTGCCATTTCAGCCTGCTGGTGTGAACTTCAGCTACGGCACTGAATATGTTCGCTTCGATCGCAGCCTACGCAAGGGCAACTTCGTCAAAGAAGACGGTGTAGTAGAACAGCCGTGGTACGACGAAAATATATTTGGCCTTGCTCGCGCCAATGGCGAGCGTATACATCTAGAACCCGCCGTAAGCCTGCCGCTGAACTGGAGTTGGGGCTTTATCAAGCCGCAGATTAAGTTTCTGCAGACCAACTACGACCTGAGTCTGGACTCGAAAGGTAAACAGAACCTAGCCAGCAGCAATCAGTCGTTTGAAGATACGCCTGATCGTGGCCTTGGCATGTTCAGCCTGGACAGCGGTTTGTACTTCGACCGCAACAGCCAATGGTTCGGCAAATCTTATCGACAAACGCTGGAACCGCGCCTGTTCTATCTTTATGTACCCGAAGAAGACCAGACCGACATCCCCATTTTCGACAGCGGCGAGAGCACTTTCGACTACTCCTCGCTATGGCGTGAAAACCGCTTCTCGGGCAGAGACCGCATTGGTGATGAAAACAAACTGTCACTGGGCGTAACCAACCGCTGGATCGAACCCAACGGATTTGAGCGCCAGCGCTTCAGTATCGGCCAGGCCTTCTACTTCGAAGACCGCCAGGTACAGCTCCCAGGGATTGACTACCGTACCCGCCAAGACTCGCAAGCGTCGGTTTCTCCCTACGCATTGGAATACCTGTATCGCTTTAACCGCGACTGGCGTTTCTCGTCCGATTTCAACTGGGACCCGGACAGCCACACCACTCGTTCGGGTAGCGCCATGTTCCACTACCAACCCGAAGACAACCCGAACAAGGTAGTCAACGCGGGATATCGCTATCGCAACGACACCATACGTTACGACGAAACCACCGGTAGCTGGGTCGTGGGCGGCGGTGACTATGGCACACCAGGCTCACCTGAATATATTGAGGACTACTACAAGATAAGTCAGCACGACTTCTCGGTTATCTGGCCGGTCGTGCCGCAGTGGAACGTGATTTCGCGCTGGCAGTATGACTACGGCCGCGACCGTACACTGGAAGCCTTCGCTGGCTTTGAGTACGACAACTGCTGCTGGAAACTGCGCCTGATCAACCGCTACTGGATTGATTATGACGAAGTCAGCCTGAACCCGTCACTGAACGACCAAGCTGACCGCGGCATCTTCCTGCAGATCGTACTTAAGGGTCTGGGCGGTGTAGTCGGCAATAAAGTTGAGACTTTCCTCGATCAAGGCATTCAAGGTTATCGTGAACGTGAAGATCAAGCTTTCTGATTGCGTGCGCCCACTGCTGTTGGGCGCGCTGTTTCTGGGTACTGCGGCACAAGCCGAAGTACAGTCACTCAACCGCGTCGTGGCAATTGTTGATAACGACGTGGTCATGCAAAGCCAGCTTGATGCGCGCCTGCGTGAGGTGCAGCAAACCATCGCTCAGCGCGGTGCGGCGCTGCCACCTGAGCATGTTCTCAGTCAGCAGGTGCTAGAGCGGCTAATCATTGAAAACATCCAACTGCAAATTGGTGATCGCTCAGGCATTCGCATTACCGACGAAGAGTTGAATCAGGCCATCGGCACTATCGCCCAGCGTAACGGTATGAGTATCGAGCAGTTTCGCGCGGCGCTAGCGAAGGACGGCCTGTCCTATACCGACGCACGTGACCAAGTACGTCGCGAAATGATCATCAGCCGTGTACGTCAACGTCGTGTGGCAGAACGCATCCAAGTCACAGATCAGGAAGTGCAAAACTTCCTCGCATCAGACATGGGCAAGATGCAGCTGTCGGAAGAGTTTCGCCTGGCGAACATTCTGATCCCGGTGACAGAAGGCGCTTCTTCGCAGGATATACAAGCAGCTGATCGCCAGGCTCGCGAGCTGTATCAGCAATTGCAGCAAGGTGCCGACTTTGCCCAGTTAGCCATTGCGCGTTCAGCCAGCGAAACCGCACTGGAAGGCGGCGAAATGGGCTGGCGTAAAGCCGGGCAATTGCCACCGCCTTTCGATGCAATGCTCAGCGCCATGTCGGTCGGCCAGGTGACAGAGCCGATGCGCACCCCAGGTGGCTTTATCATGATCAAGCTGCTGGAAAAGCGCGGCGGCGACAGCCAGGTACGTGACGAAGTAAATGTTCGTCACATCCTGATCAAGCCCAGCGAAATCCGTAGCGAAGCCGAAACTAAGCGCCTGGTTGAACGCCTGTACCAACGCATCCTGTCTGGCGAAGACTTCAGTGAGCTGGCGAAGAGCTTCTCCGAAGATCCCGGTTCTGCCCTGAATGGCGGCACCCTGAGCTGGATCGACCCGAACATACTGGTGCCTGAATTCCGCGAAGTGATGAACAGCACGCCGGCTGGCGAGCTGTCTAAGCCCTTCAAGAGCCCATACGGCTGGCACGTATTGGAAGTCATGGGCCGCCGCGCCACGGATAGCAGTGCTCAGTACCGCGAGCAACAGGCGATGACCTTGTTGCGCAACCGCAAGTACGACGAAGAGCTGCAGGCCTGGTTGCGCCAGATCCGCGACGAGGCTTATGTCGAGAGCAAGCTCTAGCAGCCTCGACGCCTTCGCGCAGTAACAGATCAAGCCCGGCCCAGCATATGCAGAGCCGGGCTTTTTTACGCCACGGCATCATGACCGCCGCTCTGCAAACCCGCCCCACTTCAGTTGGCGCTTAACGGAGAACCTGCCGATGATTACCACTCGCCCTTTCGCACTGACTCCAGGTGAGCCTGCCGGCATAGGCCCCGATCTATGCCTGCTACTAGCCCGCGAAGCACAGCCGCACGCGCTGATTGCCATCGCCAGCCGAGACTTACTACTCCAACGCGCACAGCTAATGGGGCTGAGCATTCAATTGATCGCAGTCAGCCCAGAACGCTGGCCGGACCAGGCCGCACCCGCTGGCAGCCTGTATGTTTGGGACACGCCACTGGCCGCCCCTGTAAAGCCCGGTCAACTGAATACAAGCAACGCGCACTATGTGCTGCAAACCCTGACCCGCGCGGGTCAAGGCTGCCTCGATGGGCACTTCGCCGGAATGATTACGGCCCCCGTGCACAAAGGCGTAATCAACGAGGCAGGAATTAACTTTTCCGGTCACACCGAGTTTCTTGCCGAACTGACGCATACCGAACAGGTGGTGATGATGCTCGCCACTCATGGTTTACGTGTAGCGTTGGTGACCACACACCTGCCGCTCAAAGATGTAGCCGATGCCATTACCCCCGAACGCCTAACCCGCGTCACGCGTATTCTCGACCATGATCTGCGCAGCAAATTTGGCATCGCTCAGCCGCGCATCCTCGTGTGCGGCCTCAATCCGCATGCCGGCGAAGGTGGTCATTTGGGGCGTGAGGAAATCGAGATCATCGAGCCAACGCTGCAGCAATTACGCAGCGAAGGTATCAACCTGATCGGCCCGCTACCCGCCGACACCCTGTTCACCCCCAAGCACCTCGAACATTGTGATGCGGTGCTGGCGATGTATCACGACCAGGGCCTACCGGTGCTCAAATACAAAGGCTTTGGCGCGGCCGTAAACGTCACCCTCGGGCTGCCCATCATCCGCACCTCGGTCGACCACGGCACCGCACTGGATTTGGCCGGTAGCGGCCAGATCGACAGCGGCAGCCTGCAGGTGGCCCTGCAAACCGCATACGAAATGGCCGCCAGCCAGGTGAAAAGCCACTGACTGCCACGCCCGGCACGGGGCGGACGCCGCCAATGCTGTTAAACTGCCGGGCTTTCTACACGCGTTAAATTCGCTTCAAGCCGATGCTTTGAAGCCTGGAGCTGCTGCATGTCCGAGTACCAACACCGCGCGCGCAAGCGCTTCGGCCAGAACTTCCTGCATGACGCTGGGGTCATTCACCGCATTCTGCGCGCCATCCACGCCCGCGAAGGCGAGCACATGCTGGAAATCGGGCCAGGCCAAGGTGCACTGACCGAAGGCCTGCTCAACAGCGGCGCGCTGCTCGACGTAATTGAACTCGATCGCGACCTGATCCCGATTTTGCAACACCAGTTCGGCAACAACCCGCGTTTTCGCCTGAATCAGGGCGACGCCCTCAAGTTCGACTTCAACCAGCTGCAGGCCGCGCCACACAGCCTGCGCGTGGTCGGCAACCTGCCATACAACATCTCCACGCCGCTGATCTTCCACCTGTTGAGCAATGCCTCGCTGATCCGCGATATGCACTTCATGCTGCAAAAAGAAGTGGTCGAGCGCTTGGCCGCAGAGCCTGGTGGCGGCGACTGGGGCCGGCTGTCGATCATGGTGCAGTACCACTGCCGCGTGGAACATCTGTTCAACGTCGGCCCCGGCGCGTTCAACCCACCGCCCAAAGTCGACTCGGCGATCGTCCGCTTGGTGCCACACGACGTGCTGCCGCATCCGGCCAAGGATCATCATCTGCTTGAGCGCGTGGTGCGTGAAGCCTTCAACCAAAGGCGCAAAACACTGCGCAATACCCTGAAGAATTTACTGCCCGCTGCGGCAATCGAAGCCGCAGGCGTCGATGGCAGCCTGCGCCCCGAGCAACTGGACCTGGCTGCGTTTGTACGCCTGGCGGACAAACTAGCTGAACAATCCAACGCCGACTGACAGCGGCTAGACTGGGCTTCTACCCACCGAGTTAATTACGCATGAGCGATTCGCGCTACAACATCGACGTCAGCGTCGCCACCCGCTACCTGCCGGAGCAATCGCAGCCGGAGCAGAACCGCTTTGCCTTCGCCTACACCGTTACGGTGAGCAACAAGGGCGAACTGCCGGCCAAACTGCTCTCGCGCCATTGGGTGATTACTGATGGCGATGGCCGGGTGCAGGAAGTGCGCGGTGCCGGCGTGATCGGCCAGCAGCCGTTGATCGAAGCCGGTGCCAGCCACACGTACAGCAGCGGCACAGTAATGACTACCCGTGTGGGCATCATGCAAGGCAGCTATCAAATGCTGGCCGAAGACGGTAAACGCTTTGACGCGCTGATCGCGCCCTTCCGTCTCGCGGTGCCGGGCTCGCTGCACTAGGGTCTGTTCCCGCTTCGTTCACGGCCGCGCCGGAGCCAGTTTCTGCGCGGAGCAAGGCATGAGGAGAGAAGTTTGGTTGTTCCAAATGAACGACGAATAACGCAGCACCGCGCAAAAACTGGCCCGGCCCTTCGGGTTGCGCGAAAAATTGCGCCATGCTGCGTTTCGAGGCTTGGCAAGGGAGCGACCATTACCTGCGCCTCGCGCCTTGCCTGGCACAATTTTTCGCAGCAACGCGGCTCGCGACGAAGCGGGAACAGACCCTAATGGCCACCTACGCAGTCGGCGACCTGCAAGGCTGCCTGAAACCCCTGCAGTGCCTGCTTGAGCGTGTGGCCTTTGATCCCGCGCAGGACAAACTCTGGTTGGTCGGCGACCTCGTCAACCGCGGGCCTGAGTCCCTAGCGACGCTGCGTTTTCTCTACAACATCCGTGATGCGCTGACCTGCGTGCTGGGCAATCACGACCTGCACCTGCTGGCCGTGGCGCACAACATCGAACGCCTGAAAAGAGGCGACACCCTGCGCGAGATCATCGACGCGCCGGATGCTGCCGACTTGCTCGATTGGCTGCGCCGGCAGAAGCTTCTGCATTACGACGAAGCACGCGATACCGCCCTGGTGCACGCCGGCATCCCGCCGCAGTGGAGCATGGACAAAGCGCTCAGACGCGCCGCCGAAGTGGAAGCAGCTCTGCGTGACGACGCACTCATGCCGCAGTTTCTCGACGGTATGTATGGCAACGAGCCGGCCAAGTGGGACGGTGATCTGCACGGCGTAACCCGTCTGCGGGTGATCACCAATTACTTCACCCGCATGCGCTTCTGCAAAGCCGACGGCACCCTCGACCTGAAGAGCAAGGAAGGCGTCGGCAGTGCACCGCCAGGCTACGCGCCCTGGTTCAGCTACAAGCAGCGCAAGACTCGCGGCCAACGCATCATCTTCGGCCACTGGGCAGCGCTCGAAGGGCAATCCTCGGAACCCGACGTGATTGCTCTGGATACCGGCTGCGTCTGGGGCGCGAGCATGACCCTGATAAATATCGACAGCGGCGAAAAACACAGCTGCGACTGTAAGGAGCAAGCATGAGCGAATTTAAACGCATCCCCCCCGAGCAGGCTCAGGCCTTACGTCAGCAAGGCGCAGTAGTGGTCGACATCCGTGACCCACAGAGCTTCGCCGCTGGCCACATCAGCGGCTCACAGCACCTCGACAACCACTCGCTGCATACCTTTATCAGCCAGGCCGACCTCGATGCGCCGCTGATCGTCGCCTGCTATCACGGCAACTCCAGCCAGAGCGCGGCGGCCTACCTGGTTGGCCAGGGTTTCAGTGAGGTCTACAGCCTCGATGGCGGTTTCGAGCTGTGGCGCGCCACCTTCCCCGGCGATACCGCACAAGCCTCCGAAGAATAATTTTTTCAACGCCCAGGCCGCACCAGCAGCGGCCTGCCGGCCCCTCCCGACCAGCGGTAATATCCTGTTATCGTCGCGCGCCCCTTGCCCCCGCCGATTCCGAACTATCCTTTAGCTCAGGCCATCTAAAACAAGGTAGAGCCGGCCACACGGCATCGGGCCATCGGTAAGACTATTTGGTGTTCTGGGGGTTTAATCCCGGTTGCATCCGCACCGGAGCTACCAAGCACCTGACCGATCCCGCACCGGCTCTGCGCATCGAGCGAGGTGAAGTCATGAGCATTTTCAGCCACTTCCAACAACGTTTCGAAGCGACTCGCCAGGAGGAACTGTCCCTCCAGGAGTACCTCGAACTGTGCAAAACAGACCGCAGTGCTTATGCCTCCGCGGCCGAGCGCCTGCTAATGGCCATCGGCGAGCCTGAACTGCTCGACACCTCAAGCAACTCGCGGCTGTCGCGGATTTTCTCCAACAAGGTGATCCGCCGTTACCCCGCCTTTGCTGACTTCCACGGCATGGAAGAATGCGTCGACCAAATCGTCTCCTACTTCCGCCATGCGGCTCAGGGCCTGGAAGAGAAGAAACAGATTCTCTACCTACTCGGCCCGGTGGGCGGCGGTAAATCCTCGCTGGCCGAGAAACTCAAGCACCTGATCGAGAAGGTGCCGTTCTACGCGATCAAAGGCTCGCCAGTATTCGAGTCTCCACTCGGCCTGTTCAGTGATGCCGAGGATGGCGCCATTCTCGAAGAGGATTACGGCATTTCGCGCCGCTACCTAGGCAGCATCATGTCGCCCTGGGCCACCAAACGCCTGCAAGAGTACGGTGGCGACATCAGCCAGTTCCGCGTGGTCAAACTCTACCCCTCGATCCTTAATCAGATCGCCGTGGCCAAGACCGAGCCGGGCGATGACAACAACCAGGACATTTCCGCCTTGGTCGGCAAGGTGGACATTCGCAAGCTGGAGGAATTTCCACAGAACGACGCCGATGCTTACAGCTACTCGGGCGCCCTGTGCCGGGCCAACCAGGGCCTGATGGAATTCGTCGAGATGTTCAAAGCACCGATCAAGGTGCTGCACCCACTGCTGACTGCCACCCAGGAAGGTAACTACAACAGCACCGAAGGCCTCGGCGCGATTCCTTACAGCGGCATTCTGCTGGCCCACTCCAACGAATCGGAATGGCATAGCTTTCGCAACAACAAGAACAACGAGGCATTTATCGACCGCATCTACATCGTCAAGGTGCCCTACTGCCTGCGCGTCACCGACGAGATCAAGATCTACGACAAACTGCTGTTCAACAGCTCCCTGGCCAAGGCCCACTGCGCGCCGGACACGCTGAAGATGCTCGCGCAGTTCTCCACCCTCAGCCGCCTGAAAGAGCCGGAAAACTCCAACGTCTACTCGAAAATGCGCGTGTACGACGGCGAAAATCTCAAGGACACCGACCCCAAAGCCAAGTCGATTCAGGAATACCGCGACACTGCCGGCGTCGATGAGGGCATGAATGGCCTGTCGACCCGCTTCGCCTTCAAGATCCTCTCCAAAGTGTTCAACTTCGACCCGCACGAAATTGCTGCCAACCCGGTGCACCTGCTTTACGTGCTGGAGCAGCAGATTGAGCAAGAACAATTTCCTGCCGAAGTGCGCGAGCGTTACTTGCGCTTTATCAAGGAGTATTTGGCGCCGCGCTATATCGAGTTTATTGGCAAGGAAATCCAGACTGCCTACCTGGAGTCCTACAGCGAGTACGGGCAGAACATCTTCGATCGCTATGTGCTGTACGCCGATTTCTGGATTCAGGACCAGGAATACCGCGACCCGGAAACCGGCGAAATCCTCAACCGCGTGGCCCTCAACGAAGAGCTGGAGAAGATCGAGAAACCGGCTGGCATCAGCAACCCCAAGGATTTCCGTAACGAGATCGTCAACTTCGTGCTGCGCGCCCGCGCCAACAACAATGGCAAAAATCCCACCTGGCTCAGCTACGAAAAACTGCGCGTGGTGATCGAGAAGAAGATGTTCTCCAACACCGA
>Ga0209504_1003332_pt1 | contig 10104 bp, 10 predicted proteins | sample COGITO_mtgs_1005_FD_184791 | JGI IMG/M metagenome (GOLD analysis project Ga0209504, IMG submission 184791) | Pelagic marine microbial communities from North Sea - COGITO_mtgs_100511 (SPAdes) (version 2) | ecosystem: Environmental > Aquatic > Marine > Epipelagic ...
TTAAAATATATCGCCCCAAAAGGTTTAAATATCTAAGTTATCAATGTCATTCCAGTGTACTTTTTGTTGGACCGTCCCTTGATTTAATTCCAAGACCCCTGGATTGGAACGCACCACTGTTTTGAGCGCTTTTTCGTCACACAGATAAAACTCAAAACCAAGATCGTAGGTTTTATTTATATTGGCAATGGCATTCTTACCTGAAGCACTGAGTCCAATAACAGTGTAACCTTTAGATTGTGCTTTTTGAGATAATGATTTCAGTTTTTGCAATCCTTCTTTTTCCGCAGTGTCCAAATTATAGGACACAATCATGATGAGTTTATCTTCAGCAAGAAAGACATCAGTTAAATCTTCGTCCTCAGATTCTATCGAAAAATCTAAAATGGAAGGTTGATAACCCTCATCAATAACTTCCGTTTCAACGCTGACATAATCGCCCTCAATTGTGGGATATGATCCATCTGTGATAATTGTTTTTTCTTCCCCATTTACATTAAATACCCATGTAAATTCTTGAATGGCTTTAGGCGCATCTTCTGGGGTACTCATGTTTTTAATCAAATTGTCCCCTATTTTGTAAGCTCTAAAATCAATACTTGGTAAATGCATCAACACATGGTTACCAAAAGCGAGACTTGCTATAAAACTCAGAAGGGCAAAAAGGGTGGTGAGAAAAGGATTAAAAATGGGTTTGATATAGGATTTTCCGAGAAATAAAATTAATATCAATACTAATAAAACCACATCCTTTGTAAAGCTTTCCCAAGGGGTCAATTTTAAAGCGTCCCCAAAACATCCACAGTCCTTTACTTTATCAAAATATGCAGAATAAAAAGTTAGAAACGTAAAAAATACAATCATGAGAAGTAAACTCCAAACCGTGAATTTAGGCTTGTATCCTATCAGCAAAAAGACGCCAAGGATGACTTCAAAAACGACTACAAAAAGAGAAATGGCAAGCGCATAAGGCTCTAAAAATGGTATATTTAAAACCTCAGTACTAAAATATTCTTGAAGTTTATAAGAAAACCCTAAAGGGTCATTGAGTTTTATAAATCCTGAAATTATAAATAAAATTCCAACAAAAATTCGTGAGAAAGATACTATTATTTTCATTTTAAGATTCGTTTAGGTGTATTAAAGCAAAGATGGCATAGTTAATCATATCCTGATAGTTGGCATCAATTCCCTCGCTGACAAGGGTCTGACCTGCATTGTCTTCTATTTGTTTGACACGTAATAGTTTTTGCAAAATCAAATCGGTTAAAGAACTCACACGCATATCGCGCCATGCCTCTCCATAATCGTGATTTTTATCTAGCATCAATTGTTTCGTATGGGCAATTTTATCTTTATACAAACTTACAACCTCTTCAAAAGACAAGTCGGGCTGCTCTACAACCCCTTTTTCAATTTGAATGAGCGCCATAACACAATAATTAATAATCCCAACAAACTCACTTGCAGCACCTTCATCTACTTTTTGAACAGCATTTTGTTGAAGCCCTCTAATTCGCTGAGCCTTAATGAAAATTTGGTCTGTTAACGAAGGTAATCTGAGAATCCGCCATGCGCATCCATAGTCTTTCATTTTTTTACTGAACAAGTCTTGACAGACTTGTACAACGACATCGTATTCTTTTGAAGTATTTTGCATGAAATAAATCGAATTTTCCGTAAATTTCGCTTAAAATATTCAAAACATCAAGATTTATGGTTTAAAGTTTTAAATCTTGACCAAAACCTTCAACGATACATTTATATGACTCTCAATTGTAAAGGCCAACTCATTGATCTCAAGACTCCAAAAATAATGGGGATTTTAAATGTAACTCCCGATTCTTTTTATGATGGAGGACGGTTTAAAAACGAGGAAGATGTATTGATACAAGTTGAAAAACTACTGAAAGAAGGCGCTACTTTTATTGATATTGGCGCTTACAGCTCCCGCCCTGGTGCCGATTTTGTTTCAAAAGAAGAAGAATTGAAGCGACTTATTCCTATTATAACTTCTGTGGTCAACAACTTTCCTAAGAGTCTTATTTCGGTTGATAGTTTTAGAAGTGATGTCATTAAAACCGCCGTAGAAGCAGGGGCTGCAATGGTGAATGACATTTCTGGAGGGCAACAAGACCCATTGATGTTTGAAACAGTTGGAGCACTTGGCGTGCCTTATATAATGATGCACATGCGAGGCACCCCGAAAACCATGCAGCAAATGACAGAGTATTCGGATGTTATAAAAGAGGTCTATACCTATTTTTCTGAACGCATTGAATTGGCACGAACTCACCAAATAAAAGACATTATTTTAGATCTTGGGTTTGGGTTTTCAAAAACTTTAGAACAGAATTTTAAGCTTTTAGAGATGTTGGATTATTACAAAAATCTGAACCTTCCGATTTTAGCAGGGATTTCCAGAAAATCGATGGTTTATAAAACACTAAACACCAATGCAAACCAAGCTCTTAACGGGAGTACAGCCCTTCATATGGTGGCACTTCAAAAAGGCGCAAAACTGTTGAGAGTACACGACGTGAAAGAGGCGATGGAATGTATTCAGCTTCATGAGGCACTTCGAAAGTAGCGTTCATTTTATATTTATTATATTTATTAAAATTTTTAGACCAAGTGGACATTTTTAAAGACTTATTAAACTTCAATGTATTAGACATCATCGACATTACGTTAGTCGCATTTTTGCTGTATTATGTCTATAAATTAATCAAAGGAACGGTCGCTATCAACATCTTTTTTGGGATTGTTATTTTTTACTTGTTTTATTTATTGGTAGATGTATTAGAAATGCGCATGCTAAGTAATATTTTAGGCGGCTTTATGAGTGTTGGAATTATTGCCTTAATTGTCGTATTTCAACCTGAAATTCGTAAATTTCTATTAATGATTGGCTCCACAAATTTGAGTAAAAGTGGTTCCTTTATGAAACGGTTTAATTTTGTAAAAACGTATGATGAAAATGAGTCTGATACAGAAGCGATTGTAAAGGCCTGCACCAAAATGGGCAGTAGCAAAACTGGGGCGCTTATTGTGATTGAACGCAATAATAATTTAGATTTTTTAGTAGAAACTGGAGATGACATGAAAATTACAGTCACACAACCTATATTGGAAAGTATTTTTTTCAAAAACAGTCCACTTCACGATGGTGCTATTATAATTTCAAATAATGTAATTAAGGCCACACGGGTGATCCTACCTGTTAATAACGAAAAAAATATTCCGGCGCGTTTTGGACTACGTCACCGTGCTGCAATTGGAATTACAGAAAAAACAGACGCACTAGCGCTTGTGGTTAGTGAAGAGAGTGGACAGATTTCTTATGTAAATAACGGAGAGTTTGTAATTTATACAGACACACAAGATTTGATCGAGAAAATCAAGTCAGATTTATCTTAATATTAACTGTCTTTGCTTAAAAACTGAGCATCGTATAAATTTCTGTAGTGGCCCACTTTGTTTTTTAATAACTCTTTATGAGTGCCCATTTCAACAATTTTACCAGCATCCAATACAATTATCGTGTCGGCTTTTTTGACCGTTGCCAAGCGGTGTGCAATAACAATAGATGTACGCCCATGTGTGATTTTCTGAGTCGCATTTTGGATGAGTTGTTCTGAATTAGAATCTATTGAAGCAGTAGCTTCATCCAATATTAAAATTTTTGGATTAGTGACATACGCTCTCAAAAACGATATTAATTGGCGCTGACCAGAAGACAACATTACACCTCTTTCTTTGACATTATAATGGTAGCCTTTGGGCAAACTCATAATAAAATCATGGATGCCAATTTCTTTCGCAGCAGCTTCTACTTGCGCTTCACTAATATCTGGATTTTTTAAGGTAATATTATTTAAAATGGTATCTGCAAACAAAAATACATCTTGGAGTACGACAGCTATATTTTGTCTTAAATTTTTAACTGAAATGGATTTAATATTTTTAGAATCAATTGTAATTGTTCCAGAGTTAATATCATATAAACGGTTCAATAAATTAATAATGGTTGATTTCCCCGCACCCGTTGCTCCTACAATCGCAATTGTTTCTCCAGCAATAACCTTAAAAGACACCCCTTTGAGCACAGGTTCATTTTCGACATAAGCAAATTTAACGTCTTTAAATTCTAAGTCACCCTTTACATTTTCAAGAATATCATTTCCATGATCCTGAATATGAGATGTGGTGTCCAATACCTTAAAGACACGATCGGCAGCCACCATTCCCATTTGGAGTGTATTGAATTTATTCGCAATTTGATTCAGAGGTCTAAAAATCATTGGCACCATCATAATAAATGCTGTTAAATCTCCAATCGAAGCCGTTTGATCTAAAACCGTGTTAAGGCCTCCAATCCAAATCACTGTTCCTAAAGTTACGGACGATAAAAGATCTGCAATTGGAAAAAATACAGAATTATACCAAACTGTTTTGATCCATCCTTTTTTATGACGTTCGTTAATGACTCTAAAATTATTAGATTCAATTTCTTCTCTAGCAAATATTTGAACGATTTTCATGCCAGTAATCCGTTCTTGAACAAAAGAATTGAGGTTTGAGACTTCGGTGCGAACATCTTCAAATGCTTTTTTCATGTACTTCTGAAAAACTTTGGTAGCTATCAAAACAATTGGAAGTGTAAAAAATACTATAAGACTCAGTCGCCAGTTCATATAAAACATCACGGCACCGACCACAGTCATTTTCAAAATATCGCTAAAAATCATAAACAGACCTTCTCCAAAAATGTCAGCAATTCGCTCCATATCTGTCACTGTTCGGGTGATTAAAACCCCTACAGACGAGTTGTCAAAATATTTCATTTTAAACCCTAGGATATGATTAAAAAGTTTAATTCGAATGTCTCTTACTACCGACTGACCAAGCCAACTTGCATAATAAATAAACAACAAATTACAAGTAACCTCAAGAACCAGCAGTCCTAGCATAAGAACTACATAGCTTAAAAAACCAGGTTCAAATTTCTGCTCAATATTTTGATCAATAGCCAATTGTAATACTTTAGGGCGAAGTGCTCCAAAAACAGCCAAACCAATGACCGTTGTCAATGCAAGAATAAAAAACCCTGTGTAGGGCTTGATATAGTGCAACAATCTTTTGAATAACTGCGCATCAAAAACTTTACTTTTAGTCTTCTTTATGGACATAAATTGATTTTGGATATTCTATATGAGTTAAATACAGTCCGTGAGCTGGTGCCGATGTACCTGCATTAGACCTGTTTTTTGAAGAAATAATTTCACGAAATTCTTCAAGAGTTCTTTTTTTAGCTCCCACTTCAATCATTGTGCCAACAATTGCACGCACCATATTTCTAAGAAAACGGTCCGCTTTAATTGTAAAGTTAAGACTGTTTTTATCAACCTCCCAATGGGCTTCCATTATCCTACAATCATACGTTTTAACATCTGTTTTTACTTTTGAAAAACATTGAAAATCTGTGTATTCAAACAAAATTTTAGTGGCTTGATTCATCAAATCTACATCTAATGGAAGTGTGTATGTATGTTCGTTTTGATATTTAAAGGCATTTTTTGTTCTTGATATTTTATAGACATACGTTCTACCTATAGCTTCAAAACGGGCGTGAATTTCTGGATGTACTTCTTTAATACTGTTTATATGTATATCTTTTGGAAGGAGTACATTAAGTTTATAAACAAGATCCTTGGAGTCCATCGCTGTATCCAGATCAAAATGAGCCATCATTTGTTCTGCATGTACCCCTGTATCTGTTCGTCCTGCTCCCATACATTCCAAAGGAGTTCTCAACACAGTACTCAGCGCATGATTGAGCTCCGCTTGTACCGTCGTAACATCGGGTTGAATTTGCCAGCCGTGATAAGCACGACCATTATAAGATAAATCAATAAAATATCTCAAGCTAATTTGATACTTTTGTAGTTATATAGACAAAGATAAATAGACTTTATCATTAAACGCTTTCACATTAACATTTTCTAATGACAAAAATTTTATTACTCTCAGATACTCATAGTTATATGGGAGAAGACATTCTTAAATATGTGAAACAGGTCGATGAAGTTTGGCATGCGGGGGATATTGGCGACCTAAAAGTTACGGATGCTATAAAAAAACTGAAGCCATTACGAGCTGTTTTTGGTAATATTGACAGTGCAGAAGCACGTTTAGAATTTCCAGAACATTTAAAATTTAGATGTGAAGACGTAAAAGTATGGATCACACACATTGGTGGATATCCTGGACGGTATGCTCCTGCTGTTAGAGAAATGATTAAGGTACACACTCCAAACCTATTTATTTGTGGTCATTCGCATATTTTAAGGGTGATGAACGATAAAAAACTAAACCTTTTACACATGAATCCTGGAGCTGCAGGAACGTATGGAATTCATAAAGTCAGAACACTGCTGCGATTTGAAATATCAGGTGAAAAGATTCAAAATCTTGAAGTCATCGAATTTAAAAGATAAGGCATAAAAAAACCCTGAGAAATCTCAAGGTTTTTTTCGCACTCTTACTACTAAAGTTATTTATCTCAACCGATCCACTGATTTTACAAGCGCCTCATCCTTTTTGATGGCCTTATTGGCAAATGCCAATAACACGATAGAAACAATAGGAAGTAGCAACCCAATACCTTTCTCAGAATTCGCAGTTTCTCCAGATACAGTTAGCAATCGATATATAAATAATCCTAGTAAAATTAAGTTTAATATAATATTTAAACGTCCCAACACAAATTGGGTCTGTCTTGTTTTGAATAAAAAAATAGAGATCAACGACAGCAGGGCTGATGCTGAAAATAGAATCGCATATTCTAATGAATCAAATGCAAATTCAATACTTGCTTCTGTGTTTCTCAAAGACAGCACTTGAGACAGTCCTCCAGAACAAATGGCGGCAAGTAATAAGTATATGGTTTGAATTCTTTGAAGCATTTTTAATTTAATATTATACAAAAATAATAGTTTCTTTTTTATTACATCTATAAAAAGTTTAAAAATAAAGTTGTATAATTGCATATATAAAGGCGAAACCAAACTCAATTCGCTTTACTCAATTTACAATAAAAATCACTTCTTCATAAAATCATTACAAATAATTAAGCTCTTTAATTAATTAAAGATTTAAAATTAACTCACATAGATAATGTTTGAAATTTCACAACTAAAAGAAAAGAAACTCCCTGAACTACAAGAAATTGCAAAAGAACTAAAGGTTCCTAAATTCAAGAGTTTAAAAAAAATTGACCTCGTATATCAAATACTCGATTTACAAGCTACCAATCCTACAATCGTTACACCTGCTGCATCGGATGTAAAAACTCCAAGACCAAGGAGAGAACGCATCTCAAAACCAGAAGCGAGACCAGCTGTAAATGCAGCACAAAAAAAGGAAACTCCTACTGAAAACAAATCACTCAAGGCAACAGCTGAAACCAAACCAACGGAAAAATCAGAGACAAAGCCTGAGACCAAAGTAGAATCTAATGGACCGCCTAAAATTAATCCAAGGCCTCAAAAACAAAAAAACCCAAATCAAAACCCAAACCAAAAACAGAATCCAAATCAAAACCCTAATCAAAAACAAAACCCGAACCAAAAAAACCCAAATCAAAAACACGGCAATAACGGAAACAAAGACACTCGTAACCGCTATAAAGAACCTGATTTTGAATTTGATGCCATCATTGAAAGTGAAGGCGTTTTAGATGTCATGCAAGATGGCTATGGTTTCTTAAGGTCTTCCGATTATAACTATTTAGCATCTCCTGATGATATCTATGTATCTCAATCTCAAATCCGTTTATTTGGATTAAAAAATGGAGATACCGTATTAGGACATGTACGTCCCCCAAAAGAAGGAGAAAAGTACTTTCCTCTTATTAGAGTTAGTAAAATTAACGGCCTCGATCCACAATCAGTACGGGATCGTGTCGCTTTTGAACACTTAACACCTCTTTTTCCAAAAGAAAAATTTAATATCGCCGAAAAACAAAGTACAATTTCTACTCGAATTATGGATTTGTTTTCTCCAATAGGAAAAGGCCAACGTGGTATGATTGTTTCGCAACCAAAAACGGGTAAAACAATGCTCCTTAAGGATGTTGCTAATGGAATTGCAGCCAATCATCCTGAAGTATATCAAATGATTTTACTGATTGACGAACGTCCTGAAGAAGTTACAGATATGCAACGTAATGTACGTGGCGAAGTGATTGCCTCTACTTTTGATAAAGAAGCACATGAACACGTCAAAATTGCAAACATTGTCTTAGAAAAAGCAAAACGGTTGGTAGAATGTGGCTATGATGTAGTGATTCTATTAGATTCGATCACGCGTTTGGCACGTGCATACAACACAGTTCAACCCGCCTCAGGTAAAATTTTAAGTGGTGGTGTAGATGCGAATGCACTTCACAAACCAAAACGTTTTTTCGGAGCGGCTCGAAATATAGAAAATGGAGGATCGCTCACAATTATTGCGACAGCATTGACCGAAACAGGGTCTAAAATGGATGAAGTGATTTTTGAAGAATTTAAAGGAACTGGAAATATGGAACTTCAATTGGATCGTAAAATATCCAACCGTCGTATTTTCCCTGCCATCGATCTTACCTCATCAAGTACACGAAGAGATGATTTGTTGTTAGATGAAAAAACCATCCAACGCATGTGGGTAATGCGAAAGTACCTTGCAGATATGAACCCTGTGGAAGCGATGGAGTTTATCAACGAACGTTTCAAACAAACACGCAACAACGAGGAGTTTTTAATCTCGATGAATGGGTAATTAATTCATTACTCATTTTAAGTCATAAAAAAAGCCTTTCGATTTCGAGAGGCTTTTTTATTATTTAACAACAACCAGTACAAAAAAATCCTGTGAAATTAACTTCACAGGATTCTTAATTTTATCGGATACCATAGTCACCCTCCTAAGGACAACACAGTATATTCGTTTATAGTGCTGCAACAAATTTAGACAAACCAGACTTAAGGTTTGCTGCTTTATTGTCGTGAATGATGTTGTTTTTGGCTAACTTATCAATCATTGAAGAAACTTTTGAAAATGATTTTTGTGCCTCTTTCTTATCCGTTAATTCACGTAAATTTTTAATTGCATTACGGGTCGTTTTATGCTGATACTTGTTCAACACACGTTTTGACTCGTTACTTCTAATTCTTTTTAAAGCTGACTTATGATTTGCCATAATTCTTAATTTTATTATTATTAAATAATTGTAGCCCGTAGGGGAATCGAACCCCTCTTACCAGGATGAAAACCTGGCGTCCTAGCCGATAGACGAACGGGCCATTTATTACACTCAAAAACAAAATCTAAACGAATCTGTTTTTATTTCAAATAGCATGCATTATTTCTAATGCGGTTGCAAAAATACAACTATTTTTAAATGTTACAACTTCTTACTAGCTTTTTTTAAAAAAAGTTAAAATTAATAGGCTTTTGCAAATAAAACGCGTTGCTTAGAAGGTTTACCCGAAAACACACAAACGCCATCCTCTAATTTTGAATCTATTGGGATACAACGAATTGTTGCTTTTGTGAGTTCTTTTATTTTATCTTCTGTCTCTGTAGTTCCGTCCCAATGCGCCGAGATAAACCCTGATTTTTCTTCTAAAACAGTTTTAAATACATCAAATGTATCTACTTGTGTAATGTGATCAGCTCTAAAATCAAGTGCTTTTTGAAATAGAGCTGTTTGAATCTCATTAATCAAAGTCTTTACTGTAGCTGTTAGGTTTTCTAAGTCCACAACTTGCTTGGTTAATGTATCTCTTCGAGCCAATTCCACTGTACCACTCTCCAAATCTTTTGGTCCAATTGCCAGTCTTAAAGGCACGCCTTGTAATTCGTGTTGTGCAAATTTAGCACCTGGACGTTGAGTCGTTCTATGATCGTATTTTACAGAAATATTTTCCGCTCTCAAAGCACTCATAATTGCCTCGGCTTTTGTTGTTATTTCTGCCAATTGTTCTTCACTTTTATAAATAGGCACAATGACCACTTGGTAAGGGGCTAAGTTTGGAGGCAACACCAATCCTTTATCGT
>Ga0209504_1003338_pt1 | contig 10095 bp, 12 predicted proteins | sample COGITO_mtgs_1005_FD_184791 | JGI IMG/M metagenome (GOLD analysis project Ga0209504, IMG submission 184791) | Pelagic marine microbial communities from North Sea - COGITO_mtgs_100511 (SPAdes) (version 2) | ecosystem: Environmental > Aquatic > Marine > Epipelagic ...
ATATGAAGAAAAATTCCGTGGATGGGGATTTACATTCTGGGGATCATGATTGTAATGTAGGTGATCCAGCAGAATCTAATATATTTCCATCATCATCATTATCAGAATCTTCTTCCCAAAAAGATATACCTAAATTATGTGCTATTAATTCTATTTTTTTATGTAATTGTAATTCCATTGTTGGAGAATCAGAATATCCCATTTCATCTAATAATTTATTAACACGATTAATTATAAGATGATGATGCGTAGTTGTTTTAGGTGACCAAACATCCATCTGTTCACCGAATACACTGTGTTCAAAATGTTCTACTAGATTTAAAATACTTTTAGATTTTTCATTTATTGGCCATGCCATTTATATTATTTAATATTTAAAATTAATATAATTTAATTAATCATAAATGATACCAAAAATCATACATCAACTATGGATTGGTCCTAAAGAACCACCAACTATACCTATGGATACATGGAAAGATAAACATCCTGATTTTGAATATATTAGATGGAATGAAGAGGAATTTATTAAAAGAGAAATGAAGTTCGAGTGTCAGAATAGAATTGACGATATGAAAGAAATTAATGGTAAAGCAGATATTATGAGATGGGAAATATTATATAAATATGGCGGTGTTTTCTTAGATGCCGATTCCATATGTATTGAACCGTTTGATGATCTTTTAATGGATCAAAAATGTTTTGCTGGATATGAACACGAAGGACTCCGTCCTGGATTAATTGCAACTGGGACTATGGGGTTTCCACCTAAACATCCATTAGTAAAAGGAGCAATTGATTTTATGAAATCAAACCCTGTTCATACAAATATGGCATGGATTACTGTTGGACCTGGATTATTAACGCGAATGTATGATACAGGTAAATATATGGATTTAAAAATATTTCCTAGTTATTACTTTCTACCAATTCATCATACTAAAAATGAATATTGTGGACATGGTAAAGTATATGCATATCAACTATGGGGGTCTACTAATTTTAATAAATATGATAAAAGTGGATCTGTACCAGAACAATTATTATCAAGTGAAGATTCTGTATCTGTCCTAGTAAGTAGTTATAATACAAAAGCAAAATATATTAAAGAATGTCTTGATTCTATTAAAAATCAAATAGGTAATACAAGTATAGAATTAGTATGGATTAATGATGGATCAGACGAGTTAAATACAACATTATTAAAAAGATTATTAGATGATTTCAGTAAAACAACAAGATTCACAAAAGTAGTTTATTCAGAAAATGATGGTAATAAAGGCTTAGGTTTTTCATTAAATAAGGGTGTTGAACTATGTACTAATGATATAATTATGAGGATGGATAGTGATGATATAATGGTTGGTGATAGAATTATTAAACAATTAGAATTTATGAATAAAAATCCAGAATGTGTTTTATGTGGTGCACAGGTTAATATGTTCAAACATATTAACAATAAAATATTTGATTGTGGTAAAACTAATCACTCTCATTTAGATTTAGAAACATTCATGAAAAATACACGTAATCATTGGTTAATGAATCATCCTACATTTTGTTTCAGAAAAAGAGAAATATTAGAAGTAGGTAATTATAATGGATCAATTCATTCGATGTGTGAAGATTTTGAATTGATTCTACGTGTTCTTAAGAAAAATGGAAAAATATATAATATGAAAGATGTTGTATTATATTATAGATTACATGAAGATCAATTAACATATAATGGTGGAAAAGAAGGATCAAGATATTGGACAGATAAAAGAAATGAATTGATTAATGACATATTATGTAATGAAAATAAAATAAATATAAAATTAACATTATCTACTTGTTTTTACATATTAAATAGTAAATTTGACATTGAAACATATAAAAAATGGGCAAAGAATTTAATAGATAATGTTAATAATTTTTACTTAGTTATATATACAGACAAAAAATCTAAATATTTTTTTGATGATATGCGTATTAATAATAATATAAAAATTGTCATTAAAGAAATAGAATCATTTAATACATACAAATATAAAGATTTTTGGATTAAAAATCATGAACAAAACTTATTATTAAATGATAAAATTGATTGGAATGTAAATATGTTATGGAATGAAAAAATTAATTTTGTAAATGATACTATTAAAAATAAATATTTTGATACATATTATTATGGTTGGTGTGACATAGGATATTTTAGATGTAATTATAATAATTTACCTTATAATAATATATCCAATTGGCCAAATAAAAATATTATAGAAAATTTAGAAGATAAAATATATTATACAAAAGTGTGTTCTGATAAATATTTAAATGATATAGAATTATATAAAAAAGAAAAAAATGAAATACCAGCAGAACAATGTAGTATTGCTGGGGGATTTTTTATATCAAATAAAGATAATTTAAAATGGTGGAATGAAATTTATTATGAAAAAATAGAAAAATATCTTGATGAAAATAAATTAATAAAAGACGACCAGATTATTATAATTGATTTATATTTAGATAACAAAGATAAATTTAAATTAATTACCCAAAAAAATATAAATTATGATCCATGGTTCGCATTTGATACATATTTATTGTGATTTATGATAATTTATTAATTCTTCTACATAATTATTATTACTATTATTAAATGCACTTTGTTGATGTATTCTATGCATGACTTGAATTGTTTCAACATTATAAAATTTATATTTATTTTTCCATAATCTTAACCACATATCATAATCTTCAACACCTTTCAATCCATCTCTCCAATAACACAAATTTTTTTTCACTAAACAACTACTATTGATTATAGGATTTACTTTATAAAAATCAAAAGTAGATATATCTTTTAATGGAATACTTGGTGAACCAGTTATATCTCCAAAGTATTTACATTGTGTTCCAATTATATCATAATTATCCATATAAGGGATTTGTGATTCTAGTTTTTTTGGCAACCATATATCATCTACATCTAGCAATGAAATCCAATTAAAATTACTATATTTTAACATTTCATTTAGCGCATTTGATTTTCCTTTTATATCAATTAAATCACAAACTTTTATTTTATCAGATTCATATTCTTTTGCTTTTTTATATACTTCTGAATTTGGTGGATGTCCATTTATCCCTATTATTAATTCCCAATTTGTATATCTTTGCCTTATTATAGATGTAACTGATTCTTCTATAAATTCTATTCCATTGTATATGGGCATTAATATTGTTATACCTTCTTTTTTAGATTTAATAAAAGATACTTCAATCCAATCATCTAAAAATAAATCTTTTAAATTTTTATCACCCATAGCAGGTCCAAACCATATATCAGGATAATATACTCGATTATCATTTTTATTTAAATATGCCCCCCACCAACTAAATGTACTGTTTGCTATTATATTATGTTTACATAAACTCATACATATCATTTGTTCCCAATCATCTAATTTATGATCTATACTTATAAAATTTAATTTATCATATTTTTCTTTTAATATACTTATATTTTTATCTATTATTTCTTTATCTCTTTGTAAAGGTTCATAAAAATATAATATGTTCCAATCATTTTTATCTGTATCATTCATTAATCTATCTAAAGAATTTATATAGTACTCTATTGATAATATAGGATGATAATTCAGTACATTGATACTATCACCTATTCTGAAATGTAATGATACGGTATTCTTATAATCATACTTATTTTCATAAGGTTGCTTTATATCATTCCATTTTATTAAATCTAAAATTTTATCCAAATTATTTTGAAAATATTTATGTGATTGAAAATATCCATAAAATAAATAATTTTTAGAATGATCTTCAATTTTTGGCAATGGTTTATATTCAAAACATGGTTCATTATATTGATAAAAAGGACCATTTATATTTTTAATAGTTTTATTATAAATATTTTTAAACAATGTATTCCAAAATGTATTTCTCTTAGAATTGATATCATTTACTGATACCATATCATCTTTGTATTCAAATATTTTATAATCAATTTTATTATCAATAGAATAAGAAATAAGAGAAAATATTTGAAATAATTGGTTACCGAGACCACCCATTAATTTAATTAATAACATTTTATTAGTTTAATTTTTATTTTTTTAAATATTTAAGTATTATAATAATATAATGTTTAATATACCTGGAAATTGTACACATGTGAAATTAGATATAGGACTATCTTATAATGCCCCACAATCACAAAGTTGGTTATCAAAAGAACCAAATCTTATGGTATTTGGATTTGAACCTAATCCAAATGCTTTTGTTGTGAAAAAATTTAATGGGATAAATTTAAATAATATTAATAAATATGATAATAGATTTTTTATAAATAAAGTTGCATTAGGGAATGTTGAAACACTAGAAGAAATGACTTTCTATTCAACAACTAAGGATTGTGGAACTTCTAGTTTATACGAACCAATTGATAATATGGCTATGGATGGACAAGGATTTGGATCTTTTAATAAAATAAAAGTGCCAGTATTAAGTTTAAAAATGTTTTTTGATGAATTCCCTTGGGATAGATTCGAATATATAGATTATATTAAAATTGATGCACAAGGATCTGATTTAAATATTTTGAAAGGGGCAGGTGATTATTTGCGTGAAAAAGTAGTATTTGTTACTGCTGAACCAGATGGACATCAGTATATTGGAGCAGATAATTGTAATGAAAGTAATATTTCAGAGTATATGTTAAGTCAAAACTTTATTAAAATAAATCATCCAAATACTAATGACCCAACATATGTAAATAAAAAATTTATGGATTTAGCAAAATCAATTTATATAGAACAAAAATAATTTTTTTTAATTTCTTTAACTCTTTTATTTAACCATTCTATATTTATTTCTTTTTTATTTGTTGATAAATAATAATCACCAATTGCTTTATTCACGTATAAAGTATTATTTGTATACCAGTCATTTTCCCACATAGATAAAGGTGTATATAGACTTATATAATCATTGGGATTATTTGATATTTTATAAGGAAATATTTTTAGTTGTTCAATTAAATCCTTTCTTACAAATATTATATTTCCAGTAAAAGATACTGGTATATAACCTTTATTCAATCCTAATTTAACGCCAGATATGAAACTACAGCCAAGTGCTACTCTTCCTGGTATTTGCTGTTTTAGTAAATCAATATTATATTCTGTACTAGGTTTTCTTGGCAATTCATCAAAAACAGGGTCTCTATAACTATTTACTTCTAATATTACGATTTTAGGATTAAATTTTGTCATATTTTCCCAAACATAATAATCATCACAATCAATATCAATTGATAAAATATCAAAATCATATGGTAATTTTCCTTTTTCTAACCATCTATCTAAATTAAGATTATAATCATTATATAAAACCATACCGTGTTCTACTTGTAAATAAGGATTTTTGTAATAGTTTTCTATACATTTATCATATCTAATTTTATCAGATTCTATGGCAAGTCCACTAAAATTATAGTTTTCTATTAAATTATATGTATTACTAGAAGTTATTCCATCAGATGCTCCAAATTCACAAAAAGTGCCATTTTTTATATTTAATTCTTTAATTAATTGTTCAATTATTCCATCTTCACCATTTTGAGAATATATATTTTTACAAAAAATATGATAGCTATCGTTTGGTAATATATAATTACATTTAAAGAGAGAATCACTAATATTAATAGACATTTATATTTATATATTTATATTTATAAATAAAATATTAAACATATAATGGAAAAATATTCAAATCCTGTTAGAAGTGATGGATTTGGAGCACAATTACAAAATATAATATGGACATATATTTTTTGTAAAATGAATAATTTTGAATATTATTATCAACCATTTTTAAAAATAGAACACAATTATAATAATGATATAAACTTCATAAAAAATATAGAAAATTTTTTAAATTTTAAAAAACAATTTAATTTATCAAATACTAATATTAATCAAGTACCTAGTCATATATGTTATAATTACATAGAAAAAAATATATTTTCACAGAATTATGAAAAATATTTAAATGAATTTAAATGAATTTAAAGATATATTTTATAAATATAAAGAACTAAATTATTTTAAAAATAATAAAATTAATGTAGCTGTACATATAAGAAGACCCAATAAACATGATAATCGTATACAAGGGACAGATACACCGGATGATTATTATTTAACTATAATTAAAAAAATAAAAGAAAAATATTTTGATAAAAAATTAATATTTCATATTTATTCACAATGTGATTTAGAAAATTTCAAAATATATGAAAACACAAATACAATATTACATATTGATGAGAATCTATTAGATACATTCAAAGGAATGATATTTTCAGATATATTAGTAACATCTGCGAGTAGTCTTAGTTATTCTGCTGCATTATTAAGTAATGGTGAAATATATTATAAACAATTTTGGCATCCACCAATGAATAATTGGATTATAAATTAATTATCATACTTAAATAAATTACCATATTCCTTTTTTACTTCATCTATAATTTCAGGAATATCCTTAATTATTACTGATTTACTATTCTTAACTAATCCATATGCTATTTTCAATTTGGCAGATTCTTCTATAATTGGTATATTTGATCCTTCTTTATAACATACATTTTCTATAATATATTCATCTTTATTTTCTTTCAACATTTGTTCTAGTTGGAACTTAATATGTTCTTCATTATATTTTGTTGTTGCTGTTAATATATCACTATTTATATTAACTTTATCTACTAATAATTTTAAAGCTTTTGTATCGCGGGGAAAACACGGTCCTCCAAATGAATATCCAGGATTGAAATATTTATTTCCAATACGACTATCACCACCTACACTATTTAATACCTTATATTTATCAGCACCGAGTGTATCACATACATCTGATATCATATTTGCAAAAGAAATTTTTGTTGTAATAAAACCATTTATACTTATTTTTACAATTTCTGATTCAATTGGGGATAATATACAATATCTCGGTTTTGTCAGTATAAATTTATCATATATTTCTTTTAATTTGTCCGATAATATATTTGATTTAGTACCTATTAATATTATATCTGGATTTAAAAATCCATTTATTATATCGCCTTGTGCTATAAATTCAGGATTATATGATAAAGTTGTATTTATACAATCTTCAATTAATAATTGACCAATTGTATCAATATATCCAGGCATAACAGTACATCCAATTATTATATGTTTATTTTCTACTTTCATTTTATTAATATTTTGTAATAGATTTGAAACAATTGAATGATCATAAAATTTATCACCACCTGAATTAGGTGTCTGAACTATTATAAATATTATATCAGAATAATTTATCCCTTCTTCTAAATTATTAGTAACTTTAAAATTTTTACTATTAAATAGTAAATTATTATATTCAGGTTCAAGTGTTTTAAAAGATTTATCATTCAAATTTTTTACATATTCTGTATTTGTATCTACACCTAATATATTATAACCAGATTTTTCTATTAATAATGCTAATCCTAATCCTAATTTACCAACACCAATTACAGTAATATTTTCCATAATATTTAAATATTATTATATATTTAAATATTAATTTATATTTAAATATTATTTATTACAAGTTATACATAAATGCCAACCCAATTTCCCTTCTAATATTTTAAACATATAATCAGGCATTACTTTAAACCATTCTTCTTTTTCGTATATATTATCTTTGTATGGTTTTATTTTATACGGAAAAATATGTGTTTGAAAAATATTTATATTTTTAAACTTTTTTAATAATTCATATACTTGTTCATTTGTGTAGGTATATGCAAGCGGACATCCATTTTGTGCTTCATATCGTTCTTGTTCTTTATCAATCAACATTTTTTTCCATGAATTTTCGGCATATAACATTAGTTTAAAAATACCATTAGGTTTTAGTAATTTATATATATTTTCTATTATTTTATGAGGATTAGGACTATGATGAATTACTCCAAATGAATATATTAAATCAAAAGTATCTAAACCCAAAAAACTAATATCTTCTTCTGCATTAATATTATATAGTTTTCCTGACAAATTATATACTTTTAAACGCTCTTTTGTTATTTTTAATGATTCATCAGATAATTCAATCCCTGTATATTTTGCTCCATTTCTTATAAAATTAATTGCTGCTGTCCCTATACCACATCCAATTTCTAATACTTTTAAACCTTTACAATTATTAAAATCAGCAAAATCTATAATATGAGGTTCTACAAAATGTTTCTTATTTTCAACTTCATCAAAATATTCACGCGTCTCCCTTTCTAATTTTGAATGATTTAAATTACAAGGTCTATTATTCCAATATTTCTTAATATCATCAATATTTTTACATGCATTTTTATTTTCCATAATATTATTTTATATTTAAATATAATTTTATATTTAAATATTATTTAATGGATTATTATAATAAATATTTTAAATCTCCTATTAACTGGGATAATGTTATTAAAGATATTTATTTAGAAAAATATAATTATACAGGTAATTTAGATGAAATACATAAATTATTAAAAACAGATTTAATATCAGATGATAATAAAAAATTTTATGATACCATCCCTATATTTGGCGTAAATGATAGACAATCTATATTTGTTAAAGATTATTATGAATATTATGATAATAATTCTATTATTAATGAAAAATATATTAAATTTATTAATGAAGAAATCAAACCTTTATTTAATGAAGATAAATTAGTAGTTCAAAAAACTCCTAATATTAGATTTCATTTACCAAATAATAGTAATATTGGTAAACGAGATACAGACCCATTAAATATAATAGGATTACATTATGATAATGAATTTAATCATCCAAAAGAAGAATATAATATTATATTATCTATTACTGATATGTTTGATACTAATAGTTTATATTATGAAATATATCCTAATTCTAATATTGAATATGGTAATTATGAAAACCTTAAATTAGAAAAAAATAATTATTGGATTGGATATTTAAATCAATGTAAACATTATAATAAAATAAATAATACAGGAAAAACAAGAATAAGTATGGACTTTAGAATTATTTCATATTCTAAATATAAATTATCCAATGATTTATCTGTTACATCCAATTCTAAATTTATAATAGGTGATTATTATATTTTAATTTAATAATTTACTTCTTAAATAAATTTGAATATTTAAACTAAATTTATTTAAAACATAAATTATGGATAAACAAAGATGTTCATTCTGCAACAAGAAACTTAAATTAATATCATATTCTTGTAAATGCGATGGTCAATTCTGTGCGAAACATCGTTATACTCATACTCATAATTGTAAGAGTTTAGAAAAGAAAAAAAAGGATGCTAAAAAGATCCTTGAAAATAATAATCCGGTTGTAAATCATGCGAAACTTGTTAAAATCTAAATAGTATTTAAATTAATCTTTTTTTTTTATTTTTTGTTTTTCTATAAATAATTTTATTACATTTATTACATCTAATATTTCATCATCTGATAAATATTTTCTAATAACTATATTACAATTACTAGGTTCTTCAAATATTTTATTTGTATTTTCATATTTAGATTTATTGTGAGTATTCATCCAGATTTTAAAATCTGCATCAAATAAATCACGTGTCCTTTTGGTGGTGCCACAAAATCACATATAACTATTCTACCATGTTTTGATTCAAAATCAGCGAATGTTTTCATTCTTTCTGATTGTCTCATTCTACCTTTATCACTAAAATCCCAATCATTAACCATTTCTCTAACTTTATCAGCATTAAACCAACAGATATTATCTATATGTTTAATAATTCTTTCAGTTAAATATGTTTTTCCGGTATCAGGTAATCCACATATTAATATTTTCATATGAATATTAAAATAAAAAAATATATTATTCTAAACAATTTAATAATATTATAATCTAACCTGTTGTATTCTGTATCTTTTTTATCCCATTATGAACTCTTTTCTCATCCATTTCTATATCATTTACCAAGAACTGGATTAATCCACCTAGATCTTGATTTGACTTTTTAATATCC
>Ga0209504_1003349_pt1 | contig 10062 bp, 7 predicted proteins | sample COGITO_mtgs_1005_FD_184791 | JGI IMG/M metagenome (GOLD analysis project Ga0209504, IMG submission 184791) | Pelagic marine microbial communities from North Sea - COGITO_mtgs_100511 (SPAdes) (version 2) | ecosystem: Environmental > Aquatic > Marine > Epipelagic ...
GGCCGTGCGTACACCAATCGGAAGTTTCATGGGAAGTTTATCTACTGTTCCTGCACCAAAGTTGGGTGCTGCTGCTATCAAAGGCGCATTGGAAAAGAGTGGAATTGATCCTAAGATTATCGATGAAGTAATTATGGGTAACGTAATGTCTGCCAATTTGGGCCAAGCACCTGCGCGTCAAGCTGCAATGTTTGCTGGATTGGATCAGGATGTTCCTTGTACTACGGTAAATAAAGTTTGTGCTTCAGGAATGAAGGCAATTGCAATGGCTGCTCAGTCTATAAAAGCTGGTGATAACGAAGTTGTTGTTGCAGGTGGAATGGAAAACATGAGTTCAGTTCCTCATTATATGCAAGCTAGAAACGGCGTTAAATTGGGTAATATCAATATTATTGACGGAATGGTTAAAGATGGTCTTACCGACGTTTATAACGATACACACATGGGCGTTTGTGCTGATATGTGTGCTAAGGAGTATGGATTCTCCAGAGAAGACCAAGATGCGTTCGCTATTGAATCTTACAATCGATCTGCTGCTGCTTGGGAAGCTGGTAAATTCAACGACGAAATTGTACCAGTAGAAGTTCCTCAAAGAAGAGGTGATGCAGTTATTGTAAATAAGGACGAGGAATATTCAAACGTGAGAATGGATAAGATTCCAACTTTACGTCCTGCATTCCAAAAAGACGGAACGGTTACAGCTGCAAATGCTTCAACATTGAATGACGGTGCTTCTGCATTGATTTTAGCAAGCGCTGAGGCGGTTGAGAAATACAACTTAACTCCATTGGCGAAAGTTACTTCGTATGCTGATGCAGCTCAAGCGCCAGAATGGTTTACAACTGCTCCTTCTAAAGCAATTCCAATTGCATTGGGAAAAGCAGGATTAGCTACTGCTGATGTTGATTACTGGGAATTGAACGAAGCGTTCTCTGTAGTTGGATTAGCGAATACTAAAGAGTTGGGATTAGATCCTGCTAAGGTGGACGTAAACGGTGGTGCTGTTTCATTGGGACATCCACTTGGGAACTCTGGTTCTAGAATCATTGTAACCTTGATCAACGTTTTGAAACAAAACAACGGAAAGTATGGTGGAGCAGGTATTTGTAACGGAGGCGGTGGTGCTTCTGCTATGATTATCGAGAACGTATAAGATTACAAAACAAAGTGAATTGAAAAAGCCTCGAGGAATCGGGGCTTTTTTTGTGCTATAAATTATCGACTTGCTCCGTCTCTTGATCTCACAGACATTTCGCATGACCTGTAAAACTCAACTCAACCCAACCCAATCCAATCAAAAGCCATCTAGGATAAGCGAAAGACCCACATCTGACCGGCCTTCTTTGGGCATAGCAAAGGCGTCTTCATTTCGGTACACCTCAGGACCTGTTTTAATCTAGCTGTCTGCTTTTACTAGAATGTAAGGGTATCTATTTTTGATAAAAAGATCGTTTTGATCAACGGTAAATCCAGCCGTTAATTCATCTAATTCCCTTATGCTATCGTTCATGTTAATTTCGTGTTATTTGCCTTTGGTCTACATCTACTATGGAGTAATAACGAATATGATAAATCCAAAGGACTTTTAATAATTCAAAACAATTTGCCACCATAAACAAATGATGGTGAACAACGTACCTAATTTATGCTGCAACTGAATATATTGATATTAATGCAGAAGTTCTTCATATATTTTTAATATTACAGAATAATTTTTTTGAATGAGATATTTAACTAAATCAAGATTCCGTCTGGGCATAGATTGCCCAGCCAAGTTGTATTATACCAAAAAAGAAAAATTGTATGCCAATACAAAGGATCTAGATACTTTTATGCAGGCACTTGCATCAGGTGGGTTTCAGGTAGAAGAACTAGCAAGGCTTCATTACCCGGGTGGAACATTAATTGAAGACGATAGGTCTTCAAAAAACTACTATTCGAATGCATTAGATAGTACTATAAGGGCTTTAAATAAGAGTGATGATGCAGTGATATATGAAGCAGCATTTTCTTACGAAAAGTTATTTATTCGTACAGATATTCTGGTTAAAAAAGGAAATGACGTTCAGCTGATAGAAGTAAAATCTCGGTCTTTTGATCCAAATAATCTGGGTTTTTTTAATAAGAACGGATCGATTAAACCAGGATGGATAAGTACCTTTTATGATGTGGCTTTTCAGAAGCATGTCATTGAAAAAAGCCATCCTGAGTGGAATGTGTCTGCTTATTTACTAATGGCCGATAAAACGAAAAAAGCTAGTGTTGACGGACTCAATCAGATGTTCCGAAAAACCGATAAAGGCAACAGAACGGGAATCGATGTAATGGTTAAGACGCACAAAGAAACCGGAGACTCTGTATTAGGGTTATTAAAAGTTGATGAATATTTAAACCGTATTTATAACGGTCAGCAAAGGGCGATAGAAAGCATGGACTTTTATGACATGATCGACACTTTTTCAGAGTATTATAGCAAAGATGAAAAGATTAACTGGCCCATAGGTTGGCATTGTAAAAAATGTGAGTTTAAAACCAATGAAGAAACGCGGCAACTTATAAGTGGTTTTGATGAATGCTGGAAAAAGCAGAAGAACTTTACCGACAGCGACCTGAAAAAGCCCAATATTTTTGAAATAGGTAATTTTAGAAAAGCTAAATTACTGGATAGTGGTATATTTTTTATGGAAGAGCTTGTTCAGGAAGATGTTGGATCAGATTTCTCTCCTTATCATCTTACCAGTCAGGAAAGACAGTGGGTACAGGTAGAAAAAGCACTAGAGCTTAACAAAAACGGAAAGGCGGATTTTTACCTAGATATAGATAATTTATCTACTGTAATGAATAACGAATGGAAATACCCGCTTCATTTTATAGATTTTGAGACCAGCCAGGCCGCATTGCCCTATACTAAAGGAAGAAAGCCTTATGAACAGGTTGCTTTTCAATTCTCTCATCATATTGTTTATGAAGGTGGTCGTATTGCGCATCAATCCGAATATATTCATCATAAGGCTGGAGTTTTTCCGAATTTTGAGTTTGTAAGAATACTGAAAGAGGCATTATCAAATGATAATGGTTCGGTGTTTAAATTCGCGAAACATGAGAACACGATACTTAATGCTATTTATACTCAGCTTGGTGCCTCAAATGAACCCGATAAAGAAGAGTTGAGAGATTTTATTAGAACCATTACTAAATCTGTTAAAAAGTCTGCTGAGCAATGGGAGGGAGACAGAAACATGATCGATCTTTGTGAGGAAGTAAAGAAATATTTTTATCATCCTTACATGAAAGGGTCCTATTCGATTAAGAAGGTACTACCAACCGTACTTCGTGTTAGTGATCATCTGTATGAAAAATACTCTCAGACCATTGGTCAGCTAGGTATTAGCTCCAAAAATTTCCCTGATAATCATATTTGGATAAAAGAAAAGGATATTTCTCCCTATGATGCGCTACCAGCAGTTGACCTATCGGTTATAAAAGATTCTGTTTCGGGTATTGACCGCATAAGCGATGGCGGTGCGGCCTTATCTGCCTATGCTAAACTTCAGTATACCAATATGAGCGATCAGGAAAGAGAGGTCATTAAAAATGCGCTATTGAAATATTGCGAACTCGATACACTTGCAATGGTAATGATCTGGGAATTTTTTAAGTTTATTTGCGATAATAAATAAATATGAACAGATACTTTCTTTTTTTTATAGCGTTGTTGTTTTACAACTTTTCTGTGGCTCAGTCCATTGTCAATACCGAAAAATTATTTATAGATAATGACGATGGTTTTGCTGTTTCTGCAGAGCTTATGGGCAGCTCTATACAGGGGAATGCAGACGTGCTGCTGGTGGAATACTCTCTTAATTTTGCGTATAAAAGAGCAAAGAACTCGTTTAAATTACTGAGTGGGGGAGAGTATATCAATGAAAGTAAACAGGTAATATCCAATAGTATATTTAGCCAGCTGAGGTATAACTATAATTTTTCAGCAAAAAGCCGCCTATTTGCCTTTGCTCAGGTACAGAGTAATGCCATATTATTATTGGAGCATAGGCTGCTTGGTGGTGCAGGATTCAGACAGAATATTATTGAAAAGAAAAAGGATTCGACCCGAACGTTTAAAATTGACCTTAGTGCGGGGATAATGCAGGAAGAGGAACTGCTCAACCGCACCGATTTGCCAGTTGCTGAAAAATACTATACGAACTATACAAGAAGTGTTATTTCTTTAATTGGAGTTTATGAGGTGAACGATGTGTTTACTATAGTTAATACAACCTATTTACAGCAATATTTAAAAGACTTTTCAGATTATAGATTACTCAACGAAACCAACCTGATGTTTTCCATCAATGAGTGGCTTTCCGTTAGTCTCGATCTAGAATACAGGTTCGATAGCGACCCGCCCTCTATTCTAAAAGACACCGATTTTAACACCAATTTTGGATTGGTTTTTAGTTTGTAACCCGAATTATTTAATTAGAACAAAGGCATAATATTATTACTTGTTCATCCACTCCGGTAAAAGGTTTTCATTGTTTGTTTGCTTCGCAAGTCGAATTGCTTCTTTTATTACATCTTGTGTAGGTTTGTGTTCTAGTCCAGCGTCATCTTTTCGCAGTTTTGCGCATAAAATATAGTTCTCAATGGCCTTTTTGTATTCTTTTAACTGCTCATAACAAATTCCCAATTTAAAAGGAAATCCCCCTAATGTAGGTTCTAGTTTAAACCCTTGTGTTAAAATGTTAATAGCAGCTTTAAATTCTTCTGTTTCTATGAGAATATTTCCAATCTCAAAATACAATCTAACTTTCGCGATGTTATTACTTTCTGAGATTTTAAGTGCCTTTTTTAGGTTTTTCAGTGCATTTAAGTAATCGCTAGAAAAATGATAGGAATTTCCAAGATTCTTGTATGATTCTATATGACCTTCAACTTGAACTTTGTCTGATTTTGTATCAAGTTTACCATGTTTTTCTATAAATTTAGACCTAGCTATTATCATTTCTTTCATGAAGCCTGTGTTTAGGCATACTCGTTTGTATTTTTGATGAAATTTTGTGGAGCAATCATAAAATTTTAAAGCAAATCGAGTTTTCTATTTATTGCCAATAAGTTATTAGAAATGTACTGTTTATGAATAAAAAAGACTGTAAAATACACATTATTGGAGCGGGAGTTAGTGGACTCGTAGCTGCTAAAGTTTTGGAAGATAATGGATACAGTCCAGTTATTATTGAAGCAACTGAGCGAGTAGGAGGAAGAGTAAAAACCGATGTCGTAAATGGATTTCAATTGGACCACGGTTTTCAGGTCCTACTTACGGCCTATCCAGCTGCTCAGAAATATCTTGATTTTGGTGCTTTACAATTACAGAAATTTTTACCGGGTGCTTCTATTTTTAAAAATGGCAATCAACTAATTATAGGGGATCCGCTAAAAGACTTTTCCTTATTGTTTTCAACCTTGTTTTCAGGCATTGGAAACTTTTCGGATAAACTAAAAATACTAAAGTTGAATAATAAGCTTAAGCGAAAAAACGTGTCGGCAATATTTGCTGAAAAAGAGCAAACCACTTTGTCTTATTTGCGGGAACTTGGATTTTCGGACGAAATCATTAATGATTTTTTTAAGCCTTTTTTCAGTGGTATTTTCCTTGAAACAAAACTTGAAACCTCCAGCAGAATGTTTGAGTTTGTGTATAAAATGTTTGGAGAGGGTTATGCCGCTTTGCCGAAAGCTGGAATTGAGGCGATTCCCAAACAATTGTTGCAAAATTTGAAGAGCACAGCAGTCCAATACAATACGAAAGTGATTTCAATAAAAGATGGCGAAATTGAGCTGGACGATCAGACAACATTAAACAGTGACTTTACAATAATTACAAGCAACATTAGTAACCTGTGTTCAGGTGCAGAAAATAGTATAGTTGAATGGAAATCGTGCGAAAACTTGTATTTCGAAACTGAAGCTAGAGTCATTGATAAGCAATTAATTGGCCTTATTTCTGAAAAGGGAGCGCTAATCAATAATATTTTTTATCCGACATGTTTGGAGACTGAGCAAGTACCGCAGAAGGAATTACTGTCGGTAACAGTAATTGACAAGCAAGGTTTAAGCGATGAAGCGCTTATTGAAGCAGTTAAAAAGGAATTGAACGCCTATTGTGGTATCGAAGCCTGTACCTTCATAAAACACTATACAATTCCTATGGCGTTGCCTAAATTAGATAACTTGAAATACGAGTTACCGCCAGCTGAAACAAGATTAAGCTCCCACATTTTTTTAGCGGGAGACACGCAGTTAAATGCTTCCTTAAATGCAGCTATGATTTCAGGCGAAAGAGCAGCACTTGGTGTCTTAGAGGCGCTTTAAAATATTTTTTCAGTGCTAATTGCAGTCAATAGCTTGTTAATAGGCTAATTTCATGGCGAAGTAAATATATAGTGCGGAAAGCTTCACTTTGCACAAGATTTTTTGATTTAAAATACCACTCATGGGAATAACAGTAAAAGATTTTATGTCCACACCAGTCACAACTGCAACTGGAGAAGATAGCGTTTTGGAAATTAGAACACTAATGCAGGAAAAAGGAATTCACGCTATTCCGGTCATTTCCTACACAAATGATACGCTTAAAGTAGAAGAGACTATTCAAGGTATTATATCAGCTACAGATATGAATAAAGAGGTGAGCGAGGACGCAGCGGTAAAGGATGTAATGAATACCTCCAGTGTTCATGTTGTGCATATAGATTCAAGCGCTCAAGCAGCTGCCAATATGATGTTAAAACATAAGGTGCACCATATCGTTGTGATGGATGAAGGAGAAATAAAAGGTATGCTAAGCTCTTTGGATTTCGTGCGCTTAGTTGCTGAAAAAGTGTTGGACTAAAATCCCATATACGCTAAACCTTAAAATTAAATTACCTCAGAAGGGTTACATAGCCAGTGTAGCTTGTTCCATTTACATCTAATCGGTAGAAATAAACGCCTTCTTGGCAAGGTTCACCTACAAATGTTCTTCCATCCCAAATAGGAAACCCTTCTTCAGACTGAAAAACTAGAGCACCCCAACGATTATATACGGATATAGTGCTGCAGTCAACGAAATCATTGCCCATAGTAAAGTCAATGTCATCATTTATACCATCGTAGTTGGGAGTAAATACATTGGCTATGCTGTCTGCTGTAAAAGAAAGAAGGGTTTCATTAATATTTATGATCTTAGTATTTGTGTCTTTGCAATTATCGACAGACTCAACAGCGAGTTGCAACGAGTAGTCTTTGTTTCTTATCACTTCAAATGATATTACCGGATCAGAGCCAAGATCTGCTCCATCTAAGAGCCAATTGTAGGAGAAAATAGCCGATGGATTTATACTCGCAGTTACAATGCCCGCTTCGCAGCCAACTTTTGCTTTACTAGTAAAAGCTGCTTTAACCGAAGCGTTTACCTGTACAAATACTGTTGCCGAATCTATGCATCCTAATGAATCAGATACAACTATTTGATAATTAGTGCTGGAATCAGGAAATGCTTTTGGAGTTGAGTCAGACGATTGAGATAAATTAGCAGCAGGCGACCATGCATAGTTGAAGGGTTTTGAGCCAATTACATCGTACACTCGAAGAGTAGCAGTATCACCACCACAACGTATACTATCTCCAGTCGCTCTAATTCTAAATGTACCTACCTTTATGGAATCAACTGAAGTGCAACCGCTAGTATCTACCGCTAACAAATAGTAGGTTCTAGGGAAAGGGTCTTTAGTTACCGGGTTTTGAGTATTTGAGTTCAGCAATTTATCGGCGGGCGCCCAAATGTAGGAGGATGTTATTGGTCCAGTAGGATTGCCTCCGAGCTCAATATTCGCAGTAGTATCCTTACATACAATCCTATCTCCACCAGCATCAATAATCGGTTTACTTTTCACGGTTAGATCTACAGTGTCTGAAAGGATACAATTGCCCGATTTTACTGAAACTATATAGCTGAATGGGCCTGCATTTACTGGGGTAACAGTGGGATTTGCAATATTCGCGCTATCTAAATCGGTAGCAGGAGACCATAAATAATTTAAGTTACCAGGCACATTGGACGTTCCTCCCAATTTATAAGGAGTAAATTGACAAAGTACAGTGTCTAATCCTGCATCAACTAAATCGTTTGTTAAGACTACAATGCTTACTGAATCTCTGCTTGCCCCGCAAAAATTCGAGACCTCTACCCAGTAATTACCTGATTTGAAGATGCGTAAGTCTTTCGACCTTGAGCCATCATTCCAGAGTGCTTTAAAAACAGATGTATTTACACTAAAAGTTAGGGTATCTCCTTGACAAAGTGTTGTATCTGGACCAAGGTTAGCAATTGGAGCTGGAGGCACTTCAACAGTATCTTTAACCGTAATCTGACCGCATGAATAAGTAGTGGTTAAACTTACAACATAGGTTCCATTTAACGTGTAGGCATGTTTCGGACTTTGAATCGTATCTGAAGAACCATCTCCAAAGTCCCATTGGAAGTTCAATGGCCTTTCGAGTGAAGTGCTTTTAAATTGAACCGTGTCTCCCAAACAGATAGTATCACTACCATTTATTGCATTGCTAAATTGAATGGTATTACCGAGGTCAACCAATGAAACGCCAGCAGCATAGCCATATGAAATAACAGACCCATAGCCCATACTGTATGCTATAAATCCACAGCCTTTTGTTTCAAGCCTATGATACCCAGCTGCAATTTTTGTGGTTTTGTAAGAGAAGTCGGCGTTTTGTGAAAATGGTGTCCAACCAAGCATTTGAGTGCTATCTAAAAACATCAATCCAGTATCTAAGGTTCGAGTCAAAGTGTGTACGTAGTGATTTTGGATGAGCGCAGTGTCTACAGCAAAAAAGGAGATCGAATCCAAAAACATTTGTTCAGTGGCATTAAGCATAATCATGGAAGGGTCTGTTCCTGATCGCGTGCAGCCATTTTGACCGGTAACCATAAATTGCCCAAGCGCTATAGGCTTATTACTTGTGTAATTGTGAATTGCGCTAATGGTGTCATCGTAAAACTCACCAGCTTTTAGTTCAGCTACTAAAAAACCATCTTTAAAAACTTCGGTCGAATCTCTATCTGCTATGATTTTAATGTAATCTAGATTAATTACAGGAGTGGGTATAGCAAAGTAATCTTGTCCCCAAGTGTTGGTTGGCATCATTGCTTCGTAAAGAGGATCTAGCGAACCTGTATTGCAATAAACCGAAGACCAAACATTTCCAGAATAAACAAAAAAGCTTTTGTCGTTTACCGATTCGATTAATGTTCCCGTTAAATCATCCTGAACAGAATCGGCTTGGGCCTGATATACCTGATTTGGAAGAATCGTATCTCGGTACGTAACACCAGAATCGAGTCCACCGGCTATATCTCCAAATGGGGTAATGTCAACTATTACCGTATCTCCACCGCTAACTACATTAAATTCAGATTCGTACAATGTGTTTCCTCTCACTTCTGATATGTGCGACATAACTCGGTAACGCTTCGGACCAGGAATGTTTGGAAGTACAAGAGAAGCTTCATGTCTAGCTGCTGCAAGCGTCACTGCAAAAACAACCACATCTTTATTTGAAGTTACATGAACGCCACGATTAACATGAATCGCAGACCCTAAAATGTTTGCATCTGTTGAAGGTATGCGCACTTCAACTACTTGACCTGGCACCACAGTGAAATTTTGAGTAAAGCCAGTACCGGGTATTTCCACGGTTCCAGATGCATTTTCATTGGAAGTAATGTTTACCCAATACAATGCATTTGCTCTATCTCGAGTTTCAGTAAAAGCAAACCAAAAGTCAGTTCCAGAATTTGTAAACAATTGAGCATAACAATTGGATACAGACAAGAAACCAAATAGAATGAATACTAAAACACGTAAGGACAGGTGCATAGCATCAAATATAGATTTTCTTTACCATTTATACTTAATTGCAGTATGCATTCGACCTTTCAATTTTGAGTAAATAGGCGAACAATATAATTTTTGCATTTTTAGTTTAGCAGGCTTGCAA
>Ga0209504_1003366_pt1 | contig 10024 bp, 19 predicted proteins | sample COGITO_mtgs_1005_FD_184791 | JGI IMG/M metagenome (GOLD analysis project Ga0209504, IMG submission 184791) | Pelagic marine microbial communities from North Sea - COGITO_mtgs_100511 (SPAdes) (version 2) | ecosystem: Environmental > Aquatic > Marine > Epipelagic ...
TCCACGGTCTTTCCAGAAGTCTACATACCTGTTGACTGTCTCGTCCCAACGCTCTCGTCTGCTCTCCTCTGGTAGCCAACGTGCGTACCTGCTCTTGTGTATAAACTGTTGATACTGATCCATTATTCCATATCCTCTGAGTTAAATTTAAAATACTCGTCAAAGCCCTGCATGATGTACTGCTCTATACAACGCTTAATTGTTTCTTCAATGGGTGTGTCTGTGTGCTTGTGCGCCCTAGTATACCCTGCGTCTATACCTTCTTCAACTAGCCGTTCTATTAGGGGATACATTTTAACTTTCATCTCGATACTCCAACTTCAAGAGCCTTTAGCGCTGCCACCAACATCTCCAACAACATTGCCATTAACATTACCACCAACATTGCCACAAACATTGCCATGAACATGCCTATAAACATTGCCACGAACATCGCCACCAACATTACCACGAACATGCCTATAAACATCTCCAAAAACACTTCCTTTAACATCGCCAGCAACATCGTTACCAACATCGCCACAAACATTGCCACAAACATTGCCAATAATGGAGCCACAAACATCGCCACCAACATTACCACGAACATGTTTATAAACATCTCCAACAACATTGCCATAAACATTACCACCAACATTGCCACGAACATCGCCACGAACATCGCCATCAACATTGCCAATAATTGAGCAGAGCACTTTTTTTATTTCGATATGGCCGGTAATGTCTTTAGCTATTGTCATGTTTTCTTTTACAAAGTCTAGGATTTCTTTATCTGATATTTTAATTGTTTTCACCTTTAGCTTTTCTCCTCATTCTCAAACACCACCACTTGTGTCAGGCGTGCTAAGTACCACTGGCATTTCTGTAGGTCTTCTACCTGCTTACCTTTATAGTCATAGCGCCAGAGGTACTTCATAGCGTTGCCCTTGAGATAGCCTTTGTACGCTACACTGGACATAGACTCTTCAATGGCTTCGATACATTCAATACGCCCTGTGTTGTAGTGGTCAGGGTTATTGACTACATCCTCTACTTCATTATCCCAAGAACTATGGGCGGCTTCTTCCTCATCGTCCCACAGAGATTTTAATAAGTCTTGCTGTCGTTGCTCTTCGTTAGCTAGTGCAATGTACTTATCAAGCAGTGGGGCATGCAGTTTATGTGGTAACTCAGCCCGTGTGTCATCGGGTTCTCGTTCAAGCGGTGGATGTGCTTCTCGTAAACGATCCCAATCAAACCGTGTTGCGTCATTAATACTCATCTTCAAAATCCTCTAGTAATCTGTCAAAGTCTTTAATTATTCTATCTTCAAAAGCATCAACCAAGTCTACTGTCGTGATACCTAACAACTCACAAATTAGGTCTTCATCAAGCCACTTTTCCATCTGTTCTTTTAGTTCATCGAGTGTCATAGCCATTAGACTTTCTTCCCTTTAATGTACTTGGTCATTTCCTTTGATGTCTCAATGGTGTAGTGCTTGAAGCCTTCCTTCTCACACCACTCACCCATTGTTATCTTACCACCCTTCCGTACCTTCTTGCTAGGGTTTGACAATACAAAGATGATCTCCCATTCGGGCATCGAGTCTTTAATGGCCTTGTACTTCTGTGTGTCGCCAACTCTGAAAAAGCCCTTGCACTCTATCAGTACTGCCTTGTCTTCGTGTACGAAGTCCGGTAGGTACTTCCTGTGTGTAGTGTAGGGCAGACCGTAAGGTTCAAACAGGTACTGTCCGTCTAGCTTCTGTGATAAGTCCTTCTCTAGCCCTGATCTAAAAGCCCTCTTCATCTGGCATGATCTCCCTTACTCTTGGCTCGTTTACTACGTTGACGAGAAACTTCGGCCCGTATGCGTAATTGAACACCCTTAAATCTGGGTAGCAATGGTCTTTGAACTGACAGTATGAGCAACCAATAGAGAGCTTTAAGTTTCCTGACTTGCCGTCTGGTATAGGTTGTGTACACCACTCCTTTGGTTCTGGTTGCTCTACTAGCTTTTTTACATGCTTAACTCTTTCAGTAATAGGCTGCTTAAGTACATCGTAGACAGCGGCCTGTGTGTCTTCTAGGTCATACTTGAGATAAGTCAAGTGACCGTTAGCCTTGTCCATTGCCAGCCAACCGAACTGTGTAGCACCTTCTGAGTAAGCGTAGGCTTTGATCTGGTCTATGTAGCCAAACGGATCGTCAAACGCTAATGACCCATCCTTAAACTTCTTAAACCCAAACGCACTTGCTGATTTAACATCTGTCACAACCCCGTCAATCTTACAGTCCATGTGTCCTACGATCCCTTCGACTTTGCAGACCTTCTGCTCATCAGTCACACTGTGTCCCGCCATTCGTGTCAAGAAGATTAACATCTCTTCAATTAAATGACCATACATAAACTTGACATAGGTGTGTGGTTCTATCTTCTCGCCTTCCGTCCCGTTAAAGTGATTCCAGAGGTACTTGTCGGTGCGGCCAATATTTGACAGGCGTAGCCTGCGGTTATCCTCTCGCTTCTTCCGACCAAACTCCGTTCGCATTAGAGCTTTGACACCCTCTCCGAATCTCTCTATCTCTTGCTCTACATCTACAGATGGGTCAGCGTCCTTGCTTTCCATCAGAGCGTAGATGTCTTCTACTACGTTTTCAACAGTTTTCATCGTACTCGCCTTTTGCAGAATCTATAATTCGTTTAGCTATCTCAACACTACATTTAAACCATTCGTTCTTTTGTTCAAATAAATCACTTAGTAATTCATGCGTGTCGCTTTCTAACACTCTCCTAAGCTGTGTATCAACAACATATTCTAACTTGTAATCTCTGTGGGGGCTTGACGTTTGATAGCCACTGAGTCTGTCCTGAGCGTCTACAGCCATTCCTACCTTTACCCAACCTTCCCATGCAGGGTTCGTGACTATATACACCTGACCCTCTGGGCTAGTCTTGTAGTTCTCTAAGGAACTAAACGCTGCATCTTCAAAACCCTTATATCTGCCTGCTTTATACAACGGGTGCGTCTTTTTAATTTCCTCACCATTAACCCACATCCTTTTAGCATCCCTTGCCTGTACTGCTTCCTTGTTATCCTTGTAATACTTACCCTTAGTGAGTGTCTGCCCATGTGTTTCCAACTTTGTAATCTCCGGCGAGAGGGCAGTTGAGCTTGTAGTGCTGTCCGGCAGCTTCAACACAGCTTGTTGCCAACCTTCCGAAAACCTCTGATTTCTCTTGCTTGACCTCTGTCTGGATTTCATCATGTATGTTCCCTAATATTTTGTAGTCTATACCCCATAGTATAGCATATTCATCGAGCAAACACAACGCCTTCTTCATAACAATTGCGCCTGCTGATTGTAGGAGGCTGTTCAGTGCAGCATGTTCTGATCGTATTGTGACCCTTCTCCTATCCAGTCCATAAACATAGCCTCTTCCAGCCGCCAGTCCAACTCGTTCTCGTAGGACTCCAAGAGCAGGCGTATTTGCAAGGAACTTATCTTTAAGTCTCTTACCATCACGCTTAGTTCCTCCAACGATACTTCCGATCTTGGCGTCTCCTGCCCCATAAAGGAAAGCGTAGATGAAAGTCTTTGCTTGATCTCTAGTGTCAAGGCCCGCAGCCAACTGATTTGCCGTGTGTATATCTCCGTTGAGTATTTCATTTGTGTAGTCCTCGTCATTCATGTAGTGAGCAAGCATTCGCAGCTCAAGTCCACTGGCATCCATACCTACCAGCTTGTAACCTTTGGGTACTGTCCACACATCACGACACTGTTTGCCGTAGGGTGAGTAGACTGCTGGCACCTGTCCCATGTTAGGGCTTGAGTGTGTCATACGACCCGTCACAGCTCCGTTGGGATTAACGTACCCATGTACTCTACCGTCATTCTTAACTGCGTCTAGCCAGCTCTGTACCTGCGCGATACGCTTTTGGATCATCAGGTACTCGCCAATCAGTGCCGCTTCCGGTATACCTTTAACATCCCTGAGTACTGACTCGTCTACAATCGGTTGTCCTGTCTCTGTAAATGTCTTGGGCTTCCAGCCAAAGTATTGTAGATGTCTCCCTATCTGCTGTCGTGACCCTAGGTTAAACACTGGGAAGTCTATACGACTGAACTCTGCTACTGCTGTTTCCCACTCATCCCCTAGAAATTTAAGCCCAACAATCGAGTACGAACCATCTTTCTTAATCTTGGGTGTAACTTCTTTGATAAATGTTGGTAACGGTTTGAAAGTCTGATGCACTTCGTCTTCAAGGTCATATTTCTTTTCCTTCAGTTCTGCTAGTAATAAAAACGCTTTCTCTTGATCTAAGAGCCAGCCTGTCTTAATCTGCTGTGATATAATGCCTTGCACCCTATGCTCAAGATCAATACTCTCGCTTCCATAATCACGAAGCTCGTGAAGTAATCTCTGGTACACCAGTTCGTTAACTGTAACATCCTGTTTACAATACTCAAGCATGTCATCTGTATACGCAGTAAAATCATTAAAATCTCCTTTGTGCTGACCTAGTGTCTTGCCCCAGCTATCTAGTGAATGACCACCATCCCGTGAGGGGCTTGCCAATCTGGACATGACTAATGTGTCAGTAACTTTACATTTACTAAAATCTGTACCTAACAATTTCTTCAGCACTGGTATGTCATAGCCAATTATGTTATGGCCTATCACTTCACAGTCACCTTGATCCTTAAGCCAGCTATTAAACTCTTGTAGCTCGTCACCTGCCCATGTAATCATCTGTTTAGTCTCCAGCACATAGGCTGCAATACACCAGACTAGGGTAGGCTCAAAACCATTGGCCTCTATGTCAAATACAATTTTACTCATTAGAACTCCGCTTCATCACCTGTTGGACAACTTGTCTCAATCATACGACCTGACTCCTTATCATAATACAGGTAACAGGCAGGCCCTGTCAAGCCGACAAAGCGATTCTTTAGTACTCTTACGCATGTCGTGTTACGTGTCTCTGGGTCTGCGTGTTGTTGGTCACGTTCTAAACCAATAACTATGTCGCTAAGTTGCGCGATTGCCGCCGATCCTCTCAGTTCTCCCAAACTAATCTTACCGCCATCCTCGTGTGCCTTGGAGCCGCTAGGTCTGCGTAGGTGTGACACTAGGAATAGTCCTACACCTGTCTCCTGTACCAGCTTACGGAGGTTAGTCATAATGGAGTCAATGGCCTTACGCTCGTCTCCGTTGTCCTGATCACTAACCACGATGCTTAGGTGGTCTAGGATGATCCACTTGCAGTCCAGACCTTTAGCCATGTATCGTATACGGCCTAACAGGTTGTCCTCGCTAGTGCTGCCCCAGTGATCAAACATAAAGATACGTCCTGACCCCATGGTCTGATCCCAATACCCTTTCTTCTCTTCCTGTGTCACTGTCTTGTCAAGGTGCAACTGCTTGTTGGCTTCGATTGACATAATACCCAATGCTGTCTTTGGTATGTCCTCTTCGAGTGCGAGGATACCGATGTTGTCCTCTGAGGCACCTAGTAGGTAATGCTCCAGCTCCCTGACAATCTGTGACTTGCCCATGCCTGACCCTGATGTAATAGTGACTAGCTCCTTGGGTCTAAAGCCGTGCGTAAGCTCGTTTAAGCAGGCCCATGGGTAGGGTATAGACTTTACGTCTGACTGCTCTATGATCATTTCCCATGTATCACTACCGCGAACAATACCATCCGGCTGGTAGGTCTTGGCGTTCCACCACTCTTTAACGAATGCCTGTACCTTGTTGTCCCGTAGCATGTCGCCTGCATCCTTCATAGGGAGCGTGACGTTCTTTGCTTTGTTGGGGGTGAACAAGTCAAGCACCGACTTAGCTGCCTCCTGTCCTGCCTTATCATTGTCAAAACAGATTACTACGTTCTCAAAAGTCTCTAGCCATTCGAGGTTGGCTTTGATGTCTTTGGCTGCTCCTGCTGCCCCTGATCGGATGGAGACGACTGGCCACTTCCCGTCAAACATTTCGTTGACAGCAAGTGCGTCCGCCTCGCCTTCTGTGATCGTGATATACTTACCGCCTGCCTTGAATGCCTGCTGGCCGAACAACCCCGAATCATCAAAATCTCCTGTTGCATAGAACGATTTATTATCAACAATGCGTACCTTGGTGCCTATGGCATTGCCTGTGTCTTTGTGGTGGTAAGGATAGTGGTGCTTACTAATCTTCCCATCCGTGCCGTATTCTACTGTCACACCGTAACGCTTTGCTGTGTCCTGAGAGATACGCCTATCCGTTATTGCTGCTACTACACCTGTCATCTCTAAAGACCTCGCTGGTTTCTTGTTTACTGGTTGGCCTATCTGTCCGTTGCCATGCTCGTAATGGTTGCAGCCCCCAGAGAAGCAGACTGCATGTCCATCACTATAACGAGCCAGATTGTCACTAGAGGCGCACGAAGGGCACGCCTCATGTTGAACAAATGTTGACTCTACTGTCATCAGAAGTCCTCACAACCTTCCGGCTCTGCTAATTCCAAGACCTTGATCTTGTTGAGGTAGGTGCTGGTGCCGTGTACTGGGTGGGGCTGACCCTCTGCATACATAATGCGTACCTTAGACCCTCGACCGATACGCCCCTTGAAGGTGCCGCCCTCTGCATCGACAATAGGCACATCATACTTGGTACTGAACTTGCGCTGTTTGCTGCCTTCATACTCTCGCATCTTAACGCCCACGCCTGTTAGTTTTGACGCTGTGTCCTCATCTAATGTCAATACTACAGAGTATTTACCTGTTGACTGACCCTGATACATCTCATGCTCATCTAGATTTTCAAACGCAATTAAACCTTCTAATACTGCCATGGTGCTTTCCTTTTGGTTGTGATGGTACTTAAGTACCTTTTGGTTAATACTTTAATTATTTATAATAACTTTCCCTTGCTTACCTAAGTATTATATACGGCACTGACTAACTCGTCAAGCTCTTTCGTACTTAATGTCTCAGAAACATGTCTTAAATCATCTCCCAGCTTATTCAGTGCATCGTTAGAATGAGAGAAACAGGTATTGCATAAGTCTACATGATGCCCTGTATATTTGTCAATACGTTTTAATTCATATTCGCCTAGTATCTGGTCACACGCTTTACATCTACTCATTGGGAAACACCTCTCTGTGTCTGGTTGCCATCTCCTGATAGGGGTTGGCGTAGTATTCATCTCTGACCTGCCTAGTGACTCGCTGGGTCAGCTCTGATAGTGACATACAGTATACCTGATACTCTACCAGCTCATCTACCATAACGTGTGCCGCTGGCTCAATCCAATCGTTTTGGTCGTACTCATAGCCCAGCAAATTCTCTTTTATTTTACTCATTATTTCTCCGTTGATTTAAAGAAGGCGTAAATAAGACACGCCATTCCTACAATAATACACCATAGCCACATTACTCGTCAACCTCCTCGTAGACCCTACCATAGCTAATTAAACATAGCGGTAAGCTGATTAGTGTACCCATGAAGGGCAAGGCTCCCATCTCCCCAGTTGAGGGGTCATATATCCACACAGCGCGCCCATCTGCAAACTCTAGGTCTATCCCCACGCCTAGGCGGTACTCTATGGATAGTGAACGTCCGAATAATATCATAATGGCACGCTCTCATCTACTAATTCCTTAACGAATAGACCATCAACCATCTGGCCCTTCCTATCCTTAATGTCCCCGTATGCATGCCAGAGGCAATCAAACAGGCTTAGATTGTTCCTAGTGGCAATGTTTATTAAGACTACCATTATATCACCTATATCATCAATGGGCGTTAGATCGGCATTGAGAGACAATCGCAGCTCCTCTACCTCCTCTGCTAGCTTCTCGAATTGCTGTATGTCTGTCGATCCCTCTATTAAGTTGCGGTCTGTGTGCCATTGTATGACCTTTCTCTCCATCTCTCCTAATATCATTCGCTGTATTCCTCCATCCATTGTAAGTCTGCTTTAATGTCTGCTAGTGCCTCGTCAATCTCCCATTGTTCCACGGGTGGGTATTCATCGGCATCATCTAGCAGGTGTTCGTCCCCATGTAATTCGTTATCATTCATAATATCACCTTTAAAGTATGTATGTGCCGATAGCATAGCCGATAGGCCAACCAATTGCAAACCCTATTAAGCACCATTTAGTATAAAAATATAGCTCTTTCATGATCGTTTATCCTGTGTTTATGTCTGTTTGATATCGTTTATGGTTGCAAACCTAAAGCCATGACCGCGACCCAGTACCAACTGAAGGCTCCGATTATAGCCAGTAGGCCAGTGACTGACCACCCTATGACCTCCACTATTATATTTTGCACAGTATCGCGCCTCTGTGCCTTCTCTACTTGTCTCCGCATTGCGCTATTCATTGTGTCAGCTCCTTATATTCGAGGGGTGTTAATACGTTCGCTATGTATTCTGTGGACGCACAAACACGCGCACCATTAGATAATAAACATATGTCATACGGTTCTATCTCTATAATCCAATACCACTCCGAATCGTCACCATACAAATTGTGGTGCAATTGCACATAATCACCGACAAACAGTATCAGTATGCTTGGACGGTTCGGCATTGTTGCATCTTTAATATTCATTAGGCAAGCCCTCCTTCAATTAAAAGTATATCACCCATCAATGGCGGATGCCATTTTAACCGGTGTTGAGACAGTACATTATCAAGCCCAACATCTGACCACCATATATCAGTTGCTTCCATGTTTGGCTCCAGCCCGTCCAGTAACCCTTCCTCATTGATTATTAAGTGATCGCCATTTGAAAGATACACTATTTCAATGCGCCCGTCAACAAACTCCTGCATATCCTCCAGCGTGGGTTGTTCCATATCTTTTGTAATTCGCTTTAATACTGTCATGGTTCAGCCTCCTACGGCGATTAGATTTTTGTATTGCTTGGCCATCTTGCGACCGTGGGCGATATACGCCACCGTTTTAATATCCTTAGACCAACACTGACGGCACTTCTTACACTTGCCATCTTGGTCACCTGCTGGACACACTGACAACGCTGCGTTACTGTGTTGCACTGTTTGAATTATTGTCGAACTATTGCGGGCATTCTCTACTACTTCACCGTTTACGCCATCGCTGGATAACCTGACAACCACGTTTTCTAGCGCGTCCATAGTGGCCAATATAGCGCCGAACTTGTCGAATTTGTGCATTCTAGTGGGTAACCAGTGCTTGCACCACGGCGTTGCTTGCATGACCTGTAGAACCTTCTCTGCTAATCCTAGGCTATACAGGTCGCCACTATCGAACCACCTGAAATAGCGTTCCGTATCCAGCTCTTCGACCATCTCATTGACCCATTCGTCACGCTTCCAGTCTTGTTTGTTGCTTACCCGTGGCGCTTTGACATTGGGAAACCTATAGTTACCGTCCGTAGCGTAGCAACCAACACATGCTGGCACTAGGTCGCCGTTGCTATCCGTTGACGCGGGGCAAGTGTCGAGAGCTTCAAGGCTCCACGATTTGCAAGGCATTTTGCTAGGTTTAGATAGTTTAATCATAATAATATAATCCTGTATTAATAATTATTTTATAACTGGCCGCTATGGTATCACAACGGCCAGCAATAACAACAACTATTGACCGTTGACTATCAGTATATAAACTTTTTGCTCTATCATCTTGTATGCCTCTGTGTGTTTGTTGTCTTGATGGTGCCATTGTATCAGCCTGTGCAACCCTGTCAACAACTATTTGCAATTAATTTACCCTGTGTCGCAAACAGATAAGCATGTCGCTAACTGATAAGCCTACCTTTTATACTATGCGCGCATGCGTAGCAATAATCATGCCAACTATTTACCTGTGCAATTCCTGTGCCAACTTGTGTCTACTTGAGCCATGCAATATCTGTGCCATAGGTATCCTATTGCGTCCCCACACTTGCCCTGTGTACAACCTGTGGATAACTTATGTTCCACATGGAACCTAGCCCTGCCTGTGGATAACTTGTGTAAAACCTGTGGATAACTTAGGGGACGGGGGGGCCGCTGGGCTTCCGGCTG
>Ga0209504_1003406_pt1 | contig 9950 bp, 7 predicted proteins | sample COGITO_mtgs_1005_FD_184791 | JGI IMG/M metagenome (GOLD analysis project Ga0209504, IMG submission 184791) | Pelagic marine microbial communities from North Sea - COGITO_mtgs_100511 (SPAdes) (version 2) | ecosystem: Environmental > Aquatic > Marine > Epipelagic ...
ATGTATTAGCTGAAATGAAGATGATAACAAAATCTTCTACTAAGAAAGATATGTATGCATATATTCAAGCATGGGAAAATGAATTACAAACACTAATATATATAACAGATTATAAATAAAAAATAGATGTCATTATTTACACCGAGAATAGCATACAAACCTTTTGAGTATCCAGAATACTACACCGAAGGATGGCTTAAACAAGCTCAGGCCTTTTGGTTACACACGGAAATATCAATGCAAGGTGATTTAAAAGATTGGAATGAAAAATTAGACGAAAAAGAAAAGCACTTAGTTGGGAATATACTTCTTGGCTTTGCTCAAACAGAATGTGCAGTATCAGATTACTGGACACAAAAAGTTGTTGGTTGGTTTCCTAAACACGAGATACAACAAATGGCTATGATGTTTGGATCACAGGAAACAATCCATGCTGTTGCTTACAGTTATTTAAACGAAACTTTAAAACTAGAAGACTATGAAGCATTTTTGCACGAACCTGCTACAGCCGAGCGTTTTAATAATTTGGTTGCTTACAATGGCACAAGTCGTACTGGTATTGCTAAGTCCCTTGCTGTTTTTTCAGCTTTTGCCGAAGGGGTCTCTCTTTATAGTGCTTTTGCTGTCTTATATAGTTTTCAATTACGTAACTTGCTTAAAGGAATAGGCCAACAAATGAAGTGGTCTGTAAGAGATGAATCGTTGCACAGTAAAATGGGTTGTCAATTATTTAGACATATGTGTGAAGAGGATAATCAATTGCTAGATCTATGCCGCGAGGACATCATTAAGTCAGCTGAGGCTATGGTTTCGTTAGAAACTAATTACATTACTAAGATGTTTGAAAAGGGTGATATAGAGGGCATCAAATCAAACGATTTAAAACACTTTATAAAGAAAAGAACAAATGAAAAACTTGTGGAACTCGGGTATGTTGACTTGGGAAACTATTTCGCGTATGACACGAATGCAGCAGCTAATCTTGATTGGTTTTATCATCTTACCGGGGGCGTCACTCATACTGACTTTTTCGCTATTCGTCCGACGGACTATTCGAAAGCGGGCGAAGATGAAGACTATGAAGACATCTGGTAATGATATACGTAAAAGATAACTTTCTACCAATTGAGTTGATTAAGTACTTTGAAAATGATAAATCTAATTTTGAAGAGGTCAAAACACCTGGAAAATCTTTCTGGGTGAAACACCTTCCAAAAGCATTTATAGATGCAGTATGTGATAAGATATCTATACTTGAAGGTTGTCAAATAGAAAACATATTAATGTTTGTTAGACAGGCTAATAAAGATCAAGACGTTAACTGGAGGATACATAATGATTCTATAATAGAAAATCAAAAACCAGATAGAGCTGTAGTCTTATTTCTTTCAAAAGAAAATGAAGATGGTTTAAATGGTACAGCTTTTTGGTCTCACAAGCATTATGGAGATACGTATAATGGTGAAGGAACAGAGGAGTTTAATAGGTTGTTAATAGAAGACGCTAATGATCTATCTAAATGGAACTTAAATACTATTATAGGTCATAAGCAGAATAGATTAATATCATATCCATGCGAGTATTTTCATAGCAAGTACCCAAACGAATTTAAAAATAACAGAGAAGTAATTGTAATGTTTTATAAAACTAAAATAAATGAGTAAAGAGAAACAAAGTAGAGCGGATCTACAAGACAAAAAAATTCAAGCATTAATAGCTGTAGTACAGAGAATACTAGATGAAAATGCTTATATTAAAGATCTAGCTGTAGGTACTTTAGAAACAGTTAAACTAATGCCTGATTATGATGTAGCTATTGAAGCACTAAAGGTTAAAATAGAGAGCGAAAAAGAAGTTGAAGAGAAAAAACTAGAACTATGATATGACAAAAATACACGATACAAATAATGGATATATGATGAGCGAAGATAGAAGACTATCGATGCAAAAAGCTAGGAAAAATTACTGTGAAAAACATTTTCCTGTAGCCCACAATATAGCTTATTCAATTAAAGACGAAACTGGTGAAGTAATTTATGTAGGCGAAACATCTAATGGTCCAAAAAGATTAGCAGAGCATTTTAGTAGCTGCAAAGTTAAATCCTTTCACAGAGGTCAATTTAAACAGGAATATACTAGAGAGTTTTGGACTTACGAAGTTTTTGAATGCGAAAATAAAAGAGATAGATTAATAAAAGAAATAGAGTTAGAATTTAAGCTTAAACCTAGGTTTAATAAAAGATGGAAAAATAAATAAAATAAATAAAATATGTGGAATAATGAATGGATTAAAGGGGTTGACTTTCCTGTTTGGGGTGATACAGATGTTTATAAAAAAACGATTTCCGGGGGATATTTATTTGACGGAGAAAGTCCTAAAGAAGCATACCAAAGAGTCACTAAAACAGTTGCTCGTAGGTTATATAAACCTGAAATGGCTGAAACGTTTTTTAATTATATTTGGAATGGTTGGCTTTGTCTTGCTAGTCCGGTACTCTCAAACACTGGGACTGATCGCGGCTTACCTATTAGTTGCTTCGGTATTGACGTGGCTGATAGCATTCAGGATATCGGACAAAAGAATTTAGAAATGATGCTACTCGCTAAGCACGGCGGTGGAGTTGGTATCGGTATTAATCAAGTTAGACCCGCCGGCAGTAAAATAACAGGCAATGGAACATCAGATGGAGTTGTACCTTTTTGCAAAGTCTATGATTCAACAATCCTCGCTACCAATCAAGGATCTGTCAGAAGAGGCGCTGCATCCGTTAACATCAATATTGAACACGGTGATTTTGAGGAATGGTTGGAAATTAGAGAACCTAAAGGAGATGTCAACAGACAGTCGCTTAATTTACATCAGTGCGCAATTATTGGCGATAAGTTTATGCGTAAGCTTGAACAGGGAGATCCTGATGCTAGAAATAGATGGAGTAAACTTCTTAGAAAGCGAAAGGCAACTGGGGAACCGTACATTATGTTTAAAGGCAACGTTAACAAGGCGAATCCAGAAGCTTATAGGAACAACGGATTAAAAGTTCATATGACTAACATATGTTCTGAGATTGCATTACACACCGATGAAAGCCATAGTTTTGTGTGTTGCTTATCATCATTAAACTTAGCAAAATATGAAGAATGGAAAGACACTAACCTTATATATGACTCTATCTACTTTCTTGACGGAGTTATGGAGGAATTTATTCAAAAATCAAAAGGTTTACGAGGATTCGAAAACTCTGTACGATCTGCGCAGAAAGGGCGCGCGTTGGGACTGGGAGTACTCGGATGGCATACATATCTCCAGGAGAAAGGAATTCCTTTCGAAGGTTTACTTGCTCAGTTTGAAACTAGGAAAATATTTTCACAAATTAAAATTGAAAGCGAAAGGGCTTCAAGGAATCTTGCCGAGGTTTATGGCGAACCTTTATGGTGCGTCGGCACTGGTATGCGTAATACTCACTTGCGTGCTGTTGCTCCCACTGTTAGTAATAGTAAGCTTAGTGGGAATGTTTCGCCAGGAATAGAGCCTTGGGCTGCTAATGTATTCACGGAACAAGGAGCAAACGGAACTTTCATTAGAAAAAATCCAACACTGGTTAAACTATTAAGAAAGCATAAAATAAATACAAATGAAGTATGGAATAAAATACTTGCGGACGGTGGTAGCATCCAGGATATCGATCAGCTTGATAATATTACTATGGGGCACGACATACCTGCTAAAGAAGTATTTAAAACGTTTAAGGAAATTAATCAACTGGAGTTAGTTAATCAAGCTGGACTGAGACAACAATACATAGATCAGTCTGTTAGTTTAAACCTAGCTTTTCCTTCTACTGCTACACCAAAGTGGTTGAACAAAGTTCATTTTGAAGCTTGGAAAAATGGTGTTAAAACTTTATATTATACTAGAACTGAAAGTGTTTTACGTGGGGATATTGCTGCTGCAGCTATGAATGATGATTGCTTAGCGTGTGATGGATAGTAAGCGTATACGTTTACAATATGAAGCAAAAGTAAACATATATGCTTACTAAAGGCTAAAAGTTATAACTTTTTAATACATATGAAAACCAATGTGTATAAATAATTGAGTATGCTATACACAAGAAGTGTATGTAATTAAAAAAGGGGATCTCGTTTGAGGTCCCCTTTCTGGTTACAGGAATTTTGGGTATGGTACGCCCAGTGTGTTATTCCTTGTTTTACTTCTCAATTTAAAGCCCATAAGTTATTCTTTTACACAATCGTTAACCATCTTTATATTACCGCTAGCAGTTTTTTTACCTGATGGAGATTTCTTTTTTCCTTTAGCTTTGTAGCCATCCCAGCAAGAGTTCATTTGAAAAGGACTATTATGGCCTTTACCTAAAGCTTTTAACCTAGCTTCGTTATCCCACCATTCTCTGTTTTTTTCCATATCCTTATTTTTTATTTGTTTTACTCCATCGAGCTCTTGTTCCTCTAATATCTACATGCGTAAATGTATTGTATATACCTACACCACCCAATTTAAACTTTTCACTTTTCATTAAATCATCTGCAATAATAGCTATCTCACTAGGACTAAATACTTTTGACTTAATATCAGCAGCTTTACCTTTTAAATGCTGTGAATTAACAGATCCACCAACCTTTGCGTTATGTTCTTTGCAGCGATAACCATTAGTTGGATCTAATCTACCTACAACATCTCTTAAAACCTGCAAGTTTTCTGCTAATTCAATTACGTTTTTCTTTACAAATTCAGGCATAACACAGCCGCACTTGCATTCAAACTCTTCTAAATTAAAATTATTTGTTAACTTCATTAATATCCAGATATTTTTCCTTGGGAATTAACTGTTGGTCTTTTAATACCCGTTTTTTTCGCCTTAGATTTAGATTTAGTTTTTGATTTTTTCTCAGTCAACCCTAATTCCCATTCATTCCAACCCATTAGTAGCGCTATTCTTTGGTAAGTTGCGATCTCTGCGTCTGAAGCAGCTTTTAGATTATTTAACTTCTTTACCACTCTATCAAGCGGTATGTTTGTAATGGCTGAAATAGCATTACCACCTGCTAAAAACACTGGATTATCTAAACTAAAACCTTTAGATTTAATTTCATCCATTTTCCAGGAAGCGGTTCTACCTGCTGATTGCAATTTCTGTAATTTAGATGCAATAGGCGGTGATATTCTTAGTACTTCTAAAATTTTATCTTGGTATTTAGGATTCTTCTTTTGTGATTCCTCATAAAGTTTTATACTTGTATTTTTTACAATTGTAAATATAGCTCCATATAGACCAGTACCTCTAGCAAGACCATCAACCATCCCATTTATTGCTTTTGGTACTTTTTCATCTAAAATACTTTTATCTTCTTCATCGTCTTCAAACATTAAAGCAAACATAGCTTGTTGCATGTAGTTAAAAATAAGGTTCTGTGCAACACCATAATATAATATCTTAGATAAATTAGTTTTCGCATCCCCTCGGCCATTCTTAAGGTCACTAGCTGATTTCTTTATTATACGCGCATATTGAGCTGGCGTGTTGGCGAAAGCTAGTATAATACGCCCTAATGGTCCAGCTTGCTCCTGGCTAATTTTATCAGGTCTACTTGACTGCTGAGACTCTTCTGCTATTTCTCTAAAGTCTCGCATTGCTTGTTTATTTGCAGCAATAGGATTCATACCCCCTTTTACTAAAGAATTAAGTCTATTTCTATAGAAAGTAGATCCACCAGACGCAATAGCAAAACTATCTGCTAATTGTGTAGGTGTAAAACCTAATTTAAGCAATTTATTAATAACACCTCTAACTCCACTCTCTTTAGCTACGTCAGCAATATCTTGTTCACTTACATTTATCTTCAAGCCATCACGTCTTTCAACCAAGAAATCAGAGTTCCATAATGTTTTAAAATCACTCCAGAATTGAGGTTGATTAGCAAAAGCTTTACCAGCCGCTATAACATTATTGTCGCCAAAGTTTATAAAGTTAACTGCAGATATTAGCTGTAAAGTAGCAGATCTAGTGTTAAAGAACATAATAGCAGCCGTAGATCCATTTATCCAGTCAGTGAAACGTTCCACCTGTTTATTACCAAAACCTCTGTTTCTACCACTCTTCATTCTTCTTAAAATATCTTTCATAGCTTCTCTATAAGATTTACCAAAAGCAGCTTCCAGCTTATCCATGTTCTTATCAGAAAATATTATATCTGCATTTTGTTGCCATAATTCTAAATATTGTTTTCGACCAGTGGTATTTAAAGCCTCTAATAAGTCAGTGGTAATAGTACCAGTGTTCCACGTGTCCGAAGGTTTCATATAAGCTCTACCTTTGTTAAGCTTCATTATTTCTTGAGCGAATAGCCTTAACTTAGGATCAGATTCCACTAACTCAACTAGCTTAGCAACATCTGCTTCAGAAATACCTGGTATTTTTTCACCTATTTGTTCCCATATATAAACACGTACAGCTTGTTCTCTTGTAAAAAGACTGTCTTTTATAGGTTTCTTAAGGTTTTTAGGTATAATTTTTAATTCTCTTTTTAAAGCTCTAAAGTCTCTACCTAGATTATTTCTATCTCTAGTTATATTCTCAACTCCTCTAGCATAAGGATCTATTAAATTATCTTTATACCATTTCATTTGAGAATTTCCAACACTACCTTCACCTAAAGTAGAGTATAATAAACCCATAAAATCTTCTGCCGACGGAGGGATAAAGAAGTTAAACCTACCTTTTTTCTTACCCATTAAAGAAGCTTTAACAGATTCAATTGTTTTGTCTGAAGCAATACCAGTTTTCTTCTCTATTATATCGTTAAACTCTTTATTAAGATTAGGCGCTATTTTTTTAGAGAATGATATTTTTTTACTTTTATCTTTAGATATTTCTCCTAATACTATAACAGCTTGTCCTTCTGATACTTTTCCTTTTCTAATTAAAGCGTCCCCAGTATTATACTCGTATTCAGAGTTGTTTTTTAATGACCATCTTAGAAATTCTTTTATTATTTCTCCTGCCTTAGGGTCTTTCATTATATCTATGGCTCCGTAAGGCCCTATATCATCGCTACTTCTAGGTAAATAGTCGCCTTTTGGATATACTTTATCAATAGCTTTTTTTATAATATTGTAAGGTATTAATTCAAAGTCTGGAAATACAACATGATCTTTAGCTATATCATTAAAATCTACTTCATATAAAGACTGTTTCTTATTTGATTCATTTCTAGCCGAAGATTGACCTTCTGCCCAAACTATAGCAGATTCTGCAACATCAACATAAAACCATGTTAAATGATCTTCGCTTTTTATATCAGGTGACTTAATAATATCGCTACCACCGTGGTATAGTTTCTTGCCCTCTAATGCTTTTTCAAATTTTTTATAAATAGTTGATTTTTTCAACGCTTTAATAGACGCAGATGTTTTGTCAGGGTCTACACCTGTTCTATTATTTATTATATCATTAAACTCTTTATCAAGTTTAGGTGCTGCGTTTTTAGAGAATTGAAGCTCAGCTTCATTAATCTCATCATCTAGCTCAGCCATTCTGTCTAAGACATCTTGATTCGTAAGATCACCTGTTAACCTCTGTGATTTAGGTAACATGTCATTGTTAGATTTAGCAGCTCTTTTTACTGATTTACTAAATGAAATATAAGATTTTTTAATATCTTCTAATTCAGCCATTCTGTCAATAACAACATCACTAACTCCATCTGTAATCCTCTCCGCATAATACTCAGTTGAGTTTCTCAAATCCGAAGTTTCTTCTATTAGTATTATGTTTTTTTCAGTTACTTTTGGTTTATCAGGTGATTTACCATATTTACCAACTAATATAATTTCCTCTATATAAGCATTGTCGTTTAATTTTGTATGCGAACGCGTGGTTTTTGTAACAATATTACCTGTTCTTAAGTCTTTAACAGTGGTTATTGACGAATCAAATACTCCATCAGTGTATTTACTTTCAGTTTCTTCAACAGCTCGCCCGCCGTCGTTCATTCTGGTCCTGTTAACTACTGTTGATGAAGAAATTTTACCATCTTTATTAAAAACTTTTCTATATTCAAGATTTTTATCTGCATCGTAAAGTGAGAAATCTGATTTTCTACTCATAAAGTCACCTTCACCATATCCTTTGATATCCATCCCACCTTTAGAATCCATTGAACCAATAATCTTATACCCTGTGGCTTTATCTTTACCTAGGCTAATTGTTAGATCAGAGGTAGGTTTATCAAATCTATCCCACCATTGAGTCTCAAATTCATAATCATAAATCTCAAGTTCAACCATTTCTGGATCTCCTTCACCTCCATCTCTAAAAGACAATAATTTACCGTTTTGAAAAGCTATTTTATAACCTTCGCCTTGACCATCTATATTGTATTGTTTCCAGTGAGTCCATGCATTAACCATTGCGTTTTTAGGATCAACAGGTTCCATAACAAACCACCTTTTCAGCTTGTAGACAATGTATCTGTCATTTTTTAATGCCGCTAACTTCTTAGCTTCTGATTCATTTGGAAAGCTATCAACTGTCTGTTCTGTAGTCCTAGCTATTAAACACCAAGGGTTAGCATTTTCACCCCAAAAACTATCAACTATACTTCTAACAGCTCTTTGGCCTCGTCTAGAGTCTACAACGTCATAAATAACTACACCGTCACTCATTTCTTGCTTATTAGAAAGTTCTGGTACGTTATCTGGGTTTATAACTGCTGTCTTAACTTCTTCAGTAAATTTATTTATTAACTCATCTGGATTAGCATAAGCATACGGATCTATTTTATTTTTATCAGATAGTCTAATAACCTCTTCTATTTTATAACCATCTTCAGGAAATATAGTATAACCATTAGCTGTGTAATATAATGCTAATTTTTTGTACTTATTTTTTTTGTTTTCTGGAATATCTAGATTATTAGCCCATTCAAATAAGTTTTCAACTTGTTTAGGTATGTCTTTTAACTCTGGTCTTTTCTTTCTTAAAACACGCTCGTACTCAGCTCTAGCTTTCTTAGAGAATTGTATTTCTAATAATGAATTATGATTACTACCAGGTTGTAAGCCGATGTCAAAACTCTTACTAAACATTAAACTAGATTTACCAGCACCTAGATCGGCTTTGGCCTGATTACTATCTAACTTAGATCTACCAACAGTGTTGATTACATTGTCGATGTACATCTTAGTCAATCCAGTCAGTATACTTCCAAACTCAGTTCTAGCTTCACCTTTAATAGGTATACTTAAAGTTCCTTTGTTTATTCCAATTAAGCTTTGTAGTTTAGCTACAGAGCTAGGTGATATATTACCTGTAAATTCAGGTTTTAATTTATAAACATCTGTCTGAGTAGTTTTACCAAGACTTCTTCCGTTTGGACTAGATATACCAGGAATCGCACCATCTACTTTATCGTAAAATATTGCTAAAACCTTAGGGTTGATACCTATTGATCTTCCATAAGTATCTCTAGATACATCTATAGTTTCACCTTGCTCATTTACAACTGTCTCTTTAGTAGCTACGTTGTAATCTGGCATTGTTTTTATAAACTTTCTAACATCACTATCATTCTTAAACACGTTCTGAAGAGAATTAGCCTCTGAAGACCCACCGCTTTTATCGTATTTTAATGTAGCATTACCTCTAGCTTTCTTACCGCTTATACCAAATATAGCCTCAGACACTTTGTCAAAGTTCTTATTATTTAAACTTTTGAAATTAGGTCTTTCACCTTCTTTTATATCTATTATATTCTCTACAGCTTCTAGGATACCAGGATCAGTTATAGGGCCAAAGCTTGTAGCTTTTATCATCTTCTGAGTAGAGTCTTTTAAATCGCTAGGTTTGCTATCGCTTCCATATAGGGTATTAACATCACCTGACATTTCTTTTACAGATCCAACATCACCAGCTTCTACATCAAGACTTTTA
>Ga0209504_1003407_pt1 | contig 9950 bp, 5 predicted proteins | sample COGITO_mtgs_1005_FD_184791 | JGI IMG/M metagenome (GOLD analysis project Ga0209504, IMG submission 184791) | Pelagic marine microbial communities from North Sea - COGITO_mtgs_100511 (SPAdes) (version 2) | ecosystem: Environmental > Aquatic > Marine > Epipelagic ...
TGGTGAAACTCCGCGGCGCCAACCGCCACCTGGTCAACCCACTCAAGGGTTTTGTCCCTGAGCTCGCCATCGACAAGCGCGATGCCGAGCTATTCAAGGAGGCGAACATGAACTTCGTGCGCACCTCGCATTACCCTCCGGGCATTGGCTTTGTCGAGCAGTGCGACCAGAAGGGCTTGTATGTCACGCTGGAGACCGCCGTGCTGGATTGCGGCAAGGCGAACCGCCCCTCCGTCGGTATGAATGACGATCCACAGTATCGGGATATGTTTATTAACCAGCTCCGCGAGACGATACTCAACTACGGCAGCCATCCCTCCGTCATCCTCTGGTCGATCTGTAATGAAAGTGTCTACGGCAGCAACTTTCAGGCTTCTTACGACTATGCGCATGAGCAGGACCCATCCCGTTCCGTCATCGCCTCCTATCAGGTGAAAAAGGATACGGAGCACGCGAGCTATGATGTGCTCAGTGATCATTACCCCGAGTGGGACGAGGACTATAGCAACAAGCCGCTTCCAACGATCTATGATGAGTGGATGCATGTACTCGGGCACACTGCGCAACTCTGGCTGCACGACACCAATTCCCGCGACTATTGGGGGCGCAGTATCGATAAAGCCTGGAGCAATCTCTTTCCAGGGGATGGCAGCGTGGGGGCTGCCATTTGGAATTTTGTCGATGATATGACCATCGTGCAAGACCCCACGGCGATTCCCGTCCAGGGAGCCATGCGCTTGCTTCCCCCAGCGAGAGCCAAACAGGTGGTGACGGGTAAAAAGAGTAATATTACGGGCACGGCGCGCTGGGGTATCATTGATGAATGGCGTCGTCCAAAACCAGAATTCTGGAATGTGAAAAAATCCTACAGCCCGATCCGAGTGCTCCAGACGGAAGTCAACGAGGTCGTGCCGAACCAGCCGCTCACGCTGCCGATCTATAACCGTTTCGACCACACCAACCTCGACGAAGTGAAACTCGTGGTGTCCTACGGCGGAAAGACTTCAACGCCTTCTTTGCCCTCCATCGAACCCCATCAAAAAGGAGAGTTCTCTCTGCCGGCCCAAGAATGGAAAGAAGGATCCGCCATTGGGCTCTCCTTCCTCAATCAACAGGATGAGCTCATTGACGCCTATCAAATCACCCTAGGTAGCAAGTCTACCCCAGTGATTGCTGAAGTGCAGGGAGTTCCCACTGGCACCACCGAAGGCAATGACTTAGTGATCCAGGGCGATGGTATCCAATACCGCATGGATAAAACCACGGGACTCATGAAAAGCATCGTTAAAGACGGAGCGACCATTCCCCTGATCGGACCGTTCCCCCATATTTTCAAACAAGAGGAATATATGATCAAGGGCATCAACCCTGAAGTCGGCAACAAGCCCACTTGGACGATGGGATCCGACCAATATGAAAGCCCGGACATCAACGCCTGGCAGTATTCCGCGCTCCACGTCAATCGAGAGAAAAACGCGATGGAAATTCACGTGCGCGGAGAATACGGGGGGATCGACGTTCGGTATGTCTTCATCTTCGGGATGGAGGGGCGTTTCGATGTGAAGTACTTCTTTGAAAACATCCCGCCGCTGCCAGAACCGGAAGGGAAGCACGCCACCCAAGGCCCCCTCGATCTGGAGGTTGGCATCAAGTTCCAAACCAGCGACCAGTTCGAGCAGCTCACATGGGAAAAAGATGCCTACTGGAGTCATTACCCGAAAGGGCACATCGGGGCCCCTACTGGCAGCATCCCCCTGTTTTCCGAGGCACGCGCTACCTGGGCAGAGAAGCCGACTCAGCCGTGGCACAAAGATAACTGGGACTTCTACTTCATGGGCTGGGATCCACCAGCAGGCAAGCTACTCACCTTTGAGGCCATCGCCGCCAAGCTAGCCATCTCCAGCTACACCCTCACGGATGATGATGCCCAACTTGCCCTCACCGTGCATGGCGATGGCGCCAACACCTCCGCCCGCTACGGCCAATACCGCGACACCAAGTATTACCTTTACCACCTCGACCGCCTCGACTATCATCTTCGATGGGGGAATTACAGCGCTGATATCCGCCCCAGACCTCAACATAATGGCGTGGTGAGGTTGGAATTACACCAAGTAGGAAAACAATGAATACATACAAATGGGTAGGCTTGGCCGTTCCGATTGGTTTGGTTGTCTTCGTTGTTTTTATGAAGGCAAGGCAACATGCTGAATTACGAGAAGAATGGGCCTCTCCAGATCGTCCGGCAATTGTGACGATTGAAGCAAGGAAGCAGCAGTTTCTCGCCCTGCAAGAAGTAGAGGGGCTTGCTACGGACTTTGCATCCTTGCTTGAAGACACAGCCAAGTTAACTCATCGGTTAAAAAAAGGGGACTCACCAACAGTGGCTGCAGCGTTGAATAATCTCGGCATTATCTACGCAGCACGAGGAGAGTACGATAAGGCCATTTCAATGTTTGAACAGTCAAGGCGTTTAATCACAAAGTATCTCGGTGCAGAGCATGTTGATGCTGCAATCGTCGACAGCAACATTCGCACCGCGAACGCCAACAAACAGAAGTCAGTCCTCAGCAGCCGAATCTAAAAAATGAATCCTTATTTGTTGCCCCTCATTGCAATTCCAGCCCTCATTACGATATTCGCCTCTTTGCAGAAGCGAAAGTGGCTCCGACGTATCCTTCTGCTTGTTGCCGCAGTTGCGTTCTGGGCAATTCGGCTGCCGCCATGTTGAGTGGGCATACGCTCACCCATTCAACCCGCACGATGGAGGCCCGCGATTGGTCGCCCTCTGCCTTGGCTGGGCCTATGGCCTCGTTTTGGTTGTCGTGCCAGTATATTGGATATCGAGAGGCGCTCAATCAATCGTACGTAAAATGAAAACAAAACCAGAACAAACATGGACTTAATTACAATTATTATAGTGGCTTTAGGGATTGGATTGGCTCTAGTTTATACCCTAGTTGATGACGCCTTTGAAAAGCTAGTTGACTGGCTGTTTCGAGTGCTTGGCTTACGATCAGGGACGGGGCCGTTGGCTATAAAAGTTACAACGGAAAGTGATCGGATCGTGCTTGCTCTTGAGAATCAAGGAAAACACAAAATCATGCTTACGTGCGTAGAGGGATGTGATGGCAATATGAAACGGATATTCCCGATGCCCTACTTGAATGGAGATGATATCAATGACCCATCCATTGAGGAAATGGCCCGCAAGAAATTTTCCAAAATTTCGATTTCCCAAGGTCAATTCATATCCTTGATCCTAAACAAATCAGAATTGGTTTCCCTCGATTGTCAGACGCTTGCCATTCTTGATACAGAGGGTAAAACTTGGCCCGTGGATGGTTTCCATTTAAATAATATTATAACCTAACTCATACCCCATTTAGACCGCCTCGACTACCATCTGCGCTGGGGCAACTACTGCGCCGACATCCGCCTCAGATAGGAATCTGACGGTCAGAGTTGACTTTTAAATAAGACAACTTTACACGTGAATAGTCCTTACTTTAACCACAACTTCACAAAAACGATGTTAAACTCTGCAAATCTCCGCTCCTGCATCGCGTTGATGCTAGTCATTACTTGTAGCAGCCCACTCCACGCGCAGTTGTTAAATGCTGAGTTTACTAGCGGTAACGGGTTCTCGGATGGAGCGACAATCAATGGTGTTCGAAACTGGGGGGCGCAAGATAGTTGGGTGGCCGCTGAAACAAGTGGTATAGGTTATGCGAGGTGCGGCGTCAGCTGGTCACGGGCACTTAACTTCACTCCCTTAGCCGCGTCATTGGAAGTCGAAGAGACCGTAGCGATTGAAGCGGTCTGGCGCGGTGAAAGCTTTCTGAATGCGCCTATATCAGCACCGGTCTTCGCTCTGGGGATTTCCGACAACATTCTCACTCCTGGTAACAATATTCCCGCTCTTAGAGTCGACGTCAGTTTAGCGGGTGATGATACGCTTCGTTTTGGTTCTGAATCGAATTATGTTTCGCTGAGTCTTGCCGATGCCTACAGCGGCACAAATACCAATACCAATTGGTTTTCGATTCGTATGGAGATCACCCGCACATTGGTCGCAAACGTTTTTTATATTAATTTGAAAGTTACGGATTTAGACGAAAATAAACAGATTGGAACGCTCGGCTACTTGGTTGAAGATAGCGGCACTTACCAGGCGGCTGGACTGCTTCCAGCGATGCGGACGCTGCAGGTCTTGGCGCCTGAAGGTGTGTCTGGTACATTATTTACAGCCAGTCATGTCGATCGATTTACAGTCGAAGAAGTCAACGTAAGTATTCCAGGCCCAGGGTTTGAGTGGGGCGCTTCTTCGGCTTTATCGGGTGATGCTACAGTCATTGAGAGTGATGCCTATACCGGTTCATTTGCTGCCAAACTAGGTGATGCGAGTGGCGATAGTGGCTGGGCAAGAACAATTACGGGACTTCTCCCCAAAACCGCTTACACGTTCCGTGCATATGTAAAGACAGTGGGTGGCAGCGCAAACATTGGAGTGAAAGATTATGGGAGTGCGGAGGTGAGCCAATCTTTCGACACAGCCTCCTATCAAGCGGTCGATGTTGCGTTTGCCACGGGTGAAGATATGTCGTCTGCTACCTGCTACATTTATAATGGCCCAGGCGGTGCGACCTCGGTCTATGTGGATGATCTCAGTCTTGTGGCAACCGAGCCGAATCTCTTGCCGCTCGCACCTGCGACAGGAGATTATCAATTAATTTTCAATGATGAGTTCACCAGCGAGGGCGGTATCGACCTAACCAAGTGGAAGCCTGAAGTTGGTTTTAAACGGAACAATGAAGAACAGTATTATCGTGCAGAAAACCTTAGCCAAAGCGGTGGGCACTTGGTCATTACTGCCAAGCGTGAGCAGGTTCTCAATCCTAACTACGACCCCAACGCATCAGATTGGCGGCAGAGTCGGCAGTTTGCATTCTGGACCTCGGGTAGTATCAAGACCGAAGACTCGTTCAATTTTCTCTACGGTAAAATTGTGTGTCGTGCCAAGGTGACGAATTTGCCGGGAACCTGGCCGGCGATTTGGACGGTCGGGGGCGGTGAGTGGCCCGCCACCGGAGAAATTGATCTGATGGAAAATTTCGATGGTAGAATACTGGCTAATTTTGCCACGGCAGGCAGCGGCCGCTATAATGCTTTCTGGGACGGTTACTCGATCAATGTCAGCTCGTTACCAGCCTCTTGGGTGGACGAGTTCCATACATGGGAACTGGTCTGGGGGCCTGATTTGGCTACCATCTCAATGGATGGAGTGGTCTTGAATTCGTTCGACCCGGCAACCATCAATGCCGTGGATTCGCATGCCCACCCGGGAATCGCACCTTTCAGTACCTTCAGCCAATTGTTGTGGCTCAATCTGGCAATTGGCGGAAATGGCGGAGGCAATACTTCGAGCTTACCCGACGAAACGGTATATTTGGTCGACTACATCCGTGTGTATCAAAAACAGCATTCGGATTATAATGCGGCTGTCGAGCTACTGAATGATAATGATCTGCGAGTTGATTTTCAATCAGTTGAAGGTCGCCGCTATTCGGTGATGGAAAGCACCGATCTCACGAATTGGTCTGAATTAGTCAACTTTCGTGGCGTGGGTCGAGCGATGAGTCACTTTGAAAAAAATGGCCAATCGGGAGAGAAGAAATTCTTCCGAGTCGAAGTTAATAATTCGCAATGGCTTGAACCAGAGACCCCGTGATTTGTTGATGACTGGGCGAATCTACGGGGAGCCGCGCGTATGGACGTGTTTGTTTTTTCGTGGCTTGGATGGATTCACACAGACTCAGAACCATCAGCGTCGGTGGCGATGCGTCTACATGGATTCACTGACTTCGCACTGGAGGGGACAGGGCGGCTGGTGATGAGGTCTATGCTGAAGTGCGCTGCGCTTACTTCTGTGGCATAGCAAAGCGGTAGAACCCTTTGCCTTGCTGCATATGGGCAGTTCGAGTTCGATTAGGTCCTCTGAAGACGAGGTTCTAGCGCGTTTGCACAAAAAAACCCTCCGATTTCTCGAAGGGCTTTAAATGGCTGCTCGGGCTGGGATCGAACCAGCGACCAAGTGATTAACAGTCACCTGCTCTACCGCTGAGCTACCGAGCAAAAAGTCTCTTTAATCAAGTGCCCAGTGGGCTTCTCAATCAAATTGAAGTCGGCATAAAGTTAATTCAACGCGCGGATGTCAATGCTTTGTCATCGGAAAATACATATTTTTTGGGCGTTTTTAGGATGAGGTTGCCAGCTGTTAGGAATGCGCGAATTGTCGCTGCAGCTGAATCGGGCAGGGATGTGCGTATTTCTGCGGTTTTTGGGCTTTGCTCGCCGCAAGTATCCCGTTTTCGTGCTTGTTTCGTGGGGGGAAGCTGTTTTCATCGCGCGTTTTCTCATGAAGCGAACACATAACTGCTCCCAACTCCGTAATTCTGACACTGGTTCCACCGTAACGCTTAGCGGCTGGGTGGATTCCGTCCGTGACCACGGCGGTATTCTATTTGTTGATCTCCGCGATCGCGAGGGTTTGACCCAAATCGTTCTCGATCCATCGAATCATGGCTTAGAGTCTCAGTTCGGCTCAATCAAGCCGGAGTCGGTGATCTCTGTGACTGGTAAGGTCGATCAGCGCTTTGGCGGCACTTCGAATGCGAAGCTCGCCACTGGCGAGATCGAAGTCCACGCCTCGGAGCTGGAAATTTTGAATGTCTCAAAGACGCCGCCATTCCCCATGGATGATTCGGCGGACAAGGTCGGCGAGGATTTGCGCATGACCTATCGTTACCTCGACCTGCGTCGTGCCACCAACACGAAGATGTTGAAGATGCGCCACGCGACCAGCCGTGCGATCCGTAACTATCTGGATGATCAGGCGTTCATCGAGGTCGAGACACCGATGCTATTTAAGAGTACACCTGAGGGTGCGCGTGAGTTCCTGGTGCCGAGCCGCATGAATCCGGGTGCTTTCTATGCGCTGCCGCAATCGCCGCAGCAGTATAAGCAAATGCTGATGGTTGCTGGTGTGGAGCGTTACTATCAGTTGGCGCGTTGCTTCCGCGATGAAGATTTGCGTGCTGACCGTCAGCCAGAATTCACTCAAGTGGACATCGAGCTGTCATTCATCGACCGCGAAGACATGTATGCGTTGATCGAAGGTCTGATGACTAAGGTCTGGAAGGACGTGATCAATGTAGACATCCAGGCACCGTTTTTGCGCATGAGCTACTTCGATGCGATGAATCGCTTCGGTGTGGATAAGCCTGATATGCGCTTTGACATGGAGCTGCAGGATTGTGGTGGAATTTTCGCGAAGTCTGGTTTCAAGGTATTCTCTGGTGCGATCAAGTCGGGCGGTGCTGTGAAAGCTGTAAACATGAAGGGCCTTGCAGACCTCACTCAAGGTGAGCTGCGTAATCTCGAAGATACTGCTAAGACACTCGGTGCCAAGGGCCTCGCCTTCATCAAGTGTGAAGGTGGCGAGTGGAAGTCGCCGATCGTGAAGTTCTTCTCAGACGAGGAGAAGGCGGCGTTGACCGAGGCGTTGAAGATCGAAGATGGCGACATCGTCTTCTTCGCTGCCAGTGAGTGGGAGCGTGCCTGCACGATCCTCGGCCGCGTGCGTTTGGATGCGGCTCAGCTGCTGGTGAAACGCGGGAAGCTGACAATCGACCCGAACGATTACAAATTCCTCTGGGTGATTGAGTTTCCGTTGATGATTTTTGATGAAGAGGCTGGTCGCTACGTTTCGTCGCACCACCCATTCACTTCGCCTGTGGTGGAGGACATTCCACTTCTGGACTCCGATCCGAAGAAGGTGCGTGGTCAGCACTATGACCTCGTGCTGAACGGTGTGGAGCTCGGCGGCGGTAGTATTCGTATCCATCAGCCTGAGTTGCAGAAGAAGGTTTTCGAAGAGGTGCTGCAGATTCCGCAAGATTTGGTTGAGAGCCGTTTCGGGTATATGCTGAAGGCATTTGAATATGGCGCACCGCCGCATGGCGGGATCGCTTTTGGTTTAGACCGAATGGTGACAATCTTGACGCAGCGCACCAGTATCCGCGACGTCATCGCTTTTCCAAAAAACCAAAAAGGACAGGAAATGATGACTTCGAGCCCTGGCATTGCGACACCAGAGCAGTTGCGTGATTTGCACGTGAAGGCGGTATTGCCAAAGCAGGATGAGCCTAAGGCTTAAACTCTTTTCAATAAAAGTTTGCTTTCAACTGGAACCCGGACGCAGATCCGGGTTTCTTTTTACCCAAGCTGCTATGTTATCTAAATCCTTACTTCGTTCGATTGCTGGCCTTTTGTGTGTTTGCACACTGCAGGCGCAGATGACGCCCAGTGCGCCAGTGCAAAATTTCCGGCTTCCTCGATTTGGTGAGAATGGTTATACGCAGTGGGTGCTGCAGGGGGGCAAGGGGATCTATGACAGTGCTGAGCAGATTCGGATCGAAGACATGGCGCTGCGCGTCTATTCGGGTGACGAACGTATGGCACTGGAAATGACCATGGATAGCCCAGAGGCGACGCTGCTCACTACCGAGAGTCGTGCGGTGTCGGACGGGCCGATCGAAATCGTCGGGGCGAATTTTAAAGTGTCGGGCGTGGGCTGGACGTGGAACGGCCTGACCAAGGAAATCGAGGTGAAGTTTGATGTGGTGGTGGAGTTTACTCAAGGCATGGCAGGTATGCTCACTGGTGCGGTTGCCCCAGAGGGGGCCGCGGTAGAGCGGACTGAGATCCACAGTCGTAGGCTATTGTTGCAAACCACTGCGGACGCTTACCATTTCACATTTACCGATTCGGTGCATGCCGCCTCTGGTGAGATGGATTTGAAGTGTGAAGTATTGATGGCGATTGCAGATGCGCCGAAGGGTAAGCAGAGCGATGGCTCCACCGTTGGGGGTGGGACAATCGACTCGATTCGTCAACTGATTGCGACCGACCAGGTCGAGATTCAGCAAGGCGACCACGTATTAAAGGCGGGCCATGCCGAGTTCAGGCTGCGTGAGCAGGCAGCTGAATTTACTGGTAACCCAGAAATATGGGCTGCTTCGGGGGCATATTTGAGTGGTGCGAAGATTCGAAGTGAGGAAGGGCTAGTTTTTGTCACCGGTGATGTGGACGATGGCCGTGCACAATTGATCGTATCGCAGGCGGAAGGACTTGGGGTTTTGGGCGCTCAGCTCGAGAGTACGGAGACGATTGTACTGGCCGATTCGATCACGATGCGCGAGTTGGACGCGGGTAATCAATTTCTTTTTGATGGTTCGGTGGCAGTGATGTCAGGTCTGATGATGATGCATTCGAACCAGTTAACGTTGTTTGCTGACCAACCGGTAAAGAATGCGGCCGGCACCACCACTGCCGCGCCTGAGCAAGTCGCAGGTGATGCTGAAATCCTCAAAGTCGGAGAGGTGCGTCGAGTGGAGGCCGTCGGAGCCGTGCGTATTGAGCAGGACAACAAAGTCGCGACCAGTGATCAGGCGATTTTTTATCCGCAAGAGGAACGCGCAGAACTTATTGGCTCTCCGCGAGTGACTAATGGCGAGGTGATCATTACTGGCGATCGTATCGAGCTCAAGCCAGGCACCGCTGTAGTCCACAGCGATACGGATAAGCGCGTAAAAGTTGTTCTACCAGAGATAGCTGATTTGGGCTATGAGATTATGCCGGCGTTGACGTTGCAGCCGAATTCGGGCCAGCAGGCAGCACCGGCGCCGCAAGCATCGGGAAGTGAAACAGTGGTACAATCGAAAACGCTGCGCATGATTGAGGAGACTGACAAGACGCTCTTTCGCTTCACCGATTCGGTCTCGGTGAGTGGTACGAATTTACACGCGCTTTGCGGGCGTTTAGATGTCACTGCTGTTGCTGTGCAAGATGCTGAGGCGAAGGAATCGCAGATGTCCGTGCAGACAATT